>Ga0114930_10004373_pt1 | contig 11975 bp, 7 predicted proteins | sample AnhtaG_FD_87300 | JGI IMG/M metagenome (GOLD analysis project Ga0114930, IMG submission 87300) | Deep subsurface microbial communities from Anholt, Denmark to uncover new lineages of life (NeLLi) - Anholt_01485 metaG | ecosystem: Environmental > Aquatic > Marine > Oceanic > Sediment | place... | reverse complement strand
GTTCCTGGCCCGTTGGCTGGACTCTATAGGGGTCTTGAAGTATAGAGAACGGGGCGCTCCCGATTCCCTTCAGGGCAAGGCAAAGCGGCTATGCTTTGATACCCTGGGCTGGGGTTATCGCCAAATAGACAAGCGCTTCGGTAGGGAATTCAAACTTCGTCTGGCCAGGTTATTCCCTCGGCTGAGGGAGAGGATAGAGATACATATCTCTTACGGGGAGATCGATTGGCCAGCCACCAAAGCTTATACCGATGCCAGAAGGCCAAATATCTGGATAAACCTTCATGGCCGGCAGCCCCAGGGCATTGTAGAGCCGGGTGAGGAGTATGATAGAGTACGGGACTACATCATCGAGAGGCTTATGGCCGCTCGAGATAGCGAGAGTGGGCTCCCCTTGGTGGAGGCGGTTCTAAAGCGGGAAGAGGCCTACCATGGGAGGTATGTGCCCAAAGCACCCGATCTGGTGATACAATGGATGGAGAAAGCCCATCTAGAGAGAGCCGATCTAGGAGAAGGAACAAGCGCGGTTCTGCGAGAGGAAAGGGGGAAAACGGTGGTTTTCAGAGGTCCGGTTACTATCAGTGGGGGGCACGCCAAATATGGAGTCATATTCATGCGTGGGCCAGGGGTTAAAGAGGGGGTAGAGGTCACGGGGGCCAAGGTTACCGATGTAGCCCCTACAGTCCTTTACCTAATGGGTGAGCCTATCCCTGAAGATATGGATGGGAGGGTGCTCAATGAAGCCTTCGAGGAGGAGACCCTTCTCCACCATCCCATTCGCAAGTTATATGTTGAGGAGGGCGAAGCCGGTGAGCGGGCGGGCTATTCAGATGAGGATGCTGAAACCATCGGTGATCGCCTTCGGGGTCTAGGCTACATAGAGTGAGGTGATAGATGGCTCGTGGACCAAGGGTACTGGTAATCGGGCTCGATGGGGGCACTTTGGATCTCTTGGGGCCTTGGATGAGAGAAGGGCTACTGCCCAATTTGTCTACCTTCCAGCAAGAGGGCGTGGTGGGAAGGCTGCGTTCCACTATCCCTCCAGTTACGGCCCCAGCGTGGGCCTCATTTCAGACGGGCATGAACCCTGGGAAACATGGACTCTTCGACTTCATTCGCTATCTCCCCGGCAGCTACAACACCACCTTGGCTAATTCCTATGATGTCGGAGCGCCTACCCTCTGGCAGATTCTGAGCGAAGATGGCAAGCGGGTCGCGGTGATTAACACCCCTTTGACTTACCCTCCACGCCCGGTAAATGGACTTCTGGTCTCAGGAATGCTAACACCGGGCACACATCGAAAGTTCACCTACCCCCCCGAACTGGCTCAGGAGCTAATGGAGCAAATTGGCGAATGGCCCGGCTTTACCCCGGTGCGAAGTTTCGACTATCTAGGGGCAAAGCGTTTTGTGGATTGCTTGCTCCGTGTCCTCCAAAAGCGCACTGAGGCTGCACTTTACCTCTTGGAGAGAGAGCGTTGGGATTTCTTCATGATCCATTTTCAATGTGTGGATATATTGCAACATGCTCTTTGGTCCTATGTCGATCCGTCTCACCCCGCTTTTTCTGACCAGGGGGAGGAGGAGCGAGCATATGTGCAAGGGTTCTATCGATCCCTAGACCGTTCTATCGGGCTCCTCTTGCAAAAGGCGGCAAAGGATACTCTCACCATCCTGATGTCAGATCACGGTTTTGGTCCCGTGACTAAGAGGATCTACATAAACCAATATTTGGCCCAGGAAGGCTTCCTCTCTAGGAAGACCGGCTTAAGCTTGGCCAAACTATGGAATGTAGCCGAACCCTTCTTACGTCGCCTAGATTTCTTGCAGCTGCGACGCAGGTTGATTCCGCCCTTCACCAAGAGAGATCAGTTGGTGAATCAGATGCGTAGGAACCCCCTCATTCATTGGGCAGCCACCCGAGCGTTCGCCCTCTCTGGTTCTGTCTGTACTGGTATCTATTTCAACTGTGTAGGCAGAGAACCAGAGGGGGTGGTGAAATCAGTTTCAGAGTATGAGAGCCTTCGGGAGGAGATTTCCGAGAGTCTCTACGCATTGACCGATCCTGAAGAGGGAGAGAGGATAATCGCTGAGGTCTATCCCAAGGAGAAGATCTATCACGGTGCATTTTTGGAGTGCCTACCCGATCTTGTGGTCAAACCTGCCGATAGATACATCTTTTCCGAGGCTTTTGGCAGACACCCCTTGGTCGAGGCTTCACCTTCCATGCTTACCGGGAGTCACAGACTAGACGGCCTAATCATGTTGAAAGGGCCCCAAATCCAACGGCAACAGAAGATAGCGGGAGCAGAGATTATCGACCTAGCCCCCACCATTCTAAATGCGCTGGGGGTGGCTATCCCTGAAGATATGGATGGCCGGGTGTTAGAGGAGGCTTTCCACCCTTCCTATATGAAGGCTCACCCTATTTGTCATGCTCCGAAAAGACCCTCGGAGCCCTTCGAAAGGGAAGAGGAAGCCTATTCGGACGAAGAGATTGAGCGGATGCAGGAACATCTTAGAGGGCTAGGCTACCTTGACTAGGCGGCGGCAACCTCCTCCCCCCGTTAAGGCGGAGAGGTCTTTGGTTAGGAGGAGACCCAGGAGATAGAGGAGCGGCTGAAGGGTATGGGTTATCTAGATTAGGAGAAAAAGGAGGTCATCTACTATTTGGTAAGAGGTTGGAAATCTCTGAGAACTATATGGTCGGTCTAGGTAGGCGACATGAGGCTTCACCAGCTTAGCACTACTCTTTCTAGGCCTGGCACCCTCTTCTACCTTCTTGCCTGCGCCATCGCCTTTACCATGGGAACCGGGATGTCCATCCTCCTCCATCGCCTCGATCCGGCTATGGGCATTTTGGCCGTCTGGGGAGTCATCTTCCTCCTGATCATGGGGACCCTCCAGCTTGTGGGTGCTGACGTGCTCTTCGGCCCCATCCTAGTGCTCTCCCTGATGATCCCCCTCAATCTGACTTTGGCTTCTGATCGGCTGACTTTCTACTCCTACGATTTGGCGATAGGAGCGGTCTACATCCTCTGGTTTTGGGAGATCCTTCAAGGAGAGAGATCGCTGCCCCGGCTGCGAAGAAGAGAGATACCCATTTTGTCAATGTTGGTTTGGTTCGCGATCTCTGGGGTCTGGGGCACCGATCCAGTAACTAGCCTTGACGCCTTGCTCTTCTACCTGCGCATGTTTCTTATCTACTTCTATGTGGCCAACCGCACCGATGAACGCTTAGCCTTGAAACCTCTGTTGGGCTCACTCCTGCTCCTGATCGCTGTCGAGAGCTCTGTTGGTTTCATACAATATGCCACCAAGACGAACTTCGGCTCTATCCCAGACCTAGTAGGAAAGAGCATAGGCGTGGCTAGGACGATCCCTCTGGAACCCGGTTCCTACGACGGTTCCCTTTTCAGAGTACGGGGTACGCTAGCCTACGATACCCAACTAGCCTGCTGGTATGAGCTACTTCTACCTCTGGCTCTGAGCCTAGCACTGACAGTTTCGAAACCGAGAGATAAGATCTTTCTCCTGGGTCTCTTCGGGGCGGGGACCGTCGGCATAATATTGACTTTTGCCAGAGGTGGCTGGCTGGGACTAGCGTTGTCCGTGATTATGATGGTCCTCCTCTTCAACCGGCGGCGGATACTCAGTCTTCGACCGCTCGTGCAGCTCGTGGGGGTAGCTATCCTTCTAGGGGCTCTGCTTCTTCCCCTCTGGGGGTTGATCAGTGGCCGCCTCTTCGCTTCCGTGCCCAAAACAGAGCTGGTAAGAGCGCGTCTGAACGAAGTAGCCCTAAAGATGGTAGTTGACTATCCCGTATTTGGGGTGGGCCTCGACAACTTTCCCTCTCAGTCCCTCAATTACGGTCTCTCTCAGGACTTCGCTGCCAGTGGAGCCAAGGTCCACAACCTCTTCTTGGCCGTCGCCTCCGAGACAGGCATCATGGGGCTCATCTTGTTCCTTTGGGTGGTATCTAACTTGGTGCGGGCGGCACTAGAGGTCACAGAGCACCCTAACCCTCTCGTGGCGGCCACGGCGATAGGGATACTTGCTGGTACAGCCAGCATTCTGGCTCACGGAGTGGTGGCTTGGGGGCTCCTCACCTACGTTGTCTACCCACTTTTCTGGCTACTGATGGGGACTGCCTTTGCCTTACAATACGGGTATGCAAAAACGCGATTAGATGAGTAGCAAAAGCACCAAACTGCGACTATTGGTAGTTGGTCTCGATGGGGCAACCCCGGAGATCGTCAGTTCTCTTTCGCGGGAGGGGAGACTCCCCTGTCTGGCAGAGTTGATGGGGAAAGGGGTCTTTGGTCGCCTCAGATCCACCATACCCCCGGTCACCGCCCCGGCTTGGAGCTCCTTCATGACCGGGGTGAACCCAGGTAAGCATGGTATCTTCCAGTGGCGAACCTATGACCCTACAAACTATAGTTGTCTCGATGAGAGGGTAATCACTGCTACCGACCTGGCGGGCAAAACCTTTTGGGATATGGTTGGCGCCGTTGGGTATAAGGTGGGGATAATAACTGTGCCAGTGACCTACCCACCCTGGGAGGTAAACGGGGTAATGCTCTCTGGGTACCCCTGTCCCGATACCAAGAGAAACTTCACCTTTCCCCCAGAGTATGAGGAGGGCCTCGCCGAGAGCTATAACCTCTCTGTGGATCACTACCTTCACGCCTCGGAGGAGGATATCTTGGCGGCCGGCCTCGATCTTCTTGCAAGGCGCACCTCCTTGGCCATACGGATGATAGAAGAAGAACGGCTTGACCTTTGCGTCCTAGTCTTGGGGGAGATCGATCGAGCGCAGCACGATTTCTGGAAGTATACAGATCCTACCTTCCCTGCCTGCCATTCCGCCCCTCCTCGCTTTAGAGACGCTATCGCCCAGCATTACGAGGTCTGTGACCAACAATTGGGCCGGCTCCTGGAGCGGATCGATGAGAGTACGACGGTCATCATTATGTCCGACCATGGGGCAGGCCCTCACCCGGCCAAATATTTCTACACCAACTCCTGGCTCAAGGAGCTAGGTTTGCTCACCCTTGAAGGCGAGTATCCCTCGAGCACTGATAGGTGGATGCAACAACTCATAGGGGCGATTAGGGAGGTTTTGCCTTTCGAAGAGAGGCTTCGTCGCCTCCTGCCCGCCAAGGTGGTGCAACGGGTCAGGGAGGTCAGCCTGGGGGTCTCGAATGTGGATTGGTCGCGCACCAAAGCCTATCGCTTTCCCATGTACCATCCGGCAGAGGGGGTGGAGATAAACCTGCGAGGAAGGCAACCGAAGGGGATCGTAGAGCCAGGCAAGGAATTTGAGGAGTTGAGGGAACGAATCATCCAGCACCTCCAGGAAGCCGTAGACCCGGAAAGTGATCAGCAGGTGGCTTTGGAGGTCTACCGAAGAGAAGAGCTATACTCGGGCCCCTACGCGGATATAGCCCCTGATATAATCTTCCTGGCCCAAGAGGGGTATAAGGCGGAGGGGGGCATCGAGGAGAGTTACTGTGCTCCGGTGCCACTCCACGCCCTGGAGAAGAACAACGGCGTGCATCGCATGGAGGGCATATTCATAGCCTATGGGGAGAATATCGGGAGGGGAGTGAAGGTAGAGGGAGCAGAACTCGTCGACCTAGCATCTACCATTCTCTACACTCTAGGGATGGCTATCCCTGAGGATATGGATGGCAGAATCCTCCTAGAGATCTTTGAGCCCTCTTTCGTCGCCTCTCAGAAGCCCCGCTCCAGCAAGGCGCCCTCCAGGGAAAGAAGGGCGGCCCAGACTCTCACCGCAGAAGAGGAGGAGGAGATAAAGGACAAGTTGCGGGGGTTGGGCTACCTCTCCTGAGAGAGTAAGAGGTTGAATATCGATGAGGGTTTTGTATATAGAGCCAGTGGGTGGACATCGGGGGATGCACTACTACGATTTTGCCCTTTGCGGTGCCTTGTGGAAACTGGGTGTGGAGCCCCTCCTTGTAACCTGCGACGAGACAGAAGGCTATGCCACTTCTTTACCCTATCAGATATCCTATCCCTTTCGGGGGATCTACGGAGAAAAGAACCTGCTCATAAGAGGCTTCAACTACCTCCGAGCGTTGTGGCAAATCCTGCCAGAGGCTCCAGCCAGCAGAGCACAAATAGCCCATTTTCACTATTTTCACCTGCCCTTGGCGGACTACGCTTTTATATCTCTGCTGAAGCGAAGGGGGTTAAAGATCGTCATCACTGCGCACGATGTAGTTCCCTTCACCGCCGGCCTCCTCTCCAAGTGGATAGTGGGGCGGATCTACCAAGCGGCCGACAAACTCGTAGTCCATGCCCACAGCAATCGAGAGGCGATATTGAACAGTTTTGGTGTGCTCAGGGAGAAGGTAGAGGTCATCCCCATGGGCCCCTACTTCGATCTTCACCTAGATACCAACCTATCTCAAGAGGTAGCCAGAGAGCAATTGGGAATCCCAGCGCACAAGGAGGTGATCCTCTTCTTCGGCCAGATCAAGAGGGTGAAAGGCTTGGATCACTTGGTGAGGGCTTTCCAAATAGTCAGTTCGAGGCGCCCGGATAGCCTACTCCTCATCGTGGGCCCGATATGGAAGGATGATTTTTCTAAGTACGAGGATCTTATCGATGAGCTCAGCCTGAAAGATAGAGTTATCTCCCGTCCCGAATATGTTTCTGATCAGGAACTAGCCCTCTATTTCTCGGCCGCAGATCTGGTGGTTTTGCCCTACACTAAGGTTTACCAAAGCGCGGTGCTTTTCATGGCCTACACTTTCTCCCGGCCAGTTGTAGCCTCTGCTGTGGGGGGATTGGCTGAGGTGGTGAAGGATGGGGAGACCGGGTATCTGGTGCCCCCGGCAGATGAGGTCCGGCTGGCTGAGGCCATAGAGAAAACGCTTGCCGACAAGGGTAGAGCGGAGGAGATGGGAAGGGTGGCCAGAGAGATGGTAGAGACCACCTACTCCTGGCAGAAGATAGCGGCAGAGACCAAGAAGGTCTACGAGACCCTCCTTGCTCAAGAGCGTTTTGAGAAGGCCGTAGGTGGCTGATGCGTATTGCCATGCTCGGCACCCGTGGCATACCAGCCAGTTACAGCGGTTTTGAAACCTGCGTCGAGGAGTTGGGCAGCAGGCTGGTGGAGAGAGGGCATGAAGTCACGATCTACTGCCGCTCTCACCATGTGAAATATGAGGGGTCCCATTACAAGGGCATGGGGCTCATCAAGTTGCCAACTATCCAGAACAAGTATCTGGATACCATCGTCCATACTTTCCTCTCCGCGCTACACGTTTTGCCCAGACCTTACGATATAGTCCTCATCTTCATTGTTGGAAACAGTCTGGTATCTTTCATCCCTCGCCTGGGGGGCAAGAAGGTGGTCTTGAATGTCGATGGGCTCGACTGGCGGCGCCAGAAATGGCCCCTTTGGGCCAAGAGATATATTCAGTGGGCCGAATTCTTGGCCACCAGGTTGCCCCATGAGATAGTCACCGACTCTCGAGTCATCGAGAGGTATTACCTGGATAGATACGGCCGCTCTTCCACCTATATAGCCTATGGGGCCGAGGTGCCCCCCTTGCCTCCAGGGAAGTATTTGGCACGTTGGGGGCTTGAGCCCCGTCGCTACGTCCTCTTCGTGGGCCGCCTGGTTCCTGAGAACTGCGCTCATCACCTAGTGGAAGCCTTCCAGGGCTTGGATACGGAGATGAAATGCGTCATCGTGGGAGACGCTCCCTACGCTGAGGACTATATCTCTTCCCTGAAAGCCGCCTCCGATGAGCAGATCATATTCACCGGTTACCTCTTCGGGGAAGGGTATCAGGAACTGAGCTCCAGCGCCTACCTCTTCGTTGAAACCTCGGAGGTGGGAGGCACTCACCCCGCCCTGCTGGAGGCCATGGCTTTCGGGAATTGTGTGGTGGTGAATGACGCCCCTCAGAACCTGGAGGTGATAGGGGAAGCGGGGTTCAGTTACCGGGGGAGCCGGGGAGCCCAGGGCCTGCGGGAGCGACTGGAGATGCTTCTGAACGACCCCTCCCTGGTGGAGGAGTACAGGGAGAGGGCCCGACATAGGGTGGAGGCCCATTACTCCTGGGAGAAGGTGACCGACGATTACGAAAACCTCTTCTGCAGGCTTTTGGAGGGTTGATTCCCTTCGTGGCGTGGGTTATAATGCCCCTAACTTGAGGCAGTGATGCGGCGAAGGTTCGGAGGCCTCTACTCCCCGTCCGTCTTGATATTTGACCTCCTTTTGACCGCGGTCAGCCCCTATCTGGCCCGGCTGGCTCGCCTCCATCTTCCCTGGGGCGTGGAGAGGTACGCCCCCTGGCAGCGGAAGAGATTCGCCGTCCCTACGGGCATCACCGGCTGGTGGCAGATCATGGGTCGGAGCGAGAGGATGACCTCTACTATATACAGAACTACTCCCTCCTTTTGGATCTCCAGACACTCTGGAGGACCATCGGGGTGGTGATCAAGGGCAAGGGTGCCTACTAGCCCAAAGGTATCATTGACAGTATATGCTTGGCCTCGATATAATGGGGGATGGAGATGTGACCCATGGATGATAAGAAGAGGGCGTTGATGATGGTTGGCCTGGGGGTGCTCCTTCTGCCCCTCCTGGCCTTGCTCCCAGCGGTGGCCGCACCCACGGCGACCATTATTGACCCCGGCACCGGTAACACCACCTCGATATTCCAAAATATAGGCAGTAGTACGGCCTCGGTGGTGGTCGAATACATAAATGAGGATGGGAATGTAGACGCTACCAAGTACAGGACGGTGAACCGCTATGGAGCGGGGACGATAGGGGCCGCCAGATCCGGGCTCCCGGATGGCTGGCGGGGCTCCGCCGTCCTCTCCTCCAACCAGCCCTTGGCCGCGGTGGTCCAGATATCGTGGAGTGGCCTAGGCAAGGTGGGCGCTGCCTACAGCGGGCTCTCCTCCCCGGGCACGGAGGTCTATCTGCCCGACGTGGCCACCTCCAGCGGCACCGATACCCAGATCACCGTCCAGAACGCCAGCGCCGCCCAGGCACAGGTCTCCGTTTACTACTATGCTGCTGATGGCACTCTAACCGGACCGAAAGGGCCTTATGCCATCCCCGTAGGAGCAGAGAGGACTCTCGATGTGAGCAAGGCCGTGGGCACGAGTTGGTCTGGTTCGGTCCGCATCACCTCCACGGTCGATATCGCGGCCGTGGCCACCCGTCACTGGACGAGTAAGTCCGCTGCCTACCAGGGGTTGTCCAGCGGCAGCGATCATCTCTACTTCCCCCTCATATACAGGTGGAAGAAGGACGGAACGTGGAGGCGCTACACCCAGGTGCAGGTCCAGAACCTAAGTGGTAGCCAGGCCACCTTCTCTCTCTCCTTTTATGACCGCTCTGGCAACCTAAAGAACGTGGGTTCGCAGCCCTATAAGGTGACCGTGCCCGCGCGGGGCACGCTGCGCTTCAACATGAAGAGCGGTGGGGGAGGCCTCTCCAGATCCCAGGTGGATTTCGGGTATAGTTGGAACGGCTCCCTGATGGTCACCTCTGACGTACAGATGGCCGGTACGGCCAACGAGATCTTCCCCAAGGGGAAGCGTGCCGGGGCCAGCATCGCGGAGGGGAGTGGGAGCACCCGGATATATCTGCCCTCCCTCTACCGCAAGAAGCAAGAGACTCGCTGGGTGAACTTCTCGGAGGTCTCCATTCAGAACGTGGGGGATAGCGAAGCGAGTGTGAATATCAAATTCTATCTCCGGGATGGCACCCTGAAGAAAAGCCTGTGGGGAATCACCATTCCACCGAAGGCCTCCTACCGTTTCACCACCAAGGAAACTCGGTTGAAGGCTTTGGGCGACACATTCCTGGGCACGGCCGTGATCACACGTCGCCAGGGAAATGTGGTGGCCCTGGTTTATAACAAGACAGGTCCGCGTTCCCATATCTATAACGGGCTGCGCCAATAGTGGAAAGGGCTGGAGGGGGCCATCGAGCGACCACTCGATGGCCCTTTTGTTTTGAGTGAGCAGATGATCTCCTCTTGGAGGGTAATTAGCGCCATCTTAGCTCTTCTGATGACGGCCTTGGTTCCCGCCGCCGCAGTTGAAGGCCGAGGAGGTACTGGTCAAGTTCCGGCCAGAGGTGGCGGAGGCCAACGCCGAGGCCGTTTTGAAGATGCAGGGAGGCGCACCCTGGCCCAGATCCCTCGCCTCGCGGTGAGGCGGGTGGCTGTACCCCTGGCCAGGAGTTAGCCATCGTTGAGGCCCTCTCCCGCAACCCCAATGTGGAATACGCCGAGCCAAACTACATCGCCCACGCCACCGATACAGATGCCAACGATGTCATAGTCCGCGTCTACGACCGAGACGGCAACATGATCTGCAGGTGAAAGCGGTCCATACCCGCTAATCACTCCCTGAGGCTCAATTCTAAGACCCTCAGCAAGCTCGGCCCAGACCTCACCGGCACAGTTTATGTGACCTCGGACCAAAACCTGGTGGGAGTGATGGATATCCTCTGGAGCCAACAGCAACTCGTCAGTTACAACGCTTTCAGCCAATAATAATAGAAACGCTTATGGTCGATCAACTGAGGCCTCGCGTGCGAGGCCCCAGTTGTCATAATTGCCCCTTGACCGCACCTCTGTCTTATGGTATCCTAGATGCAAATTGAATTGCAAAGGGATAGATGACCAAGCGCAATAGCACTAATTATCTCCTTTTCCTTCTGGTCTCCGACATTCTACTAACCGGGCTAAGCCTCTATCTAGCCAGCCGGGCCAGGTTGCTCCTGCCCTTCGGAGCGAGGCTGACTCCAAAATTCGTCTATATCCCTCCCTCCGTCTACATCATGGCGGCCTTCATCTGGTCATTAGGGTTCATCCTCCTCTCGGTCTATGATCCAAAACGCACCCTGCGATTCATCGACGAAATTCAAACCTTCCTCCCGGCCATCTTGGCCGCCACCCTCATGTTCGCTGGAGCCCTCTACCTCTCCTTCCGCATGGTTCCCCGACTACTATTCTTCTACTTCTTTGTCATCGATCTTCTGGCTTTGGTCGGCTTCAGGCTTCTCCTCCGCATGGCGTCGAGATTGCCAGGCAGAGCAGAGCGCAGCACAAAGATCCTGGTCCTCGGAGCGGGGAAGGTAGGATGTAACGTAGTCAAGGAAGCGAAGAGATTTCATGGGGGCGAGTTCGTGGTAGTAGGCTACCTGGATGACAACCCGGAAAAGCAAAAGAAGAGGTTCGAAGGAGTCCCGGTATTGGGGACATTGGACGAGGCACCACGAATAGTGCAAGAGATGGGCGTCGATGAGGTCACCTTCGCCCTCCCCTTGAAGGCCCATAAGAGGCTTGCCAACTTGGTGGTTGAGTTGCAGAAGTTGCCGGTACAGGTGAAGGTGGTCCCCGACTTCTTCGACTTGGCCTTCTTCCGAGCCAACATCGGAAATGTAGGCAACATCCCTATCATCAGCCTCAGGGAGTCGGCTATCGAGGGGTTCCCTCGGCTAGTGAAGCGGGTCTTCGACCTGATGGTGGCCACCCTTCTTTTGATCATCCTGGCCCCCTTCATGCTCCTCATCGCCATCCTCATCAAGTTGGATTCGCCGGGGCCGGCCATCTTCAAACAGGAACGCGTCGGCGAGAATTTGAAGACCTTGCAGATGTACAAATTTCGCACCATGGCTAAGGGGGCCGATGAACTTGTCCAGCGAGTCATGGTCGAGACCTCAGATGGCAAGTTAATCCATAAGACCCCCCATGACCCTCGGGTGACGCGCATCGGCAGGTGGCTGCGACGTACCAGCCTAGATGAGCTCCCCCAACTGATAAACGTCATCAAGGGAGAGATGAGCGTGGTGGGACCCAGGCCGGAGTTGCCCTTCCTCGTGGACCACTATGAGCCCTGGCAGAGAAAGCGCTTCGCCGTGCCTCCAGGTATGACGGGCTGGTGGCAGATAAGCGGCCGAAGCG
>Ga0114930_10004371_pt1 | contig 11977 bp, 13 predicted proteins | sample AnhtaG_FD_87300 | JGI IMG/M metagenome (GOLD analysis project Ga0114930, IMG submission 87300) | Deep subsurface microbial communities from Anholt, Denmark to uncover new lineages of life (NeLLi) - Anholt_01485 metaG | ecosystem: Environmental > Aquatic > Marine > Oceanic > Sediment | place... | reverse complement strand
GCATAAAAGAAAAATTAGCGGCCCAAAACTCAGAACTAACAGAACTTAGGACAAAATCAGAAGAATTGGATAGGACAATTGAAGGGCTAAAAGCAAAAAAGGAGGAATTAAATACCAAAATTTCTGAATTAACAACTACCTTGGAAACTACTATTAATGACCTTAAAGCACCTCAATTTGAATTAGATAATTTGTTGAGTAAATTAGAAGGGGTAAATGAGAAAATAACCTCTAAAGATTCAGAAAAGACTTCACTAGATCAAAAAACAGTTGAAAATGAAAACCGTGAAGTCGAATTAAAAGATACATACCAGAAAAAGATAGATGACTTAGAATCTAAAATTAATCAAATTAGGCAAGAAAATTTCTTTACATCGTTCCTTATAGAACATTCAGAAGAGGAAATTCATGAAGTTGACATTATCGCAACTATCATGGAAAAGGGCTCCGCTAAGCTTGACGATCTTAAAAAGCTTCTTGATGTTCCTCCAATAATGGCAGTTAGAACCATAAAACAGCTCGCAGTTAAAGGGATTCTAAAACTTGACGAAAATACAAATATAGTAACTTTACCTTAAAGGTTTTTTTTTATTTTTATTTTTCTATTTTTAACCTTAAAACTTCATATATAAGTACTCTAAATATATTTTGTTATAATGTGACCCTGGTCACTTGTATTTAATAATAATGCTGGAAAAAAGTTTAACATCAAATATTAATTTTAAATTCTATAACATTATTTTGTCCAAATTTTCATATAATAAAGCATTAATTTGATATTGCTATGAAAAGATTAAAGAGCATCGACATATTTCGCGGGATGGGGATGATCTACATTATAGCAGGGCATATGATTGACTGGTGGACTATCCCATCTGAGGATTGGCTATTTAATGCTTACGTATCCCTCTTTTCAGCTATAGGTGCGGCAGGATTTGTATTTATATCGGGTGTAAGCACAATGATTTCGTATAGAAACAGAGTTGAAAAAGTTAAAATTACAGCGGATTATACCACTAAAACGATGAGAAAGGAATATCTAATTCGAGGTTCTTTAATTTTTGGGGTAGGTTTATTATATAATGGTATTGTAGCAATTGAATTTTTTGACCCTTCTATAATATGGAAATGGTTTATCATATTAACTGTGGGCGCGTCCCTTCTTTTAGCTTGGCCATTACTGAAAACCTCAAAATTGTTCAGAATTTTTGTTGCAGCTTTAATCTGGATTGTAAATCAAATTCTGCTAACATATTTATTACACTTCAAAGGTGAAGTTAATTTTTTTGGGGTGCTTTTCTATATCTTTTATAATTCTTTAGACCAAAATCCGATTTTATCATTCTTTACTTTCTTTTTAATTGGTACAGTTATTGGGGATCTAATTTTTGATTTTTCAGCCTTGAATGATGATATTGAAAAAAAACGATTTTTTAAAAGAAAAATAATTGCCCCGCTTTTGGTAGGTGGAGTGGTTTTAATTGCTACTAGTTTTTGGTTTTTATGCCCAAATTTATTTACTGATAAAATTCTAACTATAAACTCAAATATATGGTGGTTAATTTATTCTTTAGGGTTAGACTTAATTATTATTTTGATTTTATTAATCCTTGAAGAATACAATCTTTTTAACACAAAAAGGAGCTTCAAATCCTTGTTTTACTTTTCATATTATTCTCTAACCCTTTTTATTTTACAAAATCTAAATTATTTCCTATTTTTTGAGTTATTAAATAGATATAATATTTGGTATTTTATCATAGCGACAGTAGTATTGTATGGAATTTTTTTAAGATTTATGTATAAAAAACTTGAGGGAGATTTTTCTTTAAAGGTTCAAATCGGTAGAATAACTACAAAACTCACTAGAAAGTCGAGAATTTCTTAATTTGGATGAGAATACCAATAGGTATCTTTAACTTAAATTGTTTTTTTATTATTTTTTTCTATTTTTATTCATAAATTGCCTAGACAAAAAGGTATATATTTTCAATTTCTTTAATAGTGTTATAATCGTTTTATTTGTAAAATAAATTAATAGAGGGAGAATAAATGGGTCCTGACAAACATTTAAAGGTTGAGAATGCTGCAGAGAAACTAGGTTTCACAAGCTTTCCTTTAACTATTCTATATGGGCAACCTAAATCAATCAAAACCAGAAAATCTGATTTTGATAAGGTTCTTAATTTTTTCGAATTATATGGTCACTCTTCAGGAATTATCACTGATACTGCGAGTATTATATTTCAAATGTTAGAACAACAATACCAACTTATATGTAAAAAGTTAAAGAAAATCAATATTCCTTGTGAAGAACCTTGTTATTTCTATGCATATGGCAGAAAGAAGAGAGTACATAAGTATTATTTTCTTATTCCTAATGAAAAATTATATATTGAACTCAATAATAAAGTGAAAGAACCAGCGAGATTAAATTTGAAAAGGCATGGGTTTCAGTTAAAAATCTATTCTTCAGAAGAAGAGCATAAATATAATATAGCTAATGCCATAAATAATGCTTATGAAGGAGGACTTCTCAATCGTATTAATAATTGGGAAAGAATAGAGGAATTTTTTGGAGTAAGCTCAGAGGAATGTATTAAAGATTGGAATTCACTTTTAAAACCCTCTTTAACACCCTTAACTTAAGTTAATTTCTTTTTGGTTTAAGGGATATTAACGAATTTTTATTATTTATCTGATAGTTAGTAATTCAATTCCAGATGAGGATGTCATCCAAAAATGATATTTTTTCATTAAATTCCATTTTTTTAATAATTATCTGTGAAAGGACTTTTAGGATTACATCAGTAGAATTCTGAATAAAACTATCCATTTCTTTTTTTTCAAGATAAACAAATTCTTTTTTTGAAATTCTTAAGTAGTCTTCCTTAGATATTTGATAAAAATTTTTTATAAATTCCAGTTGGCGTTGAATACCTTCTTTAGGCAGAAAGTCTAGAAGATCTTCCTTATATTCCGCTTCGAGAAAGTCTGTCCAAAATAACGAGTCTTTCTTCTCTGTTATGTATATTTTGTCTAAATCATACCAATCTCTTTTTACAGTCCAGATAAAATTAGGTTGATTTTGAAGCTCTCTTAGATATTTTTCTTTCAATGGCTTCATGATGTAATAATTCCACAGATTATCCGTAATAAGATGAGTAAAATATCCAAGAAGAAAAGATCGATCACCTTGAGAGGATATTATCTCGGAATCTTTTATATGCTGAGAATAAAATTTGACATCACTCAGAACGAATTTATCTGTCTGCATACCAAGGAAATCACTCACCCCACCAACAGTAAAATGGGATATATCTTTTGGAGGGGTGAAAGCTGACCAATCATTATTCGGGAGACCACAATCAGGGGCGATATTTCCGATTGCAAAAAATTTCCGGTTTAATTTCGTATACTTTTTTGAAATATTCTCAGCAATACGAAAATGGGATCCCCATGTTGCCATATCTCTCTCTAATTTAATCATTTATAAAAATATTTAGGAAATTAATTTCTTCATGATTTTTCACACCTCTTTTTTATTTCTTCTAGGTAAATTTATAAGTAATTTGTGATTTTAGCAAGTATCATTCGATATGTACAATGAGACATAAAGAATGATTCCGTCTAAAATTGAAGAAATATCAAATTAAAAAAAAAAAATATAAAATGTCATCAAAAAGACCAATTAAACAATTATTAAGCGATCATAAAACAGCGATTTTTGTAATACTTATACTCATTGCGGGGGGATCAGTTGGAACTTATTTTGTAATTGATTATATGAATGCACAAGATCCAGATATAATTACTTTAGCGACTACAACTTCAACTTATGATTCTGGTTTACTCGATTATTTAATTCCAAAGTTTACTCAAGAGACGGGGATCAAAATTAGAGTTTTGTCAGTAGGTACGGGTCAAGCAATCGCTTATGGTAAAAGTGGTGATGTGGATGTTATTCTTGTTCATTCAAGATCAAGAGAAGATGCATTCGTAAACTATAGTGGGGGACAAGTACCATATGGAGTCCATAGAGCATGTGTTATGTATAACGGCTTTCTGATAATTGGGCATTTATCAAATCCAGCAAATTTGCTACCTGGTGATAATATAACAACTGTAATGACAAAATTGAAACTTGGGATGACAATAGGGCATAATACTACATTTTATTCTAGAGGAGATGGCTCAGGAACTCATTCGAAGGAATTAAGTTTATGGGATCAAATAGGCTGGGACCCAATAACAGCTGGTACTAATTATTATAAAGATGTTGGGGCTGGCATGGGAGACACTTTACTTATTACTTATAACGATGCTAATGATAGAGGATATACCTTAGTAGATCGAGGAACATGGCTTTCTTTCAATGATAGTTATACTACATTGAGTATTTTGGCTGAATCTGTTGTAGGGGAAGATTATTTGCTTAATCCTTACGGTGTTATACCTGTTAATCCTGTGTTTCATCCGCATGTTAAATATGTAGCTGTTTGTCGGTTTGTCGGTTTTCTTACTTCTCCTTATGGTCAAGATCTGATTAATGCTTATAAGAAATATAACGCAGTTTTATTTCGCTCTTGTTTTGGAACATGTAATGAGACACATAGTTGTCCAACCACAGATACGGAAATTTCTTTATGGGCGCCCTTTCATAGTGAATATGTGGGACTTTCAATCTAGATATTTGATGAGTACAGATTCAATCTAATATTGTTTTTTTTTTAATTTGTTAAAATAAATAAAAAGGATTAGATTTCAGTTAATATGGCAAATGAGATAATTGAGGGAATATTAGAAGCACTACGTCTAATGTTTACTTTTGATCCTGAATTATGGGGGATTATAGAGGTATCATTTCGAGTTTCACTAACATCAACATTTCTTGCTGCATTACTTGCTTTACCAATAGGGTCATATATCGGCCTGCGTGAATTCCGGGGCAAAAAAACCCTGACTAATCTAATTAATACGTTCATGGGATTTCCTCCTGTAGTAATGGGATTAATTATATTTTTACTATTATCCAATACCGGTCCATTTGGTTCTTTAGGTTTACTCTATTCTGCCAGTGCTATGATAGTTGCTCAATTCTTCCTAGCAGTCCCAATAATAACCGGTACTGCAAAAGCTGCAATTGAAAGTGTAGATCCTATGTTAAAAGAAACGATACTTTCATTAGGTGCTAACGAACGTCAACTTTGGTGGGAATTAATAAAAGATTCAAAAAAATCGATAATAGCAGGATTTCTAGTAGCATTCGGTCAAGCTATATCTGAAGTAGGTGCTGTAATGATTGTTGGTGGAAATATTCGCTGGGTAACTCGAACATTTACAACTTCTATTGTACTTCAAACACGAATGGGTGAATTTGGAATGGCAATCGCTCTGGGTATTATTCTTATTTCAATCGCTTTCATTGTGAATTATGGTTTAACTCGTATACAAAGTAGGGGGAGTTGAGATGAAAGTGCTTAATGTTAAAGATCTTCATAAGGAATATTATAAAGACGATAAAACTTCTATTAAGGTTCTTTCTAATATCAATTTTTCAGTCAAAAAAGGAGAATGCTTTGTTATAATAGGCCCCAATGGTAGTGGTAAAACAACAATATTAAGGATTTTGGGTTTACTTGAATTGCCAACACGGGCGAAAATAATCTATAAAGGGAAAGATATATCAAAAATTTCAAGAAAAGATCAGGTCAAATATCGAAGAAATCTTTCATTTGTTAAGCAAAAGCCTGTAGTCCGAAATACATCAGTATTTAATAATATTGCTTACGGTTTAAAAGTCCGCGGGATGAAATTTAGAGAATACGTTGAGATCGTTAATAATATTATAGATTTTGTTGGCTTAAGAGGAATGGAGAATAAAAATGCTAGAGATTTATCAGGGGGAGAAATGCAGAGAGTAGCAATTGCGATGAATTTTGTTATTGAACCTGAAATATATTTATTAGATGAAGTTTCAGCTAATTTAGATCCTATGAATATTAAATTATTAGAAGAATTCATAATGAAAATAAAGCAGGACAAAGAGAAGACTATTATTATGAGCACACATGATCCTATTGAAGCAATTAAATTTGCAGATCGAATAGCGGTGCTCAATGATGGACAAATAACTCAAATTGGAAATCCTAATGAAATATTCACAGCTCCGAAAGATGAATTCACAGCTTTATTTGTAGGATATGAAAATATTTTTCCGGGTATTGCTACTATTGATAAAAAAACAGGATTAAACCAAATAAAGATAAACGATTTAATTGTCACTGCTTCAAGTCAAGAAGAAGGTGAAGTTAAAGTCTGTGTCCGCCCAGAAAGTATTGGTATCGTTAAAAACCCTCCAAAAAATACAAGTTATAGGAATACATTTAAAGGTCAAATAGAAAATATTCGTGATCTTGGAAATATTTGCCACGTAATTGTTAGTTGTGGATCAGAAAAGTTTCTAACAACAATAACTGAACTTTCAAAGAAGAAACTAGAATTAAAAATAGGATCTCATGTATTTATCAATTTCAAAGCAACAGATGTCAAAATTCTGTAAAGTTTTCAATGGTTTTATAGCCCTAATTTGGTAAAACACCAAATTTGCTATTTTAAATCAACTAAATTCCTAAATAGACTTTTCTTATTCGAGGTTCTTTTTCTAATTGTTCTTTTGTTCCTCGTATTCCAATTCTTCCTTCTTCAAGTACATGAATAGTATCTGCAACTTCCATTGCTAAAGGTACATCCTGTTCGACTAATAAAGTGGTTGTTCCTTCTTCCTTTATTCTTTTAATTGCACCAAATATCTTTTTCTTTACACTTGGAGCTAAACCTACTGAAGGTTCATCCAACAAGAGTAGTTTTGGATTTGACATTAATGCACGAGCTATTGCAAGCATTTGTTGTTCACCACCACTTAACGTTCCTGCTCGTTGTTTTCTTCTCTCTTTTAATCGAGGAAATATTTCATAAACAAAATCTATCAATTTCTTATATTTTTGCTTATCTTTTAATAAATATGCCCCCATTCTGATGTTATCCGCAACATCCAAATCGTAAAATAATCTACGACGGTCTGGACTCTGAGATATTCCTTTTTTAACTATTTTATGAGCTTTTAAGCCATCTATTCTTTCACCGAGGTATTCTATTTTTCCTTTATCAGGTTTTTTTAAACCAGATATTAATCTAAGGACTGTTGATTTTCCAGCTCCGTTTGGACCAATAATGGCATTTAGAGATTTTTTTTCGATTTTTAAATTGAGTCCTTCAAGTACTTTTGCTTTTCCATAATAGTGATATATTTTTTTTAATTCAAGCATATTATTTACCTATACCTTCTCTGGAAGTTTCAGCGTCACTCTTTTTTCTCTTGAAATACTAAAGAGAAACTATACTTCACTCTTTATCATAGAAAAAATTTGATCACATGTTAAATTTTTCAAACAACTTTTTTTGAAAAGAAGTAGTTAAACTTATAAATTTTTAATAATTTTCGATGTGTAAGGAGAAACATATCGCATCCTCATCAAAATGATTGATATTTCTGAAAAAAATACAATTCTAAGGATTGCAACGGCATCTGGAAGAATTAAACTTAAAAAGGAGACCATTGAAAGAATTAAAAATAGTCAAGTTAAGAAAGGAGACGTTATTACTATAGCAAAAATAGCGGCTATCAATTCTGTTAAAAAAGTGCCCGATTTGATTCCTTTATGCCATCCAATCCCTATTACCAATGTTGATTTAAATTTTGAATTTGAGAATGATAATTCTATTAAAGTGAGTTGCAAAGTAAAAAGCGTTGCCAAAACGGGTGTTGAAATGGAAGCACTTACCGGCGTTAACATTGCTCTCTTAAATATTTGGGATGTGGTAAAGATGTATGAGAAGGATGAAAAAGGCCAGTATCCCTCAACATTAATTTATGATATTAAAGTTGAAGAAAAAATCAAAAAATAAAGTTACCATAGATGATAGACAACTATAATAGAAAAATCAAGCATATAAGGTTTTCAATTACTTCAAAGTGCCAATATTCGTGTTTATACTGTGATAGGGAGGGTTATAGTAAAACAAATGAGCTTACTGTAGAAGAAATCACAAAATTATGTAAAATATTAGCAGAAATTCTAAATGTCACAAGAATTAAATTTACAGGCGGCGAACCACTATGTCGAGAAGAAATAGTACAAATAATACAAAATGTTTCTGATTTGCAGCTTTATAAAGATATTTCAATGACTACAAATGGATTACTACTTTCTGAAAAGGCAGAAGAATTGTATAAAGCAGGTTTAAATCGGATTAACGTCTCTTTAGCGTCACTTCAACCCGAAATATATAAAAAGGTTTATGGTTCAGATAGCCTAAAAACGGTCTTAAAAGGTTTACAAAAAGCAAAAAAAATTGGATTTGATCCGATAAAATTAAATTTCGTATTAATGAAAGGAATTAACGATAATGAATTAGATAGTATTATTGATTTTTGTGCAATTAATGGTTTTATTCTACAATTAATCGAACTACATAAAGTTTCTGATGCTGTAGGGGGAAATGGTGATTTTTATGAAAAATATTATTTAGATATCAAGCCTATTATAGAAGAACTTGAATCTAAAGCGGATAAAATAATAGTAAGAGGAACCATGCAAAATCGAAAAGTTTTCATTTTACCTAATTCCGCTGTTATCGAAACAATCACTCCTAGTCATGAATTTTGTATGGGATGCACTAAATTACGTGTAGGATGTGATGGAAATTTGTTTGGGTGCCTATATCGCTCCGATCTTGGAAAAAATATTAAAGAAGCTCTCCATAATCATCATTCGTTATCAAAATATGAGCATATTGTTAAACAAGTCGTAGATTCGAGGGAGCCCTACTATTAAGAATTAATGAAATTGATTAAGAAAAATGATTGTTGAAGTTCTATACTTTGCAGAATTTAAAGATATTACAGGTAAAGAAAAAGAAAAATTTGAATTATCTGACAATCATTTAAACGATTTAGTTAGTCTATTATTTAGAAAATATGGAGATAATCTTCGAAATTTAATGTGGGATGAAAATATTCAAAAAATACATAATTTAATTTCGGTAATTATAAATAATCAACCAATTCATGAGAAAGATCCATCAATAATTAATTTAAGTGACGGTGACACTATTGCTTTTTTAATGCCTGTTTCTGGAGGTTAATACTAAATGAGTGATCTTGAAAACACTAAAAAAGTAGAGTCAGGGATTTATTCTAAGGGAAAGATTGATCTTGGGAGCATAGTTAAATCAATAAAGCAAAATTCTAATATTAAAGAAGCAGGATCAATTCACACCTTTACTGGCATTGTTAGGAGCACCTCCAAAAATGGGAAACCTGTCGTGAGTATGAAAATTGATGCTTATGATGAATTAGCAAATGAAAGTATTAAGAAGATTTGCGAAAAATTAAAACAAAGAGAAGGAATTATTGACGTTAAGATTGTTCATTTAAAAGGAGAATTTGAGCTTACTGAAAGTTTGGTGTATGTTGTTGTAGCATCAGCACATAGAAAAGAGGGTTTTAAAACTATTTCTGATGCTGTTGAAATGTATAAAGAAGAAATAGCCGTATGGAAAAGAGAGGATTTTAGCAATGGATCATCTGAATGGATTCATTAGATTTAGTTTAAATTAATTTAAGTTTGATTTCCGTATGAAATTTTTAAAAACAATTAAAGTTGAAGAATTTAAAGAAATACTTACCTCAATTTCAAGCTTAGAAACTGAAGAAGAACTAATAAATATTGAAGATTGTTTTAATCGAATAGTTTCCAGAGATATAAAAAGTAGTATAAATGTTCCACACTTTCGGAAGTCCAGAATGGATGGATATGCTGTAATAGCGGAAGACACATTTGGTGCTGAAGAAGATAATTTAATCGAACTTGAATTAATAGAAATTATTCAAGCAGGTGATATTCCTCAAAAAAGATTAAATAAAAAACAGTGTTCTTATGTAGCAACCGGTGCTGCTTTATCTGATAACTCAAATGGAGTGGTGATGGTTGAATTCACGGAAGTTCAGGAGAAAGTTGTTTTAATTTCCAAGGCAGTAACTCCTGGAACCTATGTAATTGAGATTGGTCATGATATAAAAAAAGGAGAACTAATCGTAAAAAAAGGAGCCCTACTTGATTTAGCTACTATAGGAATTCTTGCATCATGTGGAATTAAAGAAACTTGGGTATATAAAAAGCCAAAAGTTTCACTTCTTAGTACAGGTAATGAACTTGTTAACCAAGAAGTACAAAATTTAGAAATTGGTAAAATTTATGATGTAAATTCAGTAGTATTGAAAAAGGCAATTGAAAACACAGGAGTTCTAGTTAATTTTCTTGGTATTATAAAGGATAACTATGAAGATTTGAAAACCGCAATAGATAATGCTTTGGAAAAGAGTGATATAGTAATTTTATCTGGAGGTACATCTAAAGGGGAAGGTGATTTAGGTCCAAAAGTTTTAGACGAGTATGAAAATATAGAAATTTTAGTACACGGCGTAAAGATTAAGCCTGGGAAACCAATAATTTTTGCGAAAATAAAAAATAAAATAATATTTATTTTACCAGGTTATCCAACTTCAGCATTAAGTTGTTTTTATGTTTTTATTGATAATTTTTTAAGAAAAATATCAGGATATCCTTTAAGAGATAAATTTTCAAAAGTAATGGCAGTTGGCGAAAGAATCTATAGTACAGTTGGTCGTCATGAGTTCAAAGCAGTTAAAATAAAAGAAGTTGATGGGGTTAAGCAGATCTATCCCATCAAAACAGGTTCAGAAGCAATAAGTACAATGTTTTTTGCTGATGGGTATATAGAAATTGAAGAATTAGAATCAATTATCGAAAAAGGAGAGAAAAGAAAAGTTTATTTCTTCTAATAAACATGTAATTTAAGAGTGATTAAATAAAATGAAAGATAAATTGAAGGTTCATGAAGAACATAAACATAAAGCACCTAAAAGAACCAATTTAGCTCTTATCGTAGTAAGTACAAGTAGGTTTGATGAGATAATATCTGAGAAAAAAAGTTCAGATAAAACAATTCCTAAAGTGAAGCTATTGCTAAAAAAAGATCCATCAATTTCATTAGTTTATACAGAAATTATACCAGATTCAGAAGAACATATTAATAATATTTTAATAAAACTCATGAAAGATGACATGATAGATTCTATGATATTTAGTGGTGGTACTGGATTATCACCAAAAGACATAACATATGAAACTTTAGAACCGCGTTTAGAAAAAAAATTCGATGGTTTTGGAGAACTCTTTAGATATCTCTCTTTCAATGAAATTGGTTCTTCAGCTATGTTATCAAGAGCAACCGCAGGCATTCTTAGGAGTAGAAAGAAAAATAAAGCTCTTTTTTTACTACCTGGTTCCCCAAATGCTGTGATTTTAGCTTTAAAAAATATTATAATCCCAGAATTGGGGCATATTCAATATTTAATCAATAAGGAAGAGTGAGGGTCTTTTGGAAAAACTTCGAAAAATTGGATTTTCAAGGTTAACTCCTTTAGAAGATGCTTTAGAAAAACTGTTTTCAAGAATCCAATTAAACCCAATGGAAGAAATTGAAGTTAATGAATCATTAAATCGTATTTTAGCTATTGATATAGTGAGTGAAATGGATATTCCTCCTTTCGATCGATCAGCCATGGATGGATATGCGATTAAAGCAGAAGATTCATTTAAGGCTTCTCCTAGAAATCCAAAAATGATTAGACTTGTTGGAACAATTGAAATTGGGGAATCTTCCACTTTTAAGCTAAATAAAGATGAAGGAATTAGAATTTCCACTGGGGCTCCTATACCAGAAGGTGCTGACACAGTTGTTAAAATTGAAGACACAGAAATAGAAAATGCCATAATAAATATTTATATTTCACTCCCTCCTGGAAAGAATGTTTCAAAGAGAGGAGAAG
>Ga0114930_10004369_pt1 | contig 11982 bp, 12 predicted proteins | sample AnhtaG_FD_87300 | JGI IMG/M metagenome (GOLD analysis project Ga0114930, IMG submission 87300) | Deep subsurface microbial communities from Anholt, Denmark to uncover new lineages of life (NeLLi) - Anholt_01485 metaG | ecosystem: Environmental > Aquatic > Marine > Oceanic > Sediment | place... | reverse complement strand
ATAGGCTAATCGAACTTCCTCGTTTGCTCCATCTGTTACTTTCAGATCAGCAACAACTAAGCCCCGCCAAAGCCTTCTAATCAACCTAATCCCCGCTATCCCCTCTCTTTTAATGTAAGGCGTGCCAGCTTCAATGATTATGCGCGGATCGTATGGAATTTGTGGCAATATACGTAGGACATCTGAGGTCGTATGATTAAACGCGATCTGAATGTATCTTTGATTATTTAAAAAGGTTCTACTCATTCACGAACCCCCTCAATTATGTAAACTTCTTAAGAATATTCCCTATCTCAGATGGCATGAAAATTACTATCTTTTCCGAAGGGTCTTGAGAAATGTCTCGTATCGTCTGAAGCGTTCTAAGTTGCAATGCACCTGGTTGAGAAGTCATTATTGAGGCAGCTTCCGCTAGGTTTTTAGCTGATGCAAGTTCACCTTCACTTGCAATTATAGCAGCTCTTTTTTCTCGTTCTGCTTCCGCTTGCTTAGCCATAGCTCTTTTCATTTCAGCGGGTAATTCTATTTCTTGTATCTTGATGCTTTTTATGTCGATACCCCATTCCTTCGTTTCTGAATCAACAAGTTCTCGAATATCAGAGGCTATTTTATCCCGTTCGGTTAATACACTATCTAGTTCCATGTTACCAACAACATCCCTTAAAGCGGCTTGGGTATACTGTCTGACAGCATAAGCATAGTTTTCGATTTTTATTATCGCGTCAGATGGTTTTTCGACCTTGAAGTAGACTACAGTATTTGCTAATACAGGTATATTATCCCTCGTAATTACTTCTTGCCTAGGAATGTCAGCAGTTACAATCCTTAAATCGACTTTCCTGGTCTTTTCGAGGATTGGGAGCACATATACCACACCTGGTCCTATAGTTCGTTTATATTTACCGAGTCGGAATATTATAAGCCTTTCATATTCCAATATTACCTTTATTCCTGCAAGTAGGAAACATGCTAAAAAAATTAGGACAACGATTACAATAGGTAATATTATAAATAACGGATTAAATCCTTGAAATATCATATTTCATCCTCTCTTAAAATTTGTATGGTTATGGTATATCTAGAAAGATGGGATATTTAAATGTATTCGATGCGAACCTAAATTTAGGGAAGGGATACAAACTTTTTTATATTGTAGTTTGAATATATTATTTTACTCAAAGGTAAACAAGCTTAAGCATAACATTTTTAAGTTCAATTTTGTAGTATATCTTAGAAAATGAATTTTAGGAGTTAGGATGAATATCCAAGATATGTTTGGCTTTATGAGTGGAATGTTTATCATAATTTTTATTGTAGCGATTGTTTTTTTTATAATCGTCATATTAATTGTTTACAAACTTCTCCATAGCAATGTTGATAATATAAAGAAGAAATCTGTGAAAAACACGAGTATTCCGATTGCAAATACTATCAACACATCGAAGGAAAAAACAAACGAAGAATTGATTAAAAATAAAGAAGTTAACACGTGTAAGTATTGCAGTGAGAATATCGAAGATACCGCTACTTTTTGTCCATTTTGTGGTTCAAATTTAACTGGTTAAAATAATTAGCTCATCCTTAAATGTTATAAATTGTTAATACCCGGTTTAAAAGATATTAATCTTTTGTCATAAGTTCTGCAAAAGAATTTTTTTCTTTAATTACATTTAAAACTATATGAGTATTAGATCGTTCGACATATGGGGAAGCATGAATCACATCTTTTATCATCTCACTAAGCCTAGCCCTTGTTTTAAATCTTGCAAGAATAAGTGCATCATATGTTCCTGTTATATCATATACAGCGAAAACATTTGGATTTTGGGCAATTTTTTTTTCAACTTCTAGCATCTTACCTTTTGAAACTGTTATTTCTATAAGGGCAATAATATTGTATCCTAATTTTTCATAATCTATTTGAACTCCATAATTCTTTATGACACCATTTTCTTCCAAATTACTAATACGTTTAATTATTGTGTTTGGCGACCGGTTTAAATCATCAGCAATAGTGCTTTTGTTATTACGACCGTCAGTACTTAGGGTACTTAAGATTTCAAGATCCAATTCATCAATTTCATAAGTTTTCAAATTATTCATCTAGATATAATGTGTACGATATATTAATATAGATAATGGATTTTCGTCATATAAAATTCATAGTTTTTAAAAACCATATGAAAAAAATCGCACATTTTTTAAGTGTTGCATATCATTCATTATATTAATATTAATAAAATTTTAAAAAAAATATTTAAACATTGATTAAAAATGTCATTAAAATGCCCATTTTGTGGAACGAAATATTATCACGATAGAAAAGTATGCCAAGGATGTGAAAATGAATCGATTCATAATATTAACATCCCCAAGAACTACACATATGTTCATTACGAAAAAACAACTGCATTTGGATGTCGAAAACCGGATGAAGCTTACATCAAAATCGAATCTGAACCTATGTTTTCTGATTTTAGATCAAAATTGGACTATAATTGGAACTGTAATCCGAGATTCAGATTTCATAATTTAGTCGTCTTAAAATCTGAACTCGCTCAATTAAGAGCCTTCAAAGAAATTACAACTGCCGATTTAAAAATCCGTGAAGAAGAAAAAATGAATGTATAAAGATTGAACAGTTTATTAAAGAAACTTAATGTGTGTATTCTAACCAACATAAATATTTGTAATTTTAACTGATAATATTAAACTGAGGATAAAAATGATCGAAAAGGAAGATCCCAATAGGAAAAGAATGTGCGAGGCCGTAATCGAACAAGTTAAAGAAGGGGATATTAAGTTTATATACCTTCAATTTACTGATATTCATGGGATAATTAAATCCTTTGAAATTAACTCAAAACGAATAGAGGAATGTTTTGAAATAGGCGAGGCATTTGATGGGAGTTCTATAACGGGCTATGGGGCAATCGAAGAATCTGATAAAGTTGCGTTGCCTGACCCAAGCACTTTTTACGTGTTGCCATGGCGTAACAGTGAAACAAACAATCGAGCAGCCAGAGTGATTTGTGATATCTATTCACCTGAATGGAAGAGATATGAGGGGGACCCGCGCTATATTCTCCAGAAAGCAGTTAAAAAGGCGAAACAGCATGGATTTGAATATGTTTGTGCTCCTGAGATGGAGTTTTTTATGTTAAATCAAGAACATAAGCAAGCTACCTTCAAACCATCTGATATGCGTGGGTATTTTGATTACGATCCATACGATATTAACGAACGTATGCGCTACACGATTGCAGAATATTGTGACAAAATGGGAATAGAAATTGAAAAACTACATCACGAGGTAGCTTTTGGTCAGCATGAAGTTGATTTTCGCTACGACAAAGCAGTTGAAAGTGCGGACAATACAATTACGATAAAGACGATAATTAAAATTGTAGCAGCTCAGAATAATATGACGGCAACCTTCATGCCCAAACCATTTGATGGGATAAACGGTTCTGGAATGCACTGTCATCAGAGCCTTTGGAAAGATGGAAAAAATGTGTTTTATGATGAATCGGATCCAGCGTATATATCGCTGATGATGAAAAAATGGATTGCGGGTCAGTTATTCCATGCTAAAGCTATGTGCGCTGTTTTAAGTAGCTGGCCAAACTCATATAAAAGGTTAGTACCAGGATATGAAGCTCCCGTCTATATTGCTTGGGGTTTTCGCAATAGGTCTCCCTTAATTAGGGTTCCAGACTTTCACGGAAAGCCAAGTGCAGCAAGATGTGAGATTCGTTGTCCAGATCCCGCTGGTAATCCATATTTACAGTTTGCTGTTCTTTTGAGCACGGGATTATATGGGATTTTATCTGATAACCTTGATCTTTACGAGCCTACCGATCGAAATGTGTATAATCTAACTTCAAAAGAGATGGAGAAGGAGGGGATAAATGCCTTACCTGGAAGCTTAATGGAAGCGCTAAAAGAATTCAAAAATTCTGAATTCATGAAAGAAATCTTTGGAGAGCAACCGTTCAAAAACTTTTATTACGCAAAACTGGAAGAAAACGACTCGTATAGATTAGTTGTTTCTGAATGGGAGCGAAATAGATATATAACTCGTTTATAAAAAAAAGTTTTTTTTATTTATTTCTCAAATTTCCATATTCCATAACCAATTATTAAGAAAACGCCAATACTAACGAACGTTCCGAGTTTTTGCATAAGCACCATTAGGTTCCTGTCCGACGCGAGTCCAACTATAGCAATAATTTGTGTAACAAAGTAGAATATTGTAAAAAGGGCAAATATTATAGCGTAGATATTTGAGAATTCTTTGTTTTTAAAAAATGCGATAGTAAAAAATACGCACATAACAAAAGCACATATGTAGCCGATTAAAACGAATATCATGTGCGGTGTGTATAATACATCAGCAGGAGTGAAAGCTATTCCTATGTATGACAACGAAAAAATAACGCCCAAAATAGAACCGATTTTACTTGCGTATTTTTCTATCTTTCCTTCTGAAAACAATTTAGAAAGTAAGAGATAAAAGGGTATAATGAAAATAGCAGAAGTTATTAACGCAGTTGATAAAAACACCATAGAAGTTGTATTTAGAGCGCCTGACCACGCTATGATTCGTCCTGAATCGCTAATAGTATTTCCCCAAAACGAATATCCTATAACGGCGGGATGATCGCGTGTGCCACCAGCGTAAAAAATCATAGATAGAGAGAATAAGATTACAAACAAAACTTGCCCAAGGATCATTCCAATTACTGCTTTATTTTTCCAATTTTCAACATTTAAAATGAATTACTACCTCTTTTTTATTAAGTAAATTAATCTAATTTTGGAGTTATCAAATATTGAAGTTTCTTTTCATCTAAATTTAAATCTTCACATTACCCATTTTTTCAATGTACTCTAAAGATTGATGTCGGAAATATGTATTATACAGATTAGCATATGTTCCACCGCGTTTCATTAATTCCTCGTGATTTCCTTCTTCCACAATTTTACCATGATCCAGAACAATAATCCTATCAACGCGTCTAACGGTCCATAAGCGATGGGCAATAATTATAGACGATCGCCCTTTTATTGTTTTTTCTAAAGCATCTTGAATTTGAGTTTCAGTAAAAGGATCTACTGAGGCGGTTGCTTCGTCTAAAATAAGGATTGATGGATTTTCTAACAAAACTCGAGCGAAGACAACGAGTTGACGTTGCCCCATTGAAAGTAGAGAGCCTCTTTCTCTAATATTTGTCTCTAAACCGTTAGGAAGGTTCTCAATCCATCCAGATCCCCCACTTATATCTAAAGCGTTAATAACTTCCTCTTTAGTAGCAGATTCATGCCCATATTTAATATTATTTTCTACTGTATCAGCCCATAAAAACGGCGTTTGGGGAATAATACCAATATGTTTTCTGTATTCCGAAAGATCGTAATCTTTTATACTTCTACCATCAACTAAAATATCTCCACCTTGGAATTCATAAAATCTAGCTATTAGTTTAGCAATGCTAGATTTACCAGCTCCTGTATGGCCAACGAGAGCTACTGATTCCCCCGGGTTAACTTTCAGTGAGAAATTATCAAATACTAATTTAGCTTTATCGTATCGAAATGTTAAATTCTTGAATTCAATTTCTCCTTTTAATTTGGAAGGTTTAATGCTGTCATTTTGAACAACGAGAGGCAGAGTATCTATTATTGCAAAAATTCTCTCAGAAGCCGCCATTCCTGTTTGAAACATAGGCCAGAAAGATGCTATAATTAGTAAGGGAAAAAACAGTAAATTTATACTTTGAATGAAGAGAACTAATTCTCCTACCCCAACATATCCTTCTATTACAAAGTTACTTCCTATTAAAATTAACAAAGTCGTAACAAAACCTTGAATTAATCCAAGAGTAGGAAAGATAGCATTCAACAAGAAAGCTCTTTTTAAATTCACCTTATAGGATTGATTATTCACTTGAAGGAAGTCATCGTAAACCTTTTTCTCTCGCCTAAATGTTTTAGCGATTTGAATACCAGAAAAGCTTTCTTTTGTATACGCGTTTACTGAAGCTAAGGCACGTTGCCCAAGAAGGGTCATCTTTCTCGCAAATTTTCTAAATGACATCGCTGCTATAAAAAATAATGGGAGCGATATAAGGAGAACGAGAGATAAAACTACATTAACAGTAAACATCACAACTATTAATAAAACTAAAACTAAAACAGAAGAAATGACATCAATTGATAATCCGACAGTTTCTCCGAAGTCTCTTGAGTCTGTGTTAATTCTTGAAACTATTTTTCCTAAGGGGTTTTTATCAAAAAAAGACAAATCGTGATTAACAACCGATTTGTGAGCGTCCTTTCTTATATCTAGTACGACGCTTCCAATAACTCGATTAGAATATATTTGTCTAATATAATTAAAAACCCAGCTTGAAATGTTAAAGATGAAAATGATAAAGATTAAGAATAAAATATAAATTAAATCTGGAGTAGTTTCTAAATTACTAATAATCAGAGAAGTTATAATAGGTTGAAAGGCGATAGTAAGCGATGAAATAGTAAGAAAGAAAATTACAAGAAACATTGCTCGTTTATAAGGCGAGAAATAAGAGAAAATTCGTTTCAGTAAGATTTTATCTTGATATTTGCGATCGTATTCTTCTGCTTCAAGACCCACCCACAAGCTATTTTCTCACCTCCTTAAGCAATTGATCTTCTTTGATATCGAATTTCTTCACGAATATTTTGCGATATTCTTCAGATGTTTTTAACAATTCTTCATGGTTCCCTTTAGCTGCGATTTCACCATTTTTTAAAACAATAATTAAATCAGCCCACCTAATTTGTGATAATCGGTGCGTTATTAAAATTGTAGTGCGATTTTGTAGAATGTTTTTAATTGCAAACTGAATTTTGTCCTCTGTGTTAGAGTCAATAGCTGAAGTTGAATCGTCTAAAATAAGAATCCGAGGATCTGATAAAAAGGCTCGTGCTATGGCAATTCTTTGTCTTTCTCCTCCACTAAGCTGAACTCCTCTCTCTCCTACCTTCGATTGATATTCTTCAGGCAACTCACTGATAAAATCATGAGCCTGTGCTTGTTTAGCTACATTAATAACTTGCTCCAATGAACTTACTCGCCCAAAAGAGATATTATCAAAAATAGTTGTAGAGAATAGGAATACATCTTGCTCAATATAAGAAATTTGATCTCGCAAAGTTTGTAAAGCGTAATCCCGAATATTGCTCCCATCAATTAATATTCGCCCTTTAGAAACGTCGTAGAGCCGCGAGATTAATTTAGTTAGCGTAGTTTTTCCAGATCCAGTTGTACCTACTATCGCAACTGTCTGCCCTGGTTTAACTTCAAACGAGATATCTTTTAGCACTGGCGTCTTACTATCAGGGTAGATAAATTCCACATTCTCAAAAATTATATTGCCATTGAAAACTTTCTCTTTACCTTCTTTATTCTCGTCAATCTCAGTTTTTTTATTCATTAACTCGAGCAGCCTATCTGCACTCGATGCTGCTAATCGAAAGATAGCAAAAACAAACATAGAGATGTTGGTAGGAAAACGGAGCAAGCCCAAAATTCCTAAGAAGGCAATAATTTGCCCGATATCCATCATTCCTAAATTAAATAGCACAATACTATGAGTAAAACCTGCTATTATAACTAATGCTAGAACTAAAATCGGGAGATACTTTGCTTGTAGCTTACCTCGCTCAATAAAAGCCTTTTTATAATTGTTTGCATGTGTAAAATACTTTTTCATCTCCCTTTCTTCTTGGACTGTAGCTTTAACTACTTCTATACCCGATAAGGTCTCACTTAAAGTAGCAGTCATTAAACCAAAATTTCCCCTCAACCGGGCAGTTACAGGACCAATTTTACGAGAATAAGACCTTAACAAGAAAAGAAATGATATTGAAAAGAATATAGGCTCAATCATTAACTGAAGTGGGTAATACATAACAATGTAAATAATAGGGATAAATAGATACGTAAAAGATTCTACAATCAACGATAAAGCCGGGCTGATTAAGAAATTTAACATCCTAACATCATCAGTAACCCTCGCCATTAACTCTCCTATTTTTTGTCTGTCGTGAAACGATTGACTCTTTCCTAATAGATTTGCAAAGAACTCTCTTCGCGCGTCTCTTTCTAACCTCTGCGCTAAAGTCTCTATTAACATTCGACTCATAATTCTCATTACGGGACCGCTTATCCCTAATAGAAGTAAAGTTAAAATATAATTTCCTAATAAAGCCGTCATTCCAGTCAACAGTGCTGATATTGTTTCGCCTATTATTATTACCGCGATTGCTGATAAATTAGCAGAAAGGATAATTGTAAAAATTATAATTGTTATAAACAACTTGTTCGAACCGTGTAATACGTGAGCTAAAATCCATCTAGTAGCCCCCTTCTTCCGCGACTTTACGTACGGATCTTTACCCGGAGAAAACTCCACCACGGGCTCAGTTGTTAAACTTTTCTTATCAAGTGCCATAACATGTCAGAAATTATTATTAAAAAATAGCTTTAATCTAATTTTCAGCCTTAAATAACAAAATATATCATTCATTAATAGAATTTTTATATATAATCTATAAGTACAGAATGTCGATACAACCCTCTGAACATAAAAAGTATCTCGAAGAATAAAATTAGCTTTTACTATGGTTATTCTTAATACTTCTTACAAACTCGAGCTTTTCTGAAATCGCTAGAATTTGATTAGATTCGAGGGTTTTTATATCGATTTTTTCAAATTCTAATCTGCAATCTGGGCAGTCAATGGTCTCGCCCATGTCTATTATTTTATTGCTCTTACATCTAGGACAGAATTTGAATTTGTTTTCCATTTTAATAAGATACTTCGATGTTTACTTATATAAAAAAAAGATCCATTCTAGTTATTTAAAGGTATCCCAAACATTAGATATTAAATTATAAAGGAGTCTAAAAGGGAACTTTTAGCTTCTACTATATATATAGAATATAGAGAAAATATATATAATAAGAGAATTCTATATATAAATTATAAATTTACATGAGAAGAAAAAGTTATGTCTTTTGAAGCTAGAAAAGTACAAAAAACGGGTGGATCTTCATTTATTATTAGTTTACCAAAGGAATGGATAAAGAAACACGGAATTGAGGCTAAAGATACTATTGGAGTGCTTTCACAACCTGATGGGAATTTATTAATTACTCCATACATGAGTTCAGAAAAATTTGTAAAGGAAAAGAAGTTTGATGTTGACGAGATTAAAGATTCTGATTTCTTATTCAGACAGTTAATAGGAGCTTATATCATGGGGTATAACATAATAGAAGTGAGATCGAGTAAAAAGTTCGAGTCAGTTATAAGAGATACGGTAAGAAATTTCAGTAAAATTACTATCGGCACTGAAATTATGGAAGAATCAGATAACACCATTATAATTAAAGATTTACTCGACCCAAAAGAAATGCCGTTTGAGAAGACCATAAAAAGAATGTATATTTTAGCTAATAGTATGCACGAGGACGCACTAAAAGCTCTTGAAACGGGAGATAAAAGGCTCGCGGAAAAAGTAATTGAGATTGACGATGAAATTGATAGACTGAACTGGTTAATTGAGCGACAAGCTCATATTGTATTACGTGATATTATTTTGTGCCAAAAATTGGATATTACGCTAGAAGACGCAAGTAATTACAAATTTATTAGTAGGTTTTTAGAAAGAATAGGCGATCACGCGGTTAAAATCGCTAAAAATGTAATACTAATAGATTATCAAAAAATCGATAAGGAACTATACGAAAACATAATGAAAGCAAGTAAAATTTCTCTTGAATTACTAAACATGAGTTTAGATGCCTGGCTCCAAAAAGATTTAAAATTAGCAAACGAAAATATTGAATCGATAAAAAGGTTAACAAAAGCGTGTAACGCCATTAAAATCAGCCCTAATTCCGAATACCTTGTAGAAATAGGTTTTATTATCGAGAGCATAAGGAGAACTGGAGAGTATTCATCAGATATTTCAGAAATTATTATAAACAATTTGATTTGAAATTATTCATAATTTGATATCATAGTTCCTTTTTGTACTAATTAGGGTGGTTGTTGCATCGATCCACTCTTTCAAATCTTTGTCAGTACGGAAAAATGATACGATCTCATCCAAATCATCTAGATTATTAAAGACACATTCTATAATTAAATCCCATCCACCGTAAGTAGGTGATGAGTAAGTAATCTTCCAATTGTGTCCTTCAATAGGGTGAAAATGTTTTAATTTCTCTACGATCTTCCACTGAGTTCCGATAATCTTCAAGCGAACCAAAATATATCCTCGATGGTAAATCTATTTGACACCCGGTATTTTTGTGATTCCTCAGATTTAAACTGCTATCTAACAGTTATCTAAAGCAAAATTTAATTACTATTTATTTTTTTTCATGGTTTTTATTAATGGTGAAATTATATTTTTACCGGTAATTTTATGCAAAAGATTTATTAACTATAAAATCGATTTTCTTTTACCAAAATAACATTAGTGATGTCTAATGTCAGAGAGTAATAAAAAACTTAGTACAAATGAATTAATAACTGTCAGTGTTATCTTTGTAGTTGTGCTAGTAATGGGATTAATCCTTCTAGGTTTGGGGCTTAATGAAGCTTTCTATAGTACCTCCTCAACAATACGGTCTATCTTTAAATTAATTACCTATCTTGGCGAACCCATTGTGTTTATCGTGATGGTGACTTTTTTCTACATCATATATAATAAGAGGTTTGCCAAAAATTTAGCTTTGAGTCTATTATTCACATCTTATTTAAATGAATTCTTTAAGAATATTTTTATTGATCCACGACCAGCTACTAACATCGATCTAGGAGAAGTCACACTAGAAAACCCTGCTGGATTAATAGAGACATCGTATGGATTTCCATCTGGACATACTTCATCTGCCGTAGCAACATGGGGCTATATAGGATATGATTTCCGAAAGAGGCTTTATATTGTAATAATCTTGGGAATTATTGTTTTTCTAGTTGCTTTATCAAGAATGATCGTCGGTGTTCATGACCTTCAAGATGTAATAGGTGGATTTTCATTAGGGTTCGTTGTGCTCTTACTTTTTACGTATTTAGAACCATATGGTACGAAACAATTTAACGCTTTAAATCTACCAATCAAGTTGATAGTTATTGTTATTGCATCTTTAGGACTTTTCTTATTAGGTATAGTTTTGTTTCCTACTTCAGGAACAGATCTCTTACCGGATCCTGTCGCTTTCAGTGATACAGGGGGATTTTCTCAAGTTGGGGGAATATTTTTAGGATTTGGAATCGCATATGTTCTTGAAAACGAGTACGTTAAATATGAACCAAGTAAACTAGATCTGAAATGGAAACTTATAAATTTAGCAATAGGAATGGTAATTTTATTTGTAGTTTACTTTGGTCTTGAAGCAATTAAAGGTGTTTTTGACTCGGTGTTCTACAGATTTGCTAGGTATGCTATCATTGGTTTCATACTAGGATATGTAGTACCCCTTCTCTTCGTAAAATTAAACAAAATCTAGTAAAATTAAATCTAATTTTTTTTTTTAATTTCTCTTACCAATACACTTCTTCTAGCGTTTGGTGATACTCGTTAAGCGATTTAATTTCAATTTTCTTTTCACGCATATTTTTTATAGCGTCGATAACAGCTTTTGCTAGCTGTAAATTAATTATTACAGGAATATTGTAATCTACAGCCATGCGTCTAATTTTGTATTCGTCCTCCATAATGGTTTTAAATTTCTCTTCTACTGTGGTCGGCAACGGAATGTTGATTACCATATCTATGCGCCCATCTTGCAAACATTGCATAATATTAGGTTCCAATCCATATTCGTGGACCTTATAAAGTTTCACAGCATTTATATTATTCCTTGTTAAAGCATTTTTAGTATCTTCAGTAGCAAATATCGTAAACCCTAGTTTGCTT
>Ga0114930_10004368_pt1 | contig 11982 bp, 10 predicted proteins | sample AnhtaG_FD_87300 | JGI IMG/M metagenome (GOLD analysis project Ga0114930, IMG submission 87300) | Deep subsurface microbial communities from Anholt, Denmark to uncover new lineages of life (NeLLi) - Anholt_01485 metaG | ecosystem: Environmental > Aquatic > Marine > Oceanic > Sediment | place... | reverse complement strand
GGCTTCGATTATCTATATGCAATTAGTGGTGCTCGTATAGGAGTCAATGTAAATGCAGTTAATTCCGTAAGACTGTATCATTCTGACAGGTTGACACATTATCTTGCGGGCGGTACTTTTGTACTGGCGAAAAGGGTGCCCGACACGGATATTCTGTTTAAAGATGGCCAGCATCTCAGATATTTTGATGATGTTGATGAGTTTTTCGATTTAGCCGATTGGTACCTTAATCACGAAACGGAAAGAAAAAAAGTAGCTGCTGCTGGAATGAAACGGGCTCACGAACAGTTTAATTGCGTCAAGATAGCCGGTTATATTCTCGATCTGGTCGAAAAAGGAGCTTATAGTGCGCCCTGGTCAGCCGGGGCTTAAAGTCTCTCTCACCAAAAATCGGCAGAATGTTACATCTTAAACAACAACCACCAGGAATACTTCGCAAGCAATATCGTTGATTTTTTAACCTTTTCTATGGATTTCTCACGGCCTTTCTTGTTTAATGCCATCACCGCAAATATATACGTAATCGCACCTGTAGCAACATTTATGACATCGCTGACAATAATCGCAGGCTTGAAAACACAATTAAAAACCCCCGTAACAAATTTGCCGCGATGCTTTCTAAAAAATTTAAGCAGACTTGCCATTGCCATTATGCGTTTCCTCACAGGTATCTGCCCTGTTGAGCGTCCCCCAAGGTGAGTAATTACCGCTTCAGGCATAAAAACTACGCGCCAACCAGCCTGCTTGATTCTATAGCACAAATCTACCTCCTCATAATACATGAAAAAACTTTCATCCATTCTCCCAACTTGCTCTATTACCGACATTCTCATCATTAAGGCCGACCCCATTACCTGATCTACATCCATTTGTCTGTTATGCTTGAAGTCTTTCATTACCCATTTTTTATACTCATCTTTAAAAATCCCAAGAAATCTAAATGCCGTATGCCGATATAAAACCCCACGAAATGAAGGAAATCGTCTCACAGAACGCTGAATTGTCCCCTCACCGTTCAAAAGCTTTGGCCCGCAAGCACCCGCATCTTCATTACTGTCCATAAATTCTACGAGGATGTCAAGTGACTTCGGATGTATGATTGTATCGGGACCTAAGAAAAGTATATATTTACTTTGTGATTTTTTTAGAGCCTGATTATTTGCCGCCGCAAATCCGCGGTTATCATTGTTTATGATTAGAGATATTTCGGAGAAATGTTTTTGAATTATATCAACAGTGCCGTCGGTACTTGCATTATCAACGATGATTACTTCAAAAGTGCATGAAGGTTTATTTTCTTCAATGGAACGTATGCACCTGAGAAGGCCTTCTCGAACATTCCAACTGACGATAATAATTGAAAGTTTCATATACTTCATATCTCCAATAGACACGTTGCTGTCTTTTTACTCTCTATATCAGTAGAAAACTGCCTGTTCCCCGTCTTTTTTGGTATTCAATTCTTTTGCTTTTTGCTTATATTTTTGAAGCTCTTTCTTTGATAAAATGGACAGCTTTTTCTTGAGCTCGGCCTATTGCAAGCAAAACAGGCCATCCGACGGGAAATACTGTATATTGGCGGGCATTGTGATTACTTCTCCACATAACCTTAAAGTGGTGCGAAATTTCTTCAGGTACCGGCTCAGCTGTAAACCGGCCTTCAAGAATTCGGTCAGCTAACCATAAATAATTCCGCTCATCCATATTATCAAGAAAGCCTTGTCGTATGAATAGATGTACGAAAATACTTGCTAAAACAGTAACAAAAGCAAGAGATAACACAAAAAAACAGGTTGCATGCAAGTCACTGTTAAGTTTTTTTAGTTCAGCTTCGATCATTTGTTAGAAAAAAACAGATTAACAGGATTTGGTTTATATACTACAATTTTTCAATAAATTCTTTAAATTTTAAGCATGTATATTCTATCATCTCTTGAGTAATTCCCGGATGTAATCCAATCCAAAAAGAATTTTCTAAAATGTTGTCGCTATTAGTTGATTCTCCTGCCATTGAATATTTTAAATCCTTATATGCCGGTTGGTGAATTATATGTCCTCCAAACAAAAGCCGCGTGGCTATTTTATTGTGATTCAGAAATTTTAATAATTCCTGACGCTTTATACTCTGATTGTTTATGGTTATTGGTAATCCAAAAAAAACAGGATCTGCTTTTTCACTTATTTCGGGCAAGTCAAAATACCCTTTAAATTTTAAGAATTCTTTTTGATAGAGTTTGAAATTCCTCTTTCTAATCTTTATAAAATCATCTAATTTCAATAGCTGTTCTAATCCCATTGCAGCCTGCAACTCTAAAGGTTTCAAATTATATCCTATAGTAGAATAAGCATATCTGTGATCATACGGCTTATCATTTATCTTAAAATCAAATCTTTTTTTACATGCCCCAAATAAATTTTCTTCATCTGTCGTACACCAACAAGATTTTCCCCAATCTCTTAGACTTCTTACTATCCTATTCAAATCAGAATCGTTTGTAGAAACCATTCCTCCTTCCCCTGTAGTCATTATATGTGCCGGATAAAAACTAAACGTAGATACATCTCCAAAGGAACCACAAACTTTGTCATCATATTTTGAGCCTAATGCATCACAGCAATCTTCAATTAAGAAAAGATTATTTTCTTTCGCTATTTTAGAAATATCGCTTATTTTAGCTGGATTTCCAAGTGTATGTCCAAATAAAATCCCTATAGTATTTTTATTAATTACAGAATATACTTTTTCCGGAGTTAGATTTAATGTTTTATCTACATCAACAAAAACAGGAGTAAATCCTAATTGTATTATTGGATTTAAAGTCGTTGGAAATGTGCAGGATGGAATTATGATTTCCCCCTGTTTTAAATTTAATTTATGTTTAATTGCATTTAATGCAAGAAGATTTGCCGATGAACCCGAATTAACAAAAGCTGAATATTTTCTTTCTATTTTCTTTGAAAATTGTTCTTCAAACTCTCTTCCCTGCTTTCCTAATCCAAACCAACCTTTTAAAACTGACTTAACAATGGCATTAATTTCCTTATCATCAAAGACCGCCATACCAGTTAATATAGGAGTTATCCCGGGAATAAACTCATAAGTTTTCTTCTTGAAATGTTCACGTATCAGACTTTCTATTTGTTCCATCTTTCTTTTTGCTCCCTATAATAATCAATTGTTCTCCTAATCCCCTCTTCAATTGAAATCTTAGGTTGCCACCCAATATTTTTCATATCAGAATTATCACATACAAAATCTTTTATTCCAACTTTTTTATGGAATTCCGGAGGTTCTATAGGCCTTACTTTTGTTCCTGTTTCGCTAACAATGATATCTATTAATTTTCTAAATTTTACAAATTCACCCCTTCCAACATAATAAGTTTTATTTATTTCCCCCTTATCAGCAAGTATTATACAAGCATCAACAACATCATCAACATATATATAATCTCTATAAAAATTCCCATTATCATAAAGACTAATTTCTTTTTCATTTAATGCTTGATTTATTAAATAGTTAAAACCAGCCTTTTTTTTATTTTTAGCTTGTTCAAAAGGTCCAAAAACATTCGTAAATCTTATGATTGTACTTTTTAATCCAAAAACATTATAATAAATATGACAAAAGTGTTCTGCGGCAAGTCTCGTTGCACCATAAAGCCCCAGAGGATGACATGGGGTTTTCGAATCTACGGGAAGTTTTGTCACGTTTCCGTTAACAAAAAATGTACTCGCAAAAATAATTTTTGTATTTTTATTATATTTTCTACAATTTTCTAATAGTGAAATTGTACCATTGCAATTTAAATTTATATCTAAAAAAGGATCATTTTGTATTGAATAATTATCTGTACTTCCAGCCATGTGAAATATATAATCCTTATCTCTAACATCTTCTTTATTTATGTGTATAACATCTTTTAATATTAAATGAATTTTACTTTTTATTTCTTTTATATTTTCGATTTTTTTAAATGAACGAGATAAGATTGTTACATCTACACCTTTTTCAACATATTTTTTCGCCAAATGACTTCCGATAAATCCCAAACCACCTGTAATTAGAATTTTCATAGCTTTCTCATAGATTTCAATTGTTTATTATTGTTAATTCCCATTTACACTGCACTGAAAATACTCTTATAAACTTCAAATCTTGTAATACCTGAATTTCATCATAATATAAACAATCCTCTTCTATACAATTTCACTTTGCAACAGGAATCAATGCTAACATAATTATCATACTAATCTTAGCTTAACAAGCGTAAATTTGATAATTACTAAACTCAGTGTTCAAGGTTCTTTAAATCTGAAGTCAAAAGCTCAATATTTCTACTTGCTTTTAGCCATTTTGCAAAAAAGGTCGTCCACTTAACAGCACCCTCTGTATTCAAATGTTCCATATCACGAAAATCCTGATTGACCAGACCTACTTCAGAAGGTGCCCGCAGATACCATAAAGTCTCATTTTTCAAACGTTTGGATGCCTTGTTAACCTGGGTTTATGTATTCAATCTCATTCATTATTTATCATTATTGCCGGACGGTCTATTATAGTTGGGTATCTTAGCACCTTCAAGAGATTTAATCGATTCAGAGTATTCACAGGTAACTTATAATATGGAGGAAGAAGTATTGAAAAAGTGAGAGAAAACGACAAGTTCAAATTGCAAAAAGATTATTAACTATATTGTTGATACAATTGAAACAGAAACTTATGATACTGCCATTGTCGGGTTTACTAACCCAATAGGAAATTTTTTCTTCATACTTTTTAATAATATCAACACTGTTATCTGTAGACCCACCGTCAACAACCAAATATTCAATATTGCTATATGTTTGATTTAGAACTGATAGAATTGTTTGTTCTAAATATTTCCCTTGATTATAAGATGGTGTTATGATACTAACGTGGATTGAACAATTTATTTTCATAATCAAAATAATTGGTGTCAAATTTCAAAACTTGCCTATCAAACAAAATAGCAGACAACGCTAACCATACAAGAAAAATCTGGCCAAATGCGCAAATTATTGCACGAGATGGGAAATTACCGTATAATACCGCTTTGGAATTAAGTTAAGACTAAACTTGCTCAAATACTATGTGGCATTTCAGATATAGTTAAGACGTACTGATGGAATCTAACATTAAAATTAATTTAGAGAAAATAATTAAGGATAATAAACCATTAATCGTTGAATTGGGTTGCGGCAAAAAGAAAAAACCGGAAAGAATCACTATTGATAAGGTAGATTTACCTAATGTAGATATCGTAGCCGATATGGAAGATGGCCTTTCTTTTTTGCCAGACAATTCCGTCGATGAGATTCACTGTAGAAGTGTTCTGGAACACATAGAAAACTTCGAAAACTTAATCAGGGAAATCCTTAGAGTCCTCAAAAAAACTGGCAAAGCACATATTTTCGTTCCTCACTTTTCCAATCCATATTGCTACTCAGACTACACACATAAAAGGTTTTTTGGTTTATATACTTTTTATTATTTTGTAGATACCGGGCGTCAATTAAAAAGAAAAGTTCCCAATTTTTATACAGATATAAGAATAAATATAATATCTCAACGACTTGTATTCCGGTCTCCCTTCTGGTTCTCGCGACAACTCAAAAAGGCAGTTGGCCTGCTGGTTAATTGCCATCGAACCCTTATGGAGTTCTACGAACAACATTTGTGCTACATATGTCCATGTTATGGAATCGAAATAGTGTTCACCCCGTCCTTATAGCCGATTAGTTTAGAGCTTGGATTCCAAATGCCCGCTAAGCCGAAAATGCAAACTTACATTGTTCATCGAACCAGAATCCTGTAAAATAACATATAGTTGAAAAAGCTAAGAGGACAAAGCAGTGAGACTACTTGTTTTGACAAATAACCCCGAACGTGCGAGCTTCAGACAGCGAATAGAAGTTTACCTTGATACTTTGCGCACAAATAACATAGAGTGTAAAGTTGCCAAATTGCCTCGCGGCTCTTTAGCACGCAGAATGCTCTTTAAACGAGCAGGCCAATTCGATGGGGTCTTTCTCCAGAAAAAATGCCTGAATTTTCGTGATGCTGCCTGGCTGCGCCAATATAGCAAAAAGATTATCTACGACCTCGACGACGCTATAATGTACAGTCCTAAAACACCTAACAGTGACAGAAGTTCGCATTTCAGGCTTTTTCGCAGAACCGCCAAATTAGCCGATGTGGTTATTGCAGGCAATTCTTACCTGGCTGAACATGCGCAAAGATTCAATACCAATGTTAAGATTCTCCCCACCGGCTTGGACACAAAAGCATACAAGGTAGAAACCAAACCAAAAATTGACGGCAAAATTCGCCTCGTCTGGATTGGCAGTAAAAGTACATTATGTTACCTCATGGAAATAAAACCCGCCCTTGAGGAAATCGGCTCCCAATTTGACAATGTTGTTTTGAGAATAATCTGCGATGATTTCTTTGGCTTGCAAAATATGGAAGTGGAAAAACGTTGGTGGTCTTTGGAAAAGCAAGCTGTGGATTTAGCAACAAGTGATATTGGGCTTGCGCCCTTGCCGGATGACCGCTTTACAAGGGGCAAATGCGGCTTCAAAATTCTACAGTATGAAGCTGCCTATTTGCCGATAATTACTTCACCGGTAGGCGTAAACGCAGAATACGTCCGTAATGGAGTGACGGGCTACCACGCACCCAACATTCCGCAATGGGTCGACAAAATTACTGAGCTAATCGATAACATCAAGTTAAGAAAACAAATGGCTGATGCAGGGAGAGCTCAGGCTGAAAGATTCGACACCAGTATTATTGGCAAAAAATTATGCAGCTTGATTACAGAGTGCTTACAAGGTTTAGCAATGGGCGTAAAACAGCTCAAGCACCCCGGCAATCGAACGGAAAAACTTGCCCGCTTGCAGAAAAATTCAGTTACAGTTAGTATTTGCATCCCAACGTATAATCGAAAGGATTATCTCAAAGAAACTCTCGATAGTATCCTGGCGCAAACCTACAAAGACTATGAAATCGTTATAGTTGACGACGGCTCCACCGACGGCACTGAGGATATGCTCAAACAGCTTGGTTTCCCTGTTACTTATCACTGGCAGGAAAATGGCGGTGACGCTGCCGCTCGCAATAAACTTATAGAACTTGCACGGGGTCAATATATCTCGTTCATAGATTCTGACGACCTATTACTACCTGATGCTATTGAAAAATTGGTCCGGATTGTGCAAACACAAGATGAAGACGTTATAGCTTATGGCTCGTATTTGCGAATAGACCAAAATGGAAAAGTTTATGGCAGATGTAAAAGAAAATTGTACAGCGGAAACATCACTAAATACTTATTCCAAACTGTTTTTGTCCATTCTTGCGGCTCTATGTTTCCCAAAAAAATATTAAAGGATTCCACAGTATTTGACACATCTCTGAAGGTATGTTCTGACTATGACTTTTGGCTCCGTCTTTCAATGAAATACAGATTTGTTGCTCTGCCTGAACCTACTTTCAAAAGACGTCGCCATATAAACAACCTTTCAACAGCTTCTTTTGAAAATTATCTCACTGAATTTCAGGTCCTCGAACGCTTCTATTACGAAAAGGGCGGCAATAAAATCATCCCCCAAAAAACAGCTATGAAGGTACTCAGCAAAGAAGGATGCAGGACAGGTCGTTACGCAATCAGAGAAGGATTGTACGACCAGGCGTCTCAACTGCTTGGACAATCCTTCCGACGACATCCGAATCTTAAATCCCTGATACATTGGACGAGAGCGATATCAATAGTCCACCTTCGATAATCTGTTCTAAACTTTCTTCAAAAGTGCTCTAACAAACGGACGGCCGCAGTTGTTTCTTTTTGAGAACCGTCTCAAGTCCTTCCGTCGCCTTATCCTGTACGTCCAATTCCACCTGCAGACCTTCATACCGTCGAGGTCTGTAAGAACCGCTTCCTTCTCAGCAAGCAAAATATTTGAATGCTTCAAATCACCGTGACTGATACGATGTTTCCCCAGTTCATCAACAAGTTCTCTAACCTGCTGAGTTACTTTTGAGCGTTCCTCTTCGGCAACATTACCATCCCGCAGAAAATCATAAAGTCTCTGTCCCTTAACACATTCAGTTACCAGATATGATTCCCACACAAGCATCCCTCTGCGCCGTTCAATAAAGCTGAGGGGCTTTGGCGTAGCGATGTTCAGCATACCAAGCCGATGTCCATGCAACCACGCCCGACGGGCACGAGTTCTCTTAATAGTATGACGCAGCGAATGAATAAAACCTTTATGATTATATCGTTTGACCACTACTTCTCTGCCGTTCCAGGTGATGCCGGACACATAGCACGTATTACCGTTCTTCAGAATCCGTCCCTTATCCATCAGAGCATTTATTTGTTCCATAAAATCAAGCGGCTCAGCCCCCTTGCAAAAGCACCTCTCGAACACCGCAACGTACCTCCCAGACTTAATTCGCAGATGTCTCTTGTTTGTTCGCAGACACTTTTTCAAACCCTTATTAACCCCTTTTTTTCTATGCGCACTTAGCTGTTTTTGGAGTAACGCCTCGTCCGACCTTCCAAAACGCCAGCCACGCCCCTGAGCATACGCTTCACAAAGCTCTGCAATAGACTTGGTGTCACCAACTGATAAATAGCCCATCAACGACGCCAATTGAGAAATGCTTTCCTTCCGGCCTATTTGACGCGAAAAAAATCGCATCTGCCCAGGGTCAAGCGCAAAAACTTTATCGCCTCCCACCCCGTTAGAAATCTTCCCTTCCTGCCCCGGCACATCGGGCTTTTTCCTTGTGGAATTTCTAACGGGGCCCAGCAGAAAATTCCCCAAATGCAAATCTTTTTGCAAAACCCCTTTGTTGTGTTGTTCCGCTAACTCCTTACAAACCAGAGCCAGCAATTCAAGTTTCTTGGCTTCATCCGTCGTCTCGCCAAGAACATCCAGAACCGTTGACATATTAGCGATTTTCTCAACCACTACCGCCCATTGACCGTCTTCGGTTCGCCCATAAAACAAAGGCGCAGGTGAACTCAATCCACGCCTCTGCAGCAAGCTCAGCCCTCGCCATTCCCTCTTAAGATGACGCTTCGCGCTAATTTTATGCGAGAACACCTTTACAATCACACCTCGGCCATCCCAAAAGGCATCGTAAACCTGGCGTCTGCCGGGAATGGCACGCAAAAGAGCTGTGCAGGTTAATGATTCGTCTTTATTCTTCCAGGATGCGCTTTTGATTAAAAGTTGAAATGGAAATTTAGCCATACAGTGTCACTTTAGTGTAGCATTTGAAGCCAAATCGTGACAACTCAATATCCCAGAATAGTTATGCCAACTTCATCAGCAAGCTTTATTGTCTCGGGTTTGTCAATAATTATCGTTTTGCCTGCCTCCACAACCAGGCATTTAGCACCGTTTTCTGCTAAACTTCTAATAGTATCAGGTCCCACACACGGAACATCAAATCGCATATCCTGATTTGGCTTGGAGGTCTTGATAAGCGTCCAGCCGCCGGATTTACAAAACTCACCGGCACGCTCAATCATCTTCGCCGTTCCTTCTATCGCCTCGACGGCAATCACTTCTTTTTCCTTTACCGCAATCGCCTGGCCTATATCCAGTTCACCGAGCTTTTTAGCTATCTGCCAGCCGAATTCAATATCACCTTCAACCGGTGGGCTCGGCCGATTTTCTGTCATCACGCCCCCGGTCGCTAAATGTTCCTTGCAATACATTGTTGAATCCTCTAATACTATCCCGCCGCTGGCCAACTCATCGGCCAAAGCACCCAGAAGCATATCGTTTTGCTTGTCTTTGCCGCGCAGACGCCAGTAATATATCCTAAATGACCGCCAATCAGGCAGATACCGCAGGATTCGCCAGGGTGTAAAAAGGCGTGATTTGGCAACGCGCCCAGCTACAATCGCATCTGTCACGCCGTGTTTTCTCAACTTCCGTATCCAGCTGCCCGGGCGGGCAAGCGCAACTCTATAAAAAACATCAACCTCCTCAGACAAACTCGGCTCCGCATTATCCGCCAAACCAACGCAAATTACTTTTAACCCCGCTCGTTTCGCACCGGCAGCTATAAGAAAAGGCAGGCGACCCTCGCCGGCAATCAACCCAAGCACATCATCTTCTGCCCCCATGACTTATAGTACCTCCAGAACTGCTCAACTAAGACTTCTCGGGTTTCTCCAGAAGAGCTGAAACACGCTTTTCAACCTTTCGAATATTTTGCCGCATCTCAGGCAGATATTGTATCATACTATACGCTCGCTTACCTTGCTCTGCATCGATAGCTGGTGCACCTAATAGCACCTTGCCATCAGGAACGTTGTTGATGACACCGGCCTGAGCGGCAATCATAACATTGTTCCCAATATTAATATGACCCACAATACCAACCTGACCCCCGACAACACAATGATGTCCAAGAGTGGTCGAGCCGGCAATACCCACCTGTGCCACGAGCAAACAATGTGCACCAATTTTCGTACCGTGACCTATCGCAACCAGGTCTCCCAGCTTGCTGCCCTGACCTATGATAGTATCACCGAGCGTGCCTCGTTCAATGCCACAACAGGCGCCGATTTCCACATCGTCCTCTATAATCACGATACCAATCTGCGGTATCTTGTGATGTATGCCCTTATGGCCGGCGTAGCCAAACCCATCCTCGCCGATTGTCGTATTCGCATTTATAATCACTCGATTGCCTATTCTGCAGCCATTGTAAATGACTGCATTCGGATAGATTATGCAGTCATTACCAACCTGCACACCTCGCCCAATGGACACACAGGGATAAATTATGCAGCCGTCACCAACTCTCGCTTCATCGGCTATAGTCACGAAATCATGAATATGGCAGTCCGCACCAACTTTCGCACTATCTGAAATTGTAGTATGCGAACTAATTCCCACCTTTTTATGTTTGCGATGTCCGTGCAGAAGAACCATAATCTGCATAAAAGCGTAGTAGGGGTCTTCTGCTATCAAAAAAGGGACTGAGGCACCTGCTATTTCTTTGCCTGCGATTACAGCGCTGGCCTTGGTCGTCCGAACCTGCTTCTCGTATTTTCTGTTCGCCAAAAAGCTAATGTCACCCTCGCCTGCACGTCCAAGCGTCGAGGCAGACTTGATTGCTATCTTGGGGTCGCCAACAACCCTGCCGCCCACATATTCGGCTAACTCGCCCAAAGTCTTTGTCTTCATATAAATGCCCTTAAACCGCATTGGGTTTATGGCCGTGAACCCCACGTGGTTCACTGGCCTCATCTTTCACTTGGGAAACCCCAAACACCTTTTATTGCGTTTAGGGCCACGTCCGGTATCGGCTATCTCTACGACCTATTCGGAAAAATACCCAAAAGATCATTATACCAGAAAGCTCCAGCAGCTTAAAAACATTTCTAACGTTACGCCATCAAAACCTCAAGAAGCTCCTGCTGCAGGCCTTCCGAAGGCTCCTCGGCAAAAGATGCCGTACTGTTTGCAAACACCGTTACAGACGGCCCGATGGGCCCATACACATCTGGATTAGTCGGGCCGAAAACAGCAAACGTTCTGACACCCAACGCACCAGCAAGATGCGTAATCCCGCTGTCATTGCCGACAAACCCGTCCGCACAGCTCAAAAGCCCCAAAACGCCCGTCAAAGACATATCCGTCAGACAATTGGCAACACTCCTTATTTTCTTGATTGTGGCATCGCTGAACTGCTCCAGCTCAGCCGGCCCAAGCAGGAATATCACTTCGATACCGCTCGAAACAAGCTCCTTGGCCACAGCTAAAAAATTATCTAAGTGACAGCATTTGTGCAATCCACCGCTGCCGGGCTGAATTACCACAAGCTTCTCTGAAAAATCAACGTTTATCTCTTCAAGCAGTTCTCTGCCCCTGTTTATATCCGCTTTCGTCGCCTTTATTAAACCTTTCCCCTTCCGAACTCGC
>Ga0114930_10004365_pt1 | contig 11985 bp, 9 predicted proteins | sample AnhtaG_FD_87300 | JGI IMG/M metagenome (GOLD analysis project Ga0114930, IMG submission 87300) | Deep subsurface microbial communities from Anholt, Denmark to uncover new lineages of life (NeLLi) - Anholt_01485 metaG | ecosystem: Environmental > Aquatic > Marine > Oceanic > Sediment | place... | reverse complement strand
GGGGATAGAGCCGGTTGCTGTTGGCGTAGAAATGGTGGTACGTCGGGTAGAGCTTCAAGCCTCGAAAACCCATCTCGTTAACATAGCGTTCCAATTCGCCTGCCAGGTCGGCCACGAGAAATGGGTTGATGCTACAAAAGGGGATCAGTTTGTCTATCCCTTGACAGAACTCGGCCACAGCTTCGTTGCTCAACATCCCAGTTGTAATAGGGCTTAGTTCAGCCAACGCCACTGCGTAATCAACCCCGTTTTCACGCAGGTATTGAACGAATCCGTCAGGTGTTAAAACTTCATTGACGAAGGCCTCCGGATCTTCGATTTCGGTCTTCATCCATTCAATGACCCAGGGATGGAATTCGTGGTAGAGACCGATGTGGATGTGGAAATCGATGACTAATCCCATGTTCTGAGCCTTTTTCAGTAGTCAGATGTCAGTAATCAGACGTCAGAAATCAGACCTTAGTAATCAGATGAGTTTGCGCGATAGACCAACGATCATGGCTGCGATTTCATCGGCTTCGTCAACCAGCGACTGCGGTTTCTCATTCGTACAGTAGCCCAATTGTCGAGTAATTTCTAAGGCTGACATCACCTCGTAGGTTGAACGGAGAGCATAGTTCAAGAATCGTTGAAACTCACGGTTAGAACTTGCCCCTGCTCCTTCTGCAATATTTAGCGGAATGCTGATCGCAGCCCTTCGAATTTGGCTTGTTAGCCCAAATTGTTCAGCGCGGGGGAATTCGCTACTAACTCGATATATCTCGGTTACGAAGTCCATAGACCTTTGCCATACCTTCAACTTACGAAATCTGTGCATGCATCCCCCTTTGCATTATTAATGCCTATGTATTGTTTCCTGCTTTCTGATTTCTGACTACCGTTTACTGACTACTGGTTACTGCCTACTGCTTACTGACTACTGATTACTGCTTACTGACTACTGCTTACTGACTACTGTTTACTCCTCACCCAAAATCCGGTATCAACACGACTCGTTTCTCTAGTTTACCGGCGTGAGCCTCCACAAATGTCTCCAGGATCCTGCTCATCGATCGTGTCTCAACGAAGGGTTCGATCTGGATACGTCCATCTAACACCATTTGAAGAGCGGTTGGGTAGTACTTGGGCAAACACCCCCAAGTCCCAATAATTTCGGCGTCAAAAGCCATTAAACGGGAGAGGGAGTATTCATTGACATTCGTGGAGAACCCAACCCAGATCAGCTTGCCGATAAATGACAGTAAAGCCAGAGAGATCTCTTGCCCAGCCTTCGCGCCAGTCGCCTCGAAGATCTTCCAGCCAAAATTATGAGGTAACCCGTGTTCCTTGCACAAGGCTCGGAATTCATTCCGGATTTCTTTAGCGCTCTTGTCAGTCGAGTTGATCATCAGGTCAGCGCCGTATTCGAGCGAACGTTCCAGCTTATCCTGATCGATGTCAATACATACTACCGTATCTGCTCCGAATGCCTTGGCGATTTGAACCACGTATGAGCCAATGCCACCGGTCCCGCCGACGACAACCACCCGATCACCTGGTTCCAGATCAGCTCGGATGACCGCTTGATATGGTGTGGTGACAGCATCGGCAATCACCGCAAGCAGCTCGAGAGGTATATCCCCACGATCCTCTACTACGCATAGATCAATAGCTGGAACAGGAATATGACTGGAGAAACCACCGAACATACCGAGGCTGTTACCTGGCATCTTTTGGGCAAGACAGCGGTTGCCTCGTCCCGCCGCGCATATGGGGCAGTTGTTGCAAGGCATCACCGCCGGGATGATGACCTCCTTGCCGATCCAGTTCTCTTCCCCGGCGATGACCCGACCGCATATCTCATGACCAAGGGTCAAGGGAGGATCATTCACTGTGGGCACGCCGTAATAAAAATAACTCAGGTCGGTATGACATACACCGCAACCAGCGATCTCAACCAGCACCTCGCCGGCTCCTAGCTCTGGCATTGGGATGCTGGTTCGTCCTAACTTACCAGGCGTTTTCTCCCCAGTCTCTTTGTCCCTCGTCCACGGTCGAACCATTTGCCAGGTCTGAATTGCATCAGGCATCATATTCACTTCCGTTTCTCCTCTTTCAGTAGTCAGACATCAGAAATCAGTATTCAGTAGTCAGACATCAGAAATCAGTCGTCAGTAATCAGACATCAGAAATCAATCGTCAGTAGTCAGACATCAGAAATCAGTCGTCAGTAATCAGACATCAGAAATCAGTAGTCAGTAATCAGACATCAGAAATCCGATTAGCTTCTGGTAAAGACTAACGATCATGGTTGCCATATTTTCAACTCGCGGAACTCATGCATCCTTTGCTCTCAAAGATAGTAATTTTCTGAATACTGGCTACTGACTACTGACTACTGTTTACTGACTACTGACTACTCCTTGGGCTTAGCCAACACTTCAGCGAAGAAATCTTCATCCACCATACGACCTTCTGCGATCAGTTGGCGATATTTGATAAAGTCGATCGTGTCCTTGCCGGTGATCTTCCTGGTATTGAAGGCGTGAAACCCGAGGAAGGCCTCATTGCTCATGTTGGCCGCCAGCCAATGGCGATAGTAATCCTTTCCCGCATCCCAGAAGAATTTTTTCTTGGCCCGGATGCTGTCAACCGACATCTGCAAGCAATGGGGGAAGAGATTGCTGAAGGTCCACAACATGTCGTTTACTGCCTTGTCTAGCAATTCGAAGTCGACTGTCGCTTCTTTAACAGTTTCACGTGCCTGTTTGTATTCCTCGTCAGTCTTGTACTCGCCGTAAACGATCTCGCCATCTTCAACATAATTCTCAGTGATCACCATGGGGTTCCGAATCCACTTGCCATCCTGCTTAATCACCGGGACAACCTTACTGAGGTAACTCTTGCGGAGCATCTTATAAGCGCTCCACAATTCGCAGGAGATGCAATTCCACATGGCATCCTCGATGGTCAAGAACCAGGGCAAGAAGTCGGAGGAGCCACCTACAGGTGCTGAACCGTGCCGGGGTCCGGCTTGTCCGAAAATGGCCAAATCGGAAGCAACAGCCAGATCACACGCCCCGCCGATCTCTTGACCACCCGCCACTCGCATGCCATTGACGCGACAGATGACAGGCTTCTTGGCATTGAGGATGCCATCCACCATGGCGTTGAAGAGATCCATATAGAGTGCATACTCTGTGGGTCGTCCACTGTAGTATTCGGCATATTCTTTGGTATTGCCACCGGTGCAGAACGCTCGGTCGCCCACACCGGTGAAAACGATCGCTACGACGCTGCGATCCATCGATGCCCGTTTCATGCCAGCGATGACACCCTTCACCATCTCAGTGGTGTAAGAGTTATACTGTCTGGGATTATTCAGCCATACCCATGCTGAGTACAACCCCTCTACTTGATTACCATCTGGATCAACGATCGGCTTCTTCTCGTAAACTATGCAGGGAGGTTCAGTACCGAAGAACTCATCTCCCCCGACATCATGGTCCTTCAGTTCGTGATCTCTTGGTAACCACTCAAGTGACATTCTCATCCTCCTTTGTAGATTGTCGACCCCTCAGCTATCTCAACAAGCTAGATCTGTCCAGGATTTTGAGGGGCACAAAGTCCTAGCCACATGGAACAGCATTTGAATCTCGCTTAGAAGCCAATCCCATGATGCAAGCTGCGGGGTCGTTCTATGTTGGCTTTTCCTCAAGCCAAGCAACTGTCTCTCGCAGTGTGCCCGGTGCTCGGATAGGTTTCTATGTAGCAGTATCCACTGCGACGGCAATGATCCTGCCCGTGGGAATCAACCTCGTCACTTACTTGTTGTAGATGCTGGACTCGAAGGTGTGGCCGATGTGGGCAAGGCAAGCATCCACATGCGACAGGCTATCGGAATGAGTAAGTCCCTTGTGTTGACCGTTTGCCTCCACATAAAACATATCCACCCCGACAACCAATATGGAAATCATATAACTGTACTGTAGCTCCAGTATATTTCTCGGGATGGCAAAACCTGTCCCTTCGCTTTAGACGGACTTGAGGTTGTATGCAAAACCCTCACTTCTTATCCTACTTTCCATCTTCTTAACCCTATCTGACGATTGTTCTTTCCTCTTCAGGAATAGGAGGCGGGGCAGGATCGCCGGTAATCTCAATCACCGCACTAAATTTGGCGGGGCAAACTTCAAAGCAGGTTCCGCATTTTATACATTTCTCTTGATCAATGATGTGGATCTGGTTCTTGGCGCCTGCAATTGCCTCTACAGGGCATCTCCTGGCACAAATCATACAGGCCTGGCACTCTTCCGGGTCGATATAGTACGAGATTACTTCGCTGAATAGCTGGTCTATTTCGTCTTTGGTGAAAAGTTGGTCATATTCTTCTGGGTTCTCAAGACGTGAGGCCAGCTTCTCATTTTTCGTCAACTTGATGTATGGGACTAACTTCCGAATTTCTGTAAGTTTGGCTTTTAATTCATTTTGATCTATACCTTCGGCTTTTCCGAGAGGCCCCAGCTTCTTCACCTTGTTGCCAAACTCTCTCATAATTTCGGCAAAAAGGCTTCCATCAGCCGAAGACATGAATTCAAGCCTTAACCTTTCTGGGTTCAGACCTATGTGTTCCATTATTCTTTTGCAGAGGAGCACCATGTTGAGTGCATCGAAATTGCCATGAGTAATATAATTGCATTCATTAAGACGGCAACCACCAATAAACACCCCATCCATTCCATTTGAGAAAGCCCGGAGCACAAATTCCAGGTCGACTCTACCGGAACACATGACACGGATCAGCCTTGTTTCAGTTGTATATTGTAGTCTGGAAACTCCAGACATATCAGCAGCGCCGTATGCTCACCAATGGCATACAAAACCTAGAATTCTTGGTTTAAAAACAGATCCTGCACTCATTCGTTCTCACCTCCTTTCATCCGTAGACTTGTCTGCTATTACAACACCAAAGACTTCAGATTACTGTCTGAATCACAGTAGGCATTTACGTGGGTTCAGCCGCCGCGTCGATTTGAGCTAAGATCTCTTCATCGGTGAAGTGCTTTAGTTGGATTGCCCACGTGGGACACTTTGCGGTACAGAGACCATCTCCTTTGCAGAGAACGGGATTCACGACAGCCTTCTTGCCCTGTCGGGTCTCATGAAGCTCTATGGCACAATACGTGCAGGCCGAGACACATTGCCCACACCCTATACACGCTTTCTCAACCACCTCGCAAACAGAACCGGAGGCAGTGACGGTGTCATGGGAGAGAAGCGTCAGGGCCCGGCCGGCCGCTCCGTAAGCCTGCTCAATTGCTTCCCTAATCAGCTTGGGATAGTGAGCGGTTCCGCAAAGATAAACACCATCCGCGGCGAACTCGACCGGTCTCAACTTGACATGGGCTTCCTGGAAGAAACTATCCGGGCTTAAAGCTACCTTAAATAACTGGGATACTTCCTTGCTTCCTGCGGAGGGAATAATAGCAGCAGCCAAAACTACTATATCGGCATCTATTTCAACCTTCTTACCCAAGATATAATCTGGGGCTGTAATCTTCAGAACAGGCCGACCTTCCTCCGACTCACCCACTTCCACCTCTGGTTCATCTTGCGGTTCGTAGCGGATGAACTTTACATCTTTATCTGCCGCCTCCCAGTAATAATCTTCACCAAACCCATAAGTTCTCATATCCCGATAGAGAATGTAGATATCCATCTCGGGGTTGATCTCTTTTAGTGTCAACGCATTCTTGATCGACTCGCTACAACATATCCTGCTACAGTAATCTCTGTCTTCATTTCTGCAGCCTACGCATTGGATCATCACGAGACTTTCCGCATTAATAACCTTTTCGTTTCCTTGGTTGATCTGCTCCTCCAACTCGAGGTGGGTCATTACCCTGTCATCTTCTCCATAGAGGTATTCGGTAGGTTTATATACATCAGCACCCACAGCGATGACGATTGCGCCATGTTTTAACTCTGTTACTCCTCTTTCAGACTCTACCCTGGTTACGAAATTCCCAACATAACCGGCCGCCTCTGTGACGGCCGCATCAGTATATACATGGATTAAGGGGTTCTGATAAACCTTGTGCACAAGATCTCGCAAATAGGCCTGAACATCCAACCCTTCCAGGGTGTGATAAACTCTTCTTGCTTTCCCCCCTAGTTCTTGTTCCCTTTCTACCAGATAAACCTCATGCCCCTGGTTGGCTACGGAGAGAGCACAGGTCATGCCGGCTATCCCTCCACCAACCACTAACGCCGCCTTATTGACAGACAGATCAATTTCCTGTAGCGGCTCCAGAAGGGCTGCGCGGGCGACCGACATTCGGATGATATCCTTTGCCTTTTCGGTGGCCTCTTCCTTTTCTTTGGCGTGGACCCAGGAGCAATGTTCTCTAATATTGGCCATGTCATAGTAATACTGATTCAGTCCAGCCTCCCGAACGGTGTCCCGGAATAACGGGTCAAGGGTCCTGGGAGAGCAGGCGGCGATAATGACGCGATTGAGCCCTATTTCCTTGGTCATATCGGTTATTTCTTGGGCACAATTCGCCGCACATGAAAACAGTTGTTCCTGAGCGTAGACTACATTGGGTAAGGTTTTGGCATATTCAACCGTGGAAGGAACATCCACAACCCTTCCGATATTCGCCCCACAATGACACACAAAGACGCCTATCCTTGGCTCTTCTTGGGAGACATCCCTTTCCGGTGGATAGACCCGTTCTTTGGCTAGCTTTCCTCGCCGATAGTCGAGCAGTTGACCCACTTGGGAACCCGCTGCGCTGGCAGTGAAAACGGACTCGGGAATATCTATGGGGCTCTGGAAAGCTCCGCTTACAAAGATCCCCGGCCGGGTCGTCTCCATCGGATTGACAGGATTGACCTCGCAAAAACCGTGTGGATTGAGTTCAATGCCGAATTTGCTTGCCAAGCCCTTTGCGTCCGCAGGAGGGTTCAATCCGACGGATAATACCACCATGTCGAATTCTTCCTCTTTCACTCCGTCGTCGGGTGTAGAATACCGTATGGTGACATTCTTGCTTTCCGGGATCTCTTCTCCTATGGAAACATAGCTTCTTATAAATCGAATCCCTGGAAGTCCCTCTGCTCTTTGGTAGAATCGCTCAAAATCCTTGCCATGGGCACGAATATCGTTATGGAATATCGTACACTCAGCCTCTGCGTTATGGTCTTTTGTCAAAATGACCTGTTTCTGGGTATACGTGCAACATACGGCTGAACAATAGCTGTTACCACCAGTAGGGTTGACCTGTCTGGAACCGACGCATTGGATCCAGGCTATTTTTTGGGGATGCTTCTTGTCGGAGGCACGCAGTATTTCACCCTCGTACGGCCCGGTGGCGCACATCAGTCGTTCATAGTCCATGCTGGTGACCACGTTTTGCATCTTTCCGTAGCCATATTCATTTCCCACCTTCGGATCAAATGGCTCAAAGCCAGGAGACAGAATGATCGCCCCTACTTTTACTTCTACCTTCTCCGCCGTTTGATTGAAATCGATAGCGTTGTTCTTACATACTGCTTTGCAAATGCCACATTTCTTCTCTTTCAGATAAAGGCAGCTTTCATCGATGTAAGTGATCAGGGGAACGCCTTGAGCGAAATAGATGTGGACGGCTTTATTCTTCGATATTTCCTGATTAAATGGATCAGGGTATTTGACCGGGCAGTATTCCACACAGGTCGTACAACCCGTGCATTTATCCTCTAATATATATCTGGGCTTTCTAGTCAGGGTTACCCTAAAGTCTCCTGCTTCTCCTTCTACACTTTCAACGTCAGTATATGTCAGGACTTCTATGTTGGGATGCCGGCCGACCTCGACCAGTTTGGGTGCAAGTATTCATATGGAGCAATCATTGGTGGGAAAAGTCTTGTCAAGCTGGGCCATATGGCCACCAATGGCAGGAGCCTTGTCCACCAGATAAACCTTAAAACCCGAGGCGGCAAGATCAAGAGAGGCTTGAACACCACTGACCCCTCCACCGACAACCATCACATCACCATAAAGATGGCCTTCGAAGCTTTCGCGAATACTGTCTGCGAGACTTTCCCGAATCTGGTCTTGACTACTTTCTAGCTCTCTTTCCATTTTCTATCACCTCATCAGGCTTCTTTATTATGTGTATCAGTACCTAAACCACTTCCTGGAGAATCTCCGTGATGTCCTTGATCTGTATGACCTCACTATCCTTCAGGTTTAACCTGCTATCCTCGAACTGGGTGATGCAATACGGACAGGAAGTTGCCAGCACCTCAGCCCCAATCCCGATCGCTTGCTGCAGTCTGATGTTGGAGAATCTTTCAGACATCGGAGTTTCAAGCCAGATCCTGCCTCCTCCCATTCCGCAGCAGAGACTATCTTCTCGCGACTCGGCCATCTCACTCAGTTCCAAACTGGGTATCTTTTTCAAGACCTCTCGAGGTTCGTCATAGATGCCATTGTGCCGGCCCAGGTAACACGGGTCATGATAAGTAACTTTCTTCCCATATTCCTTAGTGGGTTTAAGTCTTCCCTCATTAATAAGCTGGAACAAATATTGGGAGATATGGACCACCTCAAAATTCACCTTAAATTCAGGATACTCGTTCTTGAAGGTGTGGTAGCAATGAGGGGAAGAAAGAAGGATCTTCTTTACCCCGTTTTCGATGAAAGTCTTGATGTTTTCTCTGGCGAGGCGTTTGAATAATGCCTCATTGCCAGCTTTGCGCACACTTTCACCACAGCAATTCTCTTTGGAACCTAGTATCCCAAAATCTACTCCTGCCTTATTGAGGATATTGGCCGTGGCTTGAGCTACCTTCTTTAGCCTTGGGTCATAGCTGGGATAGCAGCAAGGGAAATACAAAACTTCCATCCCCTCTGCAAAGGCTTTGACAGCCAAACCTTCTGCCCAGTCTCCCCTGGTTTTTCGTTCTTCACCGAGTGGATTGCCTTCAGCAGAAAGACCTGCGCTTACGGCGCGTACAGAACGGACAGAGGGAGGAAAAACACCATATTCCGTGGCAATCCTGCGAAGGGATACCACGTCCTCTATTTGCTTCACGTCCCTGGGGCATCGCTGAGGGCACCTCCCGCAGGTAGTACAACGCCAAATCTCTTCACGTTCTATTTCACTCAAACCAAATGTAGCTTCTCGGATTAGCTTGCGTATGCTGAAAGCGGTCACCCTGTTCCAAGGACATACCGTGTCGCATAGTCCGCACTGATAGCAGAATTTGACGGCGTCTCCACCGTTCGCTTTCACCTCATCTATGACCTCTTTGAAGTCAGCTAGGGGTACAGCCTCCATGATCTTCTTCAATCCTCTGCTATCGTCTTGATGTCTTATTCCTTCGTTGATATTCGAGCAATGGCATCTATCACCTTCTGCAATCCATATTTGTCTACCATTGACTCCAACCCTATCTCCATGTCCTCCAACTTTACTTCTTCTTCGACTTCCTCTTCCCTTTCTTCGTAAGTCAGGGCATCAGCCAAGCACCGCTGAACACACATCGGCTCTGCCAAGGGAGGATCGCTTTCACACATATCGCATTTCAGTGGGAGACCGGAATCGGGTTCTTTAAAAATGTCCCTGGATGGGCAGGAAACTCCGCAGAAGCTGCACTCGTCATATTCCTTTCCGTTAATGGTATATGTATGTCTTCCGGTACATTCGGCTGGAGTATAATCACCGGCACGTATCGGGACATAAACATCTCTCAGTGGGTCATGAATCACCCGAATGCGAGACCGCGCTGGATTATTGCTGCTGTATTTTGGCGAAGCGTGAAAGGCGGAGCAGGCTACCTCACATGCCCGGCAACCATTGCACTTATCGAGATCGACTTTTATGATTTTTACGATTTTCTTTTTTTTCTCACCCATGACGGGTAATACCTTTTCTCATCATTTCTGCGCTGTTTCCAACGAAGCCTCCAAGATCCCCCTCTGGATAAAGTCTTCGCTTACGTAATCCAAACCCAATTCATGTAAAGATTCTTTGGTAGGAATACCCTCTTTATTCCACCCCTTGAAAAAGTAATATGTATCTAAGAGCTCCTTTTCAAGTTCGGGAAATCTTTTTTTCCAATGATTCTCTGGCGGCTTCTCATCTTTTCTTCTCATACCTCGTCTAATGTTGATGGCTCTGACTAACGTCCGGTACCGTTTGGCTGCTTGGGTTAGTTTGGCTTCATCCATGTCGATCCCGACTCCTGATGAGATAAATTTCGGGAAATTGTGGATGTGATACGGCGGTTTCAGGGGGAATGATGATAAACCAGCACACATCCCGAGCGCATCATCAATGTAGTGCATCCTCTCTTGCCAATCAACAATATCACAACACATTTGTACAGTTGGGTAGTAGGGGAATGAGTTTTCTCCCCGTAGTTCCCAGTCCAGAAGATATTGCTTAAACTTTTCGTCAGGAACCTGGAACCAATCTTTGACGAACTCTTCTCTCTCCTCTCTCGTAGGAAAAGGCATCTGGGGGAACTGTCCCTCCATTTGGGTAATGCTTATCTTCTCGCCAGTACTGTACATAAGAAAATAAATGGGATTCAGCATTGAAAGTTTGAGAGGCAGCTGTTCGTGTTTCTTAATATTATTATGAGCATATTCCTCTGCGCCCTTACCAATCTCTTTGGCCGCCCAATAAGTCCCATTGGCTAGAACATCTCCTATCCCTTCCCGCCGGACGATTCTGTCAAGTAACCAGAAAAACCTCTCCTCGTTTGTGGATGGCAATCCCGACATGTCATCGTCGGTTAAAATGCCGTTTTCATATAGCTCAAGGGCGAAAGCCATAACTTGTGGGGTCGAAAATGCGTCCACTCCATACTCGGTGGCAAGTTGAGAGATTCTTAAACCAAAATCCAGGTCCGACATGGCCGCCATCGTATATGTCAGTTTGGAGAAGCATTTCATCATGTATGTTGGAAGTCCCGGTATGGAAATAGTTGCCGCGCATTTCAACGGACAGTTATAGCAACTAATTAACCGCGTCTGCACATTTTCCATAGTCGCCGTCCACGCCTCTTCCACTTCCTCGGTCCAAAAATCTCTTCTGCGGTGGCGGGAATTTCCCCACATGAAACTCTCGGTGTGCCACTTTTCATCATGGATTTTCATCTCTTGCGGTGACCCCAGCCCGGCTAAAATGGGCATTACTCCCGGAATCGGCTTTTCTTCCCTGACCTTTATATATTCCAGCACTTCATCGCAAAGTTCCAGGAATTCATCTGGTTGGGCAATATAGACGTCCCCTGTTCCGCGAACAGCTATTGCCTTTAATCCTTTATCTCCCATAACCGCCCCTATTCCGCCTCGGCTGGCACTGGAATGGCCTTGTTCAATAGAGGCAAAATAAACCCTGTTTTCACCAGCCAAGCCGATGGCAGCCACCTGGGCTCTCGGCTCCTTCAACTCCTGCCGAATAAGTTCTCCAGTTTCAATACCGCCTTTACCCTGCAGATGAGAGGCGTCGCGTATTTCTACTTTGTCATTGTTTATCCATAAATAAACCAAATTGGGGGACTTGCCGCGAAAGATCACTTTATCGTAACCGGCCAATTTCAATTCCGGTGCCCAAAATCCTCCCATCATTGAAAAGGCCATTAAATTAGTCTGAGGAGAAATGGTAGAAACGATGGTACGATTACATCCGGTAGCAGGTGTGCCACACAAAAGACCAGCGGCAAATATGAGAAGATTATCAGGAGAAAAAGCTTCAACTTCAGGGGGAACCCTATCCCATATTATCTTGGCGTTCGTACCAAGCCCTCCCAGATAAAGTTCGGTGTCCCTTGGGTCAGTTTCTACCCTCTCAATGTTTCCTCGGGATAGATCGATCTCTAAATTAAATCCTGTTTCTGCGTACCTCATGCTTAATCCCTCTTAAGTATCTCCACCTCACGAGCAGCGATCCACCGCAGTCAGACCCGATTCTCATCCATGCCCACACCCTTGAGAATCTCTTTGAG
>Ga0114930_10004364_pt1 | contig 11985 bp, 4 predicted proteins | sample AnhtaG_FD_87300 | JGI IMG/M metagenome (GOLD analysis project Ga0114930, IMG submission 87300) | Deep subsurface microbial communities from Anholt, Denmark to uncover new lineages of life (NeLLi) - Anholt_01485 metaG | ecosystem: Environmental > Aquatic > Marine > Oceanic > Sediment | place... | reverse complement strand
CTTGCTGCGATGGCAGCGGTAATGGTGGCCGGCGGAGATCGTCTTGCCCACCGACACGGTCTTCCTGACCTCGCCGGTCCGAAGGTCACGCCCCTGGAGAGTGCCGCACCAAACGATGCCGCCGCCCGTGACGAACAGGTCGGTCGGCTGGGTGCACGCGGCCGCCCAGGCCCTTGCGCCGCCGTGCCGCCAGAGGACCTTGCCGTCGTCCAGGGAGAGGCTGGTCAGATAGAAGCGGCCCCTTGGGCTCGGCTTCCGTTTGGCTCTCTTGCCTGCGGCCTTCGTTGCCTCGTTTCCGCGTGCGGGTGGGGGCACCTGCCCCTGACCGTGGAAGAGCACCACGCCGTCGCTGATGACCAGGGTGCTGGTCCCGCCCTGGGCGGACCCCATGGGGTTGGGCGCCCGCCAGACCTCCTTGCCGGTCCTGGCGTCGAGGCAGACGAGTTCCTCCAGGTTGTGGTAGACCACTCGCCCGGCCTGGGCGGACAAGGCGTACGGGACCACGCGAACGCCTTCCTTACGCCACAACGGCCTGCCCGTCGTGACATCGACGGCCGCAAGCGTGTCGTCGAGGGAGTCTTTGCCCATACGGGCAGTCGCTCCCACCGACCGCTTCTTTGTGATCTTCACGATCAGGACGCCGTCGGAGAGGATCATCTCGTCGGTGCCCTTTGTGCCATCCAGGGCCTCGTGGACGATCTCGCCTGTCGCCGCGTCCATCACGGAGACGGGCGAGTCGAGGAAGCGCAGGGTGACGTACACGCGGTCGCCGTCGGCGACCAGCCGCCGGGGTATCGTGTGATGGATGTTCCATCGGTTCCCGACGCCCGTGCCGAATTCCGGCTGCCACTGCTGCATCGGCGTCTTCCAGAGCAGAACGCCGCTGGCGGCGTCGCGTGCAATGAGGCTGCAGCGCTGCGGCAGTTTCCTGTATACGCCGGAGGGCGCCTCGTCGAAGATGGTGAACACGCGGCCCCCCGCACTGACGACGGCGCCCACGCTGCTGGGAAACTCGTGGCTGCGGCACCATCGCGGTCCGGCCACCCAGCGCAAACGCTTCGGCGGACCAATCTGCCTGTCGTTCGCCACGGCGTTGCCGCCGGCGTCGTGCAGGAAGTGCGACCACTCGTCGATCTCCGCGGACCTCGGCTTGACCGTCTTTCGCCACGCGTCGCCCTGCCGGACATACGCCACGCCGTTCGGCGCGAGCACGCGGCGGACCTCGTCCATCGTGACGCCGCCGAGGTCGCTTGCGACCAACAGGTTCACCAGGTCGCGAACGTACGGCAATCGCCTCCCGTCGAAGTGATCGACCGAGACCTTGCCGTACACGCCGAGCGATTGAATAAACTGCCTTGCCCGACGAACCTTGTCCGCATCGGTGTCCAAACCGTGGACCAGGTAACGGTCATTCTGACGAAGTGCCGCCGTCAGTCGGCCGTCGTCACAACCGAGATGCACCACCAGTCCACCCTTGACGCCCGTAGCCGACAGGACACTCCGGGCCAGAGCCCCGGCGTCGCCGGACGCCGCGCAGACCTGCCCTGTCACCGCACCGAGCATCACGACAAGCACCAGTGCGCAGCAGGCCGCACTGCGACAGGGCGGTTCCGACGGCTGCGTGTCTGCGTGTGATTCCGTGAGAATGGTCATGGGGCGGTTCCTCCACACGGGGATCAACCAATCGCCGTTCTGCCAACGTGAGCGCAGTGTAGCAAAACGGCTTGGCCGGGCAAAGCCTGATGTCGCCGCAGCCCTGCGGCCAGGATTGGCCGCCGCGCTACCGCTTGCCGGATCGGAGGGAAGTTGACAAAGTAGCACGAAGCGGGAGCCCGCTTCGTGCGAAGGCCCGACTCGCCCGGCCGGCCGCGGACAAAGGAATTGTCCATCCGCTGCCGGGGGGATACAATCCCCTTGTGCTCCCGGCGGTTGCCCGTCTCCTGTACGCAAAGGTGCGAGATGACAGACACGTCCCTACGGAGTCCGACCGGATCGAGGCGGCGGTTCCTCAAGGTTGCAGCCGTGAGTGCCGCCGGTGCGGCATTGGGGGTGCTGGGTCCGCGCGGCGGCGCCCGGGTCAAAGGCGAAGAGCCCCGGCAGGCTGAGGGCGTCACGGTGCTCAATCCCCTGGGGCGCGTGCCGCTGTCGTTCGTCATCGACGACTCGACCTGCCTGGTGAACATGGGCCATTTCTGTATGCCCCAGTTCGCCGAGGCCTGGCCGAACCGGGACGCCTACAAGAAGCCCTGGAAGACGTGGCCGCGCGAGATACCCGACGCCTTCGTCCGCGAGTTCGGCCAGTGGTGCGCCGAGCACGGGGTGAAGGGCAAGTACAGCGTGGTGCCGTACCCGACGTGCGTGGGCTGGCTCGACCGGGAACTGCCCGGCTGGTCGCGGCGTGAACTGCTGGCCAGCCTGAAACTGGTCCGCGAACTGATGCTGCCGAACTGGGACATCCATCCGGAGATGATCACGCACACGCGGGTGATCGACCTGAAGACCGGCCGGCCGTTCGAGGAGATCAGTTCCGCCACCATGGAGAACTCGTACCCCGGCGTCAAGAAGAGCGTGGACGAACTGGCCGCCTACCTCGCCTACGCGCTGAAGATCCTGAAGAACTGCGAGATCCCCTGCGAGGGAATCACCACGCCGGGCGGCTTCGGCAACATGGTCAAGTCGGAACTGTCGCTGGCGGTCGGCGAGGCCGTGCGCAGCGTGTTCGGGGCCGAGTTGCCCCATTACTTCAAGTACGTGGCTGGCGGCAAAGAGAGCACGCAGCCCAAACTCGAACACGTGAAGGACCGCGATACGGACCACCCACGGCTCGTCGTGAACGTCCCGGCCGGCACCGGCGACTGGTTCGGCGGCTGGGACGGCGACAGGGAACCCGAGCCCGATCGCTATGCCAACCACGACGCCACCAGCGGCCGCATGGTCGAACTGATCGAGCGCGGCGAGCCGGCGGTCATGCTGTGCCACTGGCCCGGCATGTACACCCAGGGCACCAAGAAAGGCTTCGAGGCGTTCAAGAAGGTCGTCGTGGCGCTGGAGCAGCGGTACCGCGATCGAACGGTCTGGATGAAAATCAGCGAGATCGGCCGGTACTGGACGGCGAAGGAACTGACGCGCATCAGCAGGCAAGGCGGGCGGGTGACGCTCCAGGCGCCGTTCGCCAGTTCGAAGTTCACGGTTTGCGTCAAGACAACGGGAACGAAGGCTGTCACACTGCGCCACGGCGGTCAGACGAAGCCGCTCAAGGATGTGGCCAAGCCGTCCCAACTGGCTGCCGGGACGTGGATGCAGGACGCCCGCGGCACGACCGCCTGCTTCGACCTGGCCCGAGGCAAGTCCGTGCTGGAACTGGCGTCGTAGCCGCGCGGCCCCAAGACATCCTAACGGGAGCCTGTTGCACGAACCGCGCGGCGGCCTTCCCAGGCCGCCGCGAGGTTCGTAGGGATAGCGTGGTGGGCAATCCTGCCCACCACGCGGCAGCCAGGATTGGCCGCCGCGCTGCCGGTTCGGAATCACTTCTCTGCGAAGCAGGCCACGTGCCCATTCTTCAGACTCAGGAACAGTCTGCCTTGTGCCGCAGCCATGCCGTCGAAGACGGGAATGTTGTCGAGTTTGCATTCGGCCAGTTTCTCGCCGTTCTCGGGAGACACCGCCCAGAGCAGTCCCCCACGTTTGCCGTGCCACGCATCGGCCTGGGCCTTCAGTTGGCGGTTGATGTCATCGTCGGCGCCGGGCAGGTAACCCAGCATCTTCGTCTCGTCTGCCACGTCCGGCGGCCCGGCAATGAACAGCCTGTCTTTGGCCAGGACCATGGCGTTGACAAGAAGGCCGGGAGTCTCCACCTGCCAGTGTTGCTTGAACCCGCCCCTGCGGGCACCTTTGACCCTGCCTTTCTTGCCCTTCTCCCTCGGCTGCGGTCCTGCCGGGGGCGGGTCTTTGTCGGCCGCGTAGAGCGTGTAGGTGGTGCGCGGATGCAGCATGTTCCCGAGCGGATCGGAGCGGAAGGCATAGATTCGCGTCTCGTCGAACGCCATGATGCGGCCACAGGGCGTTGACCGTCGCGTGCCTGCGTACGCACCCCATCCCTCGCCGCAATCGTTGCCGTAGATCCAGTACGAGCGATGGAACCAGACGTCGTCGAGCAGGCCGGTCTGGCAGAACAGATGCCTTCCGCCTTTGTCTGCCTGGGGCTGTCCCCTGGGTTGAGAGGGGGCAATGGCCAGTCGCTTGCCTTCCAGGTCGAAGTTCTGTTCCTGCATGTAGATCCGCTCGCCGTCGCTGGAGAGGATGTCCACCTTGGCCACCGGCATGTACTTCGCCGTAATCAGCGTCTGCAGGTTCTTGCCGGTCCTGGGGTCGTTCTCGTCGAGCGTGGTCTCGGAGATCTTCTTGCCCGTTTTCGGATCCAGACGCACCAGACGCACGCCGCCGTCAAAGAACATGTTGCGCCCGGCAAGCGCGTACAGGGTGCCGTTTACGATCAGCACGCTGCCGTGCACGGGCCAGAGGGACTCAACCTGTTGACAGGAAACGATTTGCGTGTCCGCCGGCGCGACCAGGTATCGCCACGCAAGGACGCCGTCTTCGGCGCGCAGGCAGTAGACCCATCCGTCGGCACAGCCGAACAGCACGGCGTTCTTGTGCACCGTGGGGGAGGAGTCGATCTTGCCTCCCGCCAGGTGCTTCCACAACACCTTGCCCGAGGCCGCATCCAGGGCATAGAGCGTCTGCCCGTCAACCGAGGACACGAAGACCTTGCCGTCTGCCACAACCGGCTGCGTGAGTTTTCCGCCAAGCCGAACGCTCCAGCGCTGCTTCAGACCGGCTGCAACCGGCGACGGACAGAACCCGCTCCTTGCCGCATCCCGCCTGTACATGGGCCAGTCCGACTCGGCGGTCCGTGCCTTGCCGCCTGCGATCTCGTTGTAGGCGGGACCTTTCTCCAGCCGGTCTTCTTCGGCGGTCTTCTCCCTGAGCGCCGACACGGGCGACAGCGCGCAGAAGTGCTCCAGTTTCGACTGATAGTAACAGGCGCAGGAGTCCGGCGGCTTGTAGAGCAGGCCGTTGCAGGGCATCACCCCATAGACGCAACTTCCGCGTACGTAGTGATGGATCTGCATCTTCGTGTCGCCCAACCGGTAGAACTCGGTGCCCATGCCGTTGGTCATGATGTAGCGGGTCGTTGCCCGGCTGGGGTAGCACCGTGGGTGCATCGGGAATGCCGGGAGGTTCTCGGCCTTGAAATCCTTCTTCACCTCTCCGGTATGCAGGTCCAGCCCCTTCAGATGGGTGCCGTTCTTCTGGGGCGTCCCCGTGTTGGCCGACCAGATGAGCCCGTCGATGACGAACATGTCATTCGGACAATGGTGGCTTGAATGCAGGAGCGAGCCCGTCCACAGTTGTTTGCCGTCTTTGGCGGAGAGTCCCGTCACCCTGGTGCCATTGGCAATAAGGAGGACGCCATCCGAGTACACCGCCCTCAGAGCCCCGCCTGTGCCGACCCTCTTGATCGCCGGCCCCTGTGAGACCCAGAGCGGCTTTCCCGTCTTGCGGTCGAGGGCAACCATGCCGCTGCCGTTGGAGAAGAAGACGTTCTTGCCGCTCAGTGTGAGTGTGAGCGGCGCTACGTTGGCATCGTGTTTCCACAGGGTGCGGCCGGACGCCGCGTCAACCGCCACGACGCTTGCGGGCGGACTGCTCGGCGTCCACGCCCAGCCGCTGCTGGCTCGGCCGATTTCCTTGTACGATGTTCCTTCGGCCCTGTAGGTCACGGGCTTCCTTTGGGGATTGACCAGCAGGTAAAGCACGCCGTCGGCGAAGATCACTTCTTCGGTGGCTCTTGTCCCGCTGTAGGTCCTGATCGTCTTGCCCGTGACGGCGTCAAGGACGGTCAGGGGCTCGGTCTGGCCAAACGTGACGAACACCCTGTCCCCTATGGCGACCAGCCGTCTGGGGAACTGCCCGGGCCCACTCTTCAGCGGCCAGTTGTTGGGGTGCCAGTCCTTCAGAGGTCGTTTCCAGAGGATCGTTCCGTTGAACGCATCGCGCGCGATCAGAACCCATCTGGACGGCAGGAAGATGTGATTCCGGAGCCCTTCGTCGATGACGTAGAAGACCCTTCCGCCGGCCGACACCATCGCGTGCATGCTGGACATGAAATCATGGTTGCGGAGCCACTTCGGGTCGCCCACCCACTGGATGCCCCGCGGCGGGGCAACCACCTGGTCCCGGCCGACCATGGTCCCTTGCGGATCGTGATGGTAGTGTGTCCACTCGTCGATCTCGCCGGGCCGGGGCTTCACCTGTTTCTTCCCGTCGATATAGGCGACCCCGTTCGGCGCCAGCACCCTCATCATCTCCTCACGCGGCACTCGGCACGCGGCATCCGAGACGACGATCAGGTTCACCATGTTGTCTCGGTACGGCAGAGTCTTTCCGTCAAACGCCCTGGCCGTAACCTTGCCGTAGAGGCCCTTCTCGCTGACGGTCTTCCGTGCTTTGGCGACGTTCTCGGCAGACGTGTCGAGGCCCTGCACGAGGTAGCCGTCTCCGGCGTGCAGCGCCGCGGTCAACGTGCCGTCGCCACAGCCAATGTGAACCACGAGCCCGCCCGTGACGCCCGTTTCCTTGAGGATATCGGTCGCCGGGTCCGCGACAGCAAGGTTCGCCGCAAGGATGCTGAAGATGCCTACGAGCACTGCCACCGTGTGTTGCTTCATCGCGTTTCCCTTCCTGCTCTCCAGGGCCGATGGCCGGCCGATCTCATTGCCCCGTCACCACACTTCAACCGGGATTTCCGGGATGAGTTCCGGTTCACGACCACCGTGGTGGCGAATTCACATCGTACGTGCAACGGGGCGAGTTCCGTCTCCTGCGTGGAAAACAGCGGCAACAGGAGGTAAAGTACGGTTCCGCAGGGCAACTGGACCGGCGGCCTGCTCCTCCTGCCGCCCGACGCCGCCGGTCACCTCTTGTCCGGCCGTTGCCGAAGCATTACGATACGCCTATGGTCCTGACCGCGCAACACGCGGCTGACACTGGAGCATGAGGCTCATGCAACCAAGAGAAGCCCGACCGGCCGTGAAGACAAGCCGTGTGTTACTCCTGCGGCGCCAAACGCCGACAGAGTTAAGTGTGGTGTCGCCAGAACCCGAGCAACTTGGTGCGGGCCGAAGAATCTCGCCGTGGTCATTGCTGTGTCTCAGTCCGCCCGTTTCAGTTGCCATTTCCGCATGTGTGGTGTATAATTAGAGCGGTTCACATTCTTGTGTAGCAACGACTCAACCCTTGGGTGAAACATGCGCGGGTACTCGATGAGGCTTGCCGGCCGACGGGGCGTTCTTGCGGCGTTTGCTCTCGCCGCCGCCGTGGCGGTCTTCTTCGCGCCCGCCTCGCAGGGCGCCGTCCAGTTCGTCATCGTCAGCGACTTCGGCTCGAGCCTTCCGGGAGAGTCGAGCGCCGCCGTCATGGCCGAGATCGTCGCCCAGGTCAAGGCCTGGGACCCCGACTTTATCGTCACGGCCGGCGACAACAACGACAACGGGGCGAACGAATATGATGTCAACGTCGGCCAGCACTTTCACGAGTACATCGGCAACTACCAGGGCATCTACGGCGCCGGGTCGCCCACAAACCGGTTCTTTCCGGCCCTGGGCAACCACGACGACTGGGCCGGGCTCTCGGCGTACTGCGCCTTTTTCACGCTGCCCGGCAACGAGCGCTACTACGAGTTCGCCGCAGGCGCGGCCCGATTCTTCGTGGTCAACTCCAACAGCAGCGAGCCCGACGGCAACACGGGCACCTCGGCGCAGGCCGACTGGCTCGAGGACGCCCTGGCCGCCTCCACCGCGCCCTGGAACTTCGTCGTCCTGCACCACGCGCCCTATACCTCGAGCACGCGGTACTACGGCGGCATCGCGGCGAGTCGGTGGGACTACGGGCCCTGGGGCGCCGACGCCGTCTTCGCCGGCCACTCCCACGTGTGTGAACGCATCGTGCGCAGCGACACCACGTACTTCGTCACGGGCGTCTGCGGCGTGCGCACGGCCGGGTTCGGCACCCCCATCACGGGCAGCGAGTTCCGCTACGGCAACGACCAAGCCTTCATGGTGGTCGAGGTGGACGGCACCGCCGCCACGTTCCGGTACGTCAACCTGGCCGGCGAGGTCGTGGACACGTACACGCAGCCCGTGGCGCTGAACGAGTGGGCGGCTGCGGCCGGGGGATCGTACAACGCGCCGGACAACTGGACCCGCGGACGCACGCCCAGCGCGCCCGACGCCGTCGCCTTCCTCGCCCGCGACCTGACCGGACCGCTGACGGTCGACGCGCCCGTCACCCTGGGAGCGCTCTACCTGCAGAGCCCCAGCGGAAGCCTCGTCACAGGGCCGGCGGGCATCCGCTTCGAGACGACCGGCCCGAGCGCCATGCTCACCGCCCAGGGCGGCAGCCACCAGATCGACGCTCCCGTCGAACTGGCCGCCGATATCCTCATCAGCGTCCTGGCCGAGACCGTTACGCTCTCCGGAACACTCGACAATTCGGCCGGCCGCCTCCTGACGAAGGCGGGACCCGGGACGCTGGTCATTCAGGGCGACCCGTCCTACGGCCCGGGGTCGGTGCTCAACATCCTGGAGGGCACCGTCAACCTGAACAGCGACGCCAGCCTGGGCGGCGCCAACCTTGCCGTCTTCGTGGCCGACGCCGTCCTCAACCTCGGCAGCAACCAGCGCCTCGACACGCTCGCCATCGGCGAGGGCGGCAAGGTCGTTGTGACCGGCGGCTACACCATCGTGCTGAAGCACCTCGTGATGGGCGGCGTGGACCTGGGAGCCGCCACCTTGACGCCCGAACCTGCCACGCTCGCCCTGCTGGCCCTCGGCCTGGGATCGCTCCTCGTCCGGAGGCCGAGGGCCTGAGACCGCACGCCAGGCGGCACCAGGCAGGGCCGCGCCGAACGCTGCGGCAGCACGTCCCCTACAGTTCCCACCCCTTGCGGTACTCTTCGCGACGGAGGTACCGGTTGGCGGCGGGGCGGTTGGTGATCTTCATGTTGGCATCGTCCCACTCCAGCCGCGTGTTCAGGCGGATGGCCACGTTGCCCAGGCAGATGGCCTCGGCCAGGTGCTGGACGTTCTGAAAACTGCCGCGCGAGGGCTTGCCGCTACGGAACGCGTTGATCCACTCGTCGCTGGTGCTGACGATCTTCACGTCGGGCGTCTTGACGGCGGCGGCCTCGCGCATTTTCCTCTCGGGAAGAACGCGAGGCTTCTCATACTGGTAGCCCGCGAGGACCTTGCCCTCGTCGCCGACGAACATCACGCCGCTGTTGGGCATCTGTTGGCCGCCGTCGATCAGTTCCTTGGGCGTGGGCGGCCGCATACCGCCGTCGTACCAGTACACGTCGCACGGCGGCATCTTGCCGCGCGCGGGCAACCCCAGCCGGACGGTACTGGCGTGCGGGAACGATACGGCATTCTTCACGGTGCTGCTCTGGTAGCCGCGCACCTCGCACACGATGCTGGCGCAGGCCTCGGCGCTGGTCGCGGCGCCCAGTTGGAGAATCCGCCAATCCATCCACAGGCCGTAGTAGCCCATGTCGGCAAAGTTGCCGCCGCCGAAATCGTACCAACCGCGATACACGGCGTGGGTGTACCGGGGTGAGTACGGCCGATGCGGCACCGGACCGAGCCACAGGTCCCAGTCGAAACCCTTGGGAACCGGCGGGTTGTCGGTCGGAAGATTCGGCGTGCCCTGCGGCCAGATGGGTTTGTACAGCCAGCGATGGACCTCGCGAACCGGGCCGATCACCCCCTGCCGAATCCATTCCCGGATGGTGTAGAGTTCCCTGCAATCGCGCCATGCGTGCAGGTGCGTGACCTGGCCGGTCCGGCGGGCCGTATCGACGGTCAACCGGGCTTCGTGCATCCGGTTCGCGACCGGCTTGTGCATGGCAGCATGTTTGCCCTTCTTCATGGCGGCAATGGCGATGGTGGCGTGCGTGTGGTCGGGCGTCACGATGTGGACGGCGTCGAGGTCTTTCTGCTCCTGGAGCATCTCGCGGAAATCCGCATACGCCGCGCAGCCCTTGGACGCACCGGACGGCTTGGATCGCCCGTCGCGGGCATCGACCATCTCGCGTCCGGGCACCCGGCCGCCGCGAAAACCCTTGGCGCCCTCCTTCCCCCGTCCCCATCCGATGTAGTCGCTGCTGTCGGCGTTGGGGTCGCAGACGGCGACGACCCGGACGTCGGAGCGTTTCAGCAGCCCCGACAGCATCCGCATCCCCTGCCATCCCATGCCGATGCAGGCCAGGTTGAGTTGGCCGCTGGGCGCAGCATGGCTGGGCCCGCCCAGCACATGGCGCGGAACGGCGCTGAACGCAACGGTGGTTAAGGCCGCGGCCTTCATGAAGGCCCGGCGGTTCATGCCTCGCCTGGGTTCCATCGGTCACCTCCTTGGCACGTTCCTTGTGAAGAGCGAATTCGCGACTTCAGTCAGAGAGAGCGGATGTCATCATACCGTGGGCTCTTGCCGCAGGCAACAAGGCCCAGGCCTTGGCGGGCGCGCCGCGTAGCCACACCGCAGGCCGGGTGGCACGGCAGGTGCGAAGGGCGGCCGTGTTGCGCACCGGGTGCCCACGGCCGCCCCGGCGGGGCTGCCGTGCCACCCGCGCTAAACACGTACACCCGCACCGGCGGAGCGTCCAGAAGAGGCTTGCAAAGCCGCTTCGTTCGGCGCATCCTCGACAGCCCGGTAACGGTGTTGCGGATCATCGCCGACACGGAGGCGGATTATGGTTGGACACGGCGTTCGGTGGATACACACGACGGTTTTGACGGTTTCGGCGCTCGTCGCCTGTTTGTCCCCGGCGGTTGCGGGCGAGGTCGATTCCGCGAGAAGGCTGGTCCAGGAATCGGGCGTCAAAGGCGGGCTGGTCGTCCACGTGGGAAGCGCAGACGCGGAGTGGACGGCCGCGCTCAGAGTGAATGAACGCTACCTCGTCCAGGGCCTCGTGCGCGACGCCGCCCGTCTGGCAGCGGCCAGAACGCACCTGCGAAGCCGGAACCTGCTGGGGCCCGTCACCGTGATCCCATGGAAGGGGAAGCGGCTGCCCTACGCCGACAACACGGTCAATCTGCTCATCGTCGAGTCTCCAAAGGACGTTGCCGCCGACGAGATGATGCGCGTGCTGGCCCCCAAGGGCATCGCGTACACCAAGTCAAACGATGGCTGGAAGCGGCAGGCCAAGCCCTGGCCCGACGACATCGACGAGTGGACGCACTTCCTGCACGGGCCCGACAACAACGCCGTCGCCGAAGACACGCGCGTCGCTCCCCCGCGGCACATGCAGTGGGTGGGCGGACCGCGGTGGGCCCGCAGTCACGATCATCTCTCGAGCATCAGCGCCGCGGTCACGGCTGCGGGGCGCCTCTTCTACATCGCCGACGAAGGCCCCATCGCCTCGGTCAAGGCCCCGTCGAAGTGGATGCTCGTGGCGCGCGATGCCTTCAGCGGCGTCCTGCTCTGGAAGAAGGAGGCGACGCCCTGGGAGAACCAACTGCGGCCCTTCCGCAGCGGGCCGGCCGAGATGCCCCGGCGCCTCGTGGCCGTGGGCGAACGCGTCTACGTCACCCTCGGCTACGGCAAGCCCGTGACGGCCCTCGATGCCGCCACCGGCGAGGTGGTGCGCACTTACGAAGGAACGGAGAACACCCACGAGATCGTCGCCGACGGAGGGAATCTGTACCTGGTCATCAGCGCGCCGCTGAAGGAGAAGAGCCCCACCACCGGCAAGGTCCTCCGGCGCTTCGGCCTGTGGCGAGGCGCTTACGGCGAGTACACCATCCAGTACATGCCCAAGCACGTCCGGGCGGTCAGCGCCGAGACCGGCAAACTGGTCTGGAAGAAGGGCGACCGCGAGGTCACCCATATCCTGCCGCTGACCCTGATCGTCAACGACGGGCGCGTGTT
>Ga0114930_10004361_pt1 | contig 11990 bp, 13 predicted proteins | sample AnhtaG_FD_87300 | JGI IMG/M metagenome (GOLD analysis project Ga0114930, IMG submission 87300) | Deep subsurface microbial communities from Anholt, Denmark to uncover new lineages of life (NeLLi) - Anholt_01485 metaG | ecosystem: Environmental > Aquatic > Marine > Oceanic > Sediment | place... | reverse complement strand
TTTTTATAGTTTTTTTTTTTTTTTCCTTTCATTTTTTTTTTCTTTTTTTTTTTTTTTTTTAATTGAACATATATTGGAACGAAAAGTACATAAATATTTTCCATTTAGTTGAAATTTGGGAATAGAATTTCAATTAATATTTCATTTAGTTCTAAGTATTTGATCTACCCAACAATCGTAGCTGTTCCCAGATAAAGCAATATATGGGATAATATCTTTGAATCCCTCAGTTTGCAGTTCTTCCTGAATTTTCTGGGATTCCTGTATATTTCTTGTCCATACGTACATTGTAGTAAAGTTAGGTATATTGCTATAACTTAAGCAAGTAATAATATTTTCAGAATATTTCTCATATAAGTATTGATTTGTTGAGTTTATGCTAGTCCCTTCTTTCAAATAAATATGAAACCCTGTAGTCAAATTATTTTCAGCTTTCTCAGTCCATTCAACAGTAAAATTAACTAGTTTATTCTCAATCATTCGAACTAATCTTTTTCTAACAGTTTTAGCTGAAATTCCTACGTCATCTGCGATATCTGTTACAGGCTTCCTTGCATCTCTATTTAGAGTCTTTAAGATCTTATAATCAATAATACTTAGTGGTTCTGGGGTTGTAATATACGGGATATCGGTAATCCCTATGATAGGGGCGCTTATTTGAGCGGTTTCTGAGACGTATGTGCTATAATCTCGCATACTTGATATATCCCTTAAATACCCCATTATTAACAGATGTTTACCACTTTCAATTAATACATAATAGACATTTTCGTGTTGACCTAATTCTTTACTAACGGCATCCATTGATTTTGCATTAGAATTACCAAAAATTGCAACTGATATACATTTTAACGCTATTGTGCTTGGTCGGGCAATAAAAGCACTGATAGACTCGTTATCTACAAGAATTTTTATACGCTTATGTATTGCGCTAACCGACATATTAGTCATTGTCGCCAATTCTCTATACGTCACGCGACAGTTTGCCAATAATTTTTTAAGAATTTTTAAATCAATATCATCCATAATGCTTAGTAGAGTTAATTAATTTAGTTATAAATAGCTTTTTTTTTATTTGGTTCAAAAATTTTACGAATAACCATAGTCTACAACAATTACCGATCCAACGGCAAGACTGAAATAATAATTAAAAATAAAAAAAATAAAAAAAAATTGCTTTCTTACGCTTTATTAAGTTTTGTTATTATGTTCCACAGTTATGACTACATTTCCCTTTTTGTGTCCCTTGTCGACATATATGTGAGCTTCAACAATTTTTTCCAACGGATAGGTTCTATCTATGGCCGATTTAAGATTTCCCGCTTCAATAACGTCTTTAAGAAAGAGGAGATCTTCAACTTTTAAGTCCTTTCCATCACCCGAATCTTTATTAACGTTAAGGTAGATTCCTCCCTTTTTTAGAGCTTTCTTACATTGTGAAGGCGAGGCTTTTCCGACGGCATCAAAAACAACATCGTAGGTCTCACCGCTTTTGGTAAAATCTTCTACGGTGTAATCAATTACCTTATCGGCTCCCAGAGATTTCACCATTTCTAAATTAGTGGTACTACAAACCCCGGTAACCTCTGCCCCAAAGTACTTAGCAAGCTGGACTGAAAACGTACCTACGCTTCCTGATGCGCCATAGATTAGAACTTTTTGTCCGCTCTGAATATTTGCCTGTCTAATTGTAACTAATGCGGTTATTCCTCCCCCAGAAACAGGGGCAGCTTCTTCAAAGGTCATGTTAGTAGGTTTTAGTGCCACCATCCCGTCTTTTGCCACCCTACCTTTTTCAGTTTCTTCAGGTAGACATTTGTACTCGGCATAACCACCATAACCAAAACCGGGAAATGCAAAAACTTGGTCCCCCTTCTTGAATAATGTTACATCTTTACCTACTGATTCAACTTCTCCAGCTAGCTCAAGCCCTAGTATATTTACTTTTTTAGGTCCTCTGAGACCAAAATATAATCGTGCAAAGAATGTTTTCAAGGGACTGAATCTTTTAAATCCATCTCGAAATGTCACGTCCCCTTTTGTTACTGTTGTCGCATGAATCTTCACGAGTACTTCATTGGCCTTTGGAATAGGTTTTTCTACTTCTTTGAGCTGAAGAACTTCAGGTGATCCGTATTTTTCATATACAATCGCTTTCATAATATTTTTTATCTCCGTTCTTTAAAAAAATTTATTATTTAATTTAATAAAAAAACAATAGCCATCCTCCCAAGACTACTTCAAAAATCAAGATTAACAGCCCTCCTAAGCTCCACAGGATTTTAACGTTAGGTTTTACTCGGAATATCCCGTTACCGAAGCCATAGAGAATGCTAGCATTAATTCCAAACCATCCAATAATTGATGGTACAACTCCATAAGTAACAAACAGGATTGAGTATGCGAGTGTACCAATGGAGAATAAGATTTGTGCAAATGTGAATCGAGACTCTTTTGTATTAAGAATGCTGCGACCTAAATCAATTAATGTATCTCTTTTAGCACCACTAGTATCTGGGTATTTTATTGCTAGATCGAGGAGTCCCCAGTAGCTTTTTTTATCATAGATTTGGATCAAGGCTTCTCCTATTCGAGAGATAGCCCAAACAATTCCTAGTATTATGTTATATGGGCTAAAAGCAAGAAACAATGTTACAGCAAGAGAAATTATGCTAAAGTGTTCTATGAGGATTAGCACGAAACTAATTTTAAATTTTTTTGGATCGGTGTTAATCTCTTGCAGTTTAGCGTCTGAATTCAAATCACTAAATGTTTTATAGCCAAATTTACCACTTGTAATGTTTGTAATTATAATAAACAGAAAGAGAAAACCAGATAACTTCGCTTCGATAATCAAAAGGAATCCCTCATAGATATTATTACATGTCCCGTTTTCTCGCCTGTTTCAACATACCTGTTGGCCTCGGCAGTCTGTTCCAGCGGGTAGCTTCTATCTATGATCGATTTTATCTTTCCCGCTTCAATAAGATCTTTTATTATGAGTAAATCTTCAAGCTTCGGCTTGACTCCCGTACCCTTTATAACGTTTAGATAGAGTCCTGTCGTCTTTAGAGTCTTTTTAGCTCGTGAAGACGAAATCTTGCCTACTATGTCAAGAATATAATCATAAGTCTCACCGCTTTTTGTGAAATCTTCTTGAGTGTAATCGATGACATGGTCTGCACCAATGGAGCGCAGCATGTCCAATTTATTCGTGCTGTCCACAGCAGTCACTTCAGCCCCGTAGTACTTGGCCAGTTGTACCGCAAAAGAACCTACAGTTCCACCCGCACCATTAATCAGAACTTTTTGTCCACTCTGGATATTTCCTTGTCTAATATACTCCAACGCTTCAAGGCCCCCAACAGGAACGGCGGTAGCTTCTTCATAGGTCATATTGGTCGGTTTTATTGCTATAATCGCCTGATCAGATTTTTCAGATTTTTCAGATTTTTCAGGTAGACATATGTACTCAGCCCAAGCACCCATACCGATAAAACCGGTAGCTGCAAAAACTTGGTCACCTTTCTTAAATAGTGTTACATCTTTGCCTACTGATTCAATTTCCCCGGCTAACTCCATCCCTAGCTTAGTTATCCTCGTTGGTCTTCTGAGACCCACATATGCGCGCATGAGGTACCGGAACTTGAGTGCGGTTTTCATTCTTCGCATTTCACAATCCCCAGCTGTTACTGTTGTAGCATATATTTTTATCAATACTTCATTGTCCTTGGGAGTAGGTTTTTCTACTTCTTTGAGCTGAAGAACATCCGGAGGGCCGTATTTTGTCCATACAATCGCCTTCATAATAAGCCTTATTAGAATACATTCCATATAAATTGATGTCTGGGTTAAGAATGATTATTCTTTTCCATTTTTTTCACTCTTTTTTAAAATTGAACTGAAAAAAGTTATCTATCTAAATTTAAATTATTGGAAGTGAAAAATAAAATGTAGAACCCTTGTTCCGACCTTCTGACTCAAACCACATCTTTCCATCATGTAATTCTACAATCTTTTTTTTTCCTTTGCTAAAGTATGTATCAATATAATTCGGGCTCGATATTACCATAGTGAGTATAAGACAATTTTTGAATTGTAATTCGGTTAATGCCTCAGATTTATTGTTTATCAAATTAGTCATATAATCAATGTAATTGTCTATCCTATTATTCTCATGATATATCTTCAGAACATCATCATAACAATCCATATTTAATCCTCTATAAATAGAATTAGATCCTAATTAATTATTTTTTGTACAAAAATATTTGTTACTTGGTAACTTTTGTACAAAAACTCAAATATATAATAATAAATAGCATTAATAAAATTAGGATATAATCTTTCTGTTCTTATTAATAGAACGAATTCTCATTAGAATTTACTTTTTAAAAAGACATAAATAATTATCGGTAATTCCAACTCCCATATCTTCGACAATATTATCTATAGAATTATTTGATTCTACTAGTTTTACATAGAGTTTTTTTTTAGAGGGAGCATTTTTAATGGTTCATTTGCCAAATTTTTTTAAAATCCTACTAGGTATTATTAAGATTTTAAAATCTCAATTATCTTTTCTAATCTTTTATCTCTCGATAAACTTTCTTTCACAGGGTTTAAACTCCCATATAGACTCTTATGGTATGCTTCTCTAATTTCTTGATGAAAGATACCTATTGTAAATCGATGTGCATTGTGTGCAATTTTGATAGCTTCTTCTTTTGATTTAGGTTCATCGCTTAAATATTCAATCTTATCTTTATATTCCTCCCATTTATGATAAGGCATTGCTGGTTGCAGAACTTCAATAAAGGAAAAACCTTCATGTTCTATAGCTCTAATGAGAGTTTTGGTCAAGTGTTTAATGTCACCAGCATAACTTCTGGCAACAAATGTAGCACCTACTTCTATCAATAGTGAAATCGCATTAAAGGGGGTTTCAAAACTTCCAAGAGGGGTTGATGGCCCTTTCCATCCTTGATTTGTTAAGGGAGAAAATTGCCCAGTAGTTAATGCATATACTCCATTATTATGCAGTATCATTGTAATATCCTGATTTCTTTTGGCTGCGAAGATTGTATGAGCTAAACCTTCACCTAATCCGTTTCCGTCTCCAGAAAAGGTTATTACTTTTAAATCGGGATTTGATATTTTTATTCCTTCAGCATTCGAACTATTTCGTCCGTGCAGCCCATAAAGTCCGCTTAAATTCAAATAATCGAAGATTTTCGCGTGGCATCCTATACCAGCCGTTATTACAATATCTTCCCTATTAATTCCTTTTGCTTCCAGTTTTGGGATTGCGTTTCTTAAAGCTGTAAAAATACCAAAATTGCCACAACCAGGGCACCAAGTGATTTCGGCGTTAGTTTTAAGGTTTTCCATATTATTCCAACTCCTCCTTAATTTTAATTGAAAGTTCAATTGGATCAAAGGCACGACCGTCGTATCTTTTAATCACACTTCTAATGTTCAAATCTGACTTTTCCTTAAGAAGAGATGCAAATTGTCCCGTAACGCTTTGTTCAATTACAATGTTGTCTTGATTTATAAATTCTTCTAATTCCCAAACAGGTAAAGGACTTAAATAAATTGGCTGAACGATAGTCGGATTTAACCCACCATACTTTAGCGCTTCTAAGACGCTCATATAAGTAGAACCATAAGCAAAAATGTTAGTAGGGTGCTCTCCTCTAATGATATTAACCGTAGCTTGTGTTTTTAAATGTTCGATAAGCTTCCTTAGTTTTTTATTCCTTTTATTATGCATTTTTGCGATCATATCCGCGCTCTCAGTTGTAATTCCAATCTCATCGTGTTCGTAACTATTCCATTTAATTATTTCTTTAGAAGGTGGAAATAGCATTGGCGAAATTCCATCATCCATATCCTTATACCGTTTATAATTTCCTCCATTATGCATCTTTGGTTCTGCCCATTTAGCTCTTTCAATATCTAAGTCTATTGTCATACTACTTTCAGATAGATGCTTCTCTGTTAGAAGAATACCTGGCGTTTGGAACTTCCAAACGAGATCTAACATTTCAGCAGTTAAATAATAAGCATCTTCAACTGTTCCGGGAGAGGCTACTATTCGTAAAAAATCACCATGACCTGCAGATAGAGCAAAATTTAAGTCAGCTTGTTCGGTGTAAGTAGGAACTCCAGTAGCAGGGCCAGGACGCATAGATAACACACACAAAATCGGTGTTTCTGTAATTCCTGCTAAAGATATGCCTTCGGTCATAAGTGCGAACCCTCCACCGCTGGTTCCAACCATAGATTTCGCACCTGTAAATGCCGCTCCTATTGCCATGTTAATTACAGCAAGTTCGCTTTCGGCATGAACAACGGCTAAACCAAAGTTTTTAGCTTGCTTTGCTAAAAAATGCAGTATAGAAGAAGCAGGAGTCATGGGATAGCCAAAATATGTATCCAACCCCCCAGCTATTGCACCAAGACTTATAGCATCGTTCCCTGTAATAATAGATCTCTCTTTATATCCTCTTTGTAATGGATATTTATTTTTACATCTACCTTTTACCAAATCATATATGGAATCTGCAAATTTGATATTATCTTCGATTCCTCGTGGATATTGGTTTTTGATATTTTGGTTCATTTGATCTTTACTCATTCCTATCGTTGAAGATAATATGGCTACAGCTCCTACTCCAAACATTAATTTCTTCATAGGATATTTTTCGGCTTCTGAACTTAACGGTATGCCAATTCCATCAGCGTTTTGCTGTTCGTCTGAATTAAAAATGATAATACCTTTATCAGCAACATCGTTAATGTGAGTATCACAACTTCTCTTGTCAAAATTGACCACAAGGTTCGCTTTCATATAATGGCTCGTAATCGAGTGAGAGGAAGTGCTTACAACAGAAAAATTATGACCGCCCCTTATTAAGCTCATGTAATCGTCCATTTGGAATACTTCTCTTCCCAGACTCGAAAAAATATGAGCAGCAACTGAACCTGCTTTCTTTACACCTTCTCCAGCTTTACCTCCAACAAGAAACGTAAATACATCGTGAACCATTTATTTTTAACCTTTATTTTTTCAATTAATTTTTGAATTAGCCCTAAAACATTTAAACATATGGGTTATAAATCCTAATTTTAAGATTTAGATATTCATATTTTAGTCATCATTAAGTTATACGGATATCATTATTTGTTCTGTTCGAGGAGCTTTTAAAACCGTATACTAAATTTTTTAAAACACAATTCCTTTTAGGAAGTAAGTTTATATCATAATTTTTATAATACTACTAACACAAAATTGAATTTATCTTAAAAATTATTAGAACAAATAACGTTTACCGAATCTAAAAATTTAAGACTTAACTCTTATAAATAGGGGAAATATTACCATGCAAATCTATGAATTAAAAATAAATAAAAATACCTGCACCGGTTGCAATGCGTGCGTCGTTTCATGTCCGATCAACTTCAACCAGTTGAGGAAACAAAGTTTTTTGAACGAAACGAATGCCGTTATTTTAGTCAAAAATGGAATAGCTATACCAATTTATAGCGACGAGAGAGAAGTAAATTGCGATGGGTGTGGAGTGTGCGTAAAATTTTGTCCTCAAGTAGCAATTAGAATTATTAATGTGGAGAAAAAATAGGTGAAAAAATGTCGTTTCCAAAAATTTCAAGAACAATTTCAAAAGAGATGGAAAGTATTAAAGTTCAGTTCCTTATTGAAAATTTAGAACTCATATTAAATCGAGAGAAATGCGTTGGCTGCGGAACTTGTGCGCGGGTTTGCCCAAAGGATGCAATCTCTCGTGGACCAGTTGGAATGTCTCGTCGTTTTCCCACGACAGAAGATATAATACCAGAATTGTACGATCCTAAGCTCTGCGTTTTCTGTGGTACATGTGTTGTTTGCTGCCCTTTTGGAGCGTTAACCATGAAAAAGGATGGCGAAATTATCAATTTAGCCGATATTCCACTTGTTGCTGAAAAAGTTATACCTGAACTTAAATTTGAAGCTAAGAAACTATTAAACGATAGGATCGCAAAGCAATGGGCTAAAGCAACCGTGAAAGTTATTGACGAAGAATGTGCCAAGGGTTGTGGCTCTTGCGCTGAAGTTTGTCCCTCTGGGTCTATTGTGATCGCTGAAAGACCGGAACATGGATGGGAAATGTCGAAAAATGTGGAAATTGTCGACGAGGACGCATGTGTAGCGTGTGGTGCCTGTGATAACGCATGCCCAACAGGAGCACTAATTCTCGAGATAACCGAAGTTCATACTTCGGGAGAATTTGAAGAACGATATTGGCCACCTTTATTAGAAAGATTAAAAACCTTAAGATGGAGTAAAAAGGAGGAGACAGCAGAATGAGCTTAGATAATTTAATTCTCTTAACAGGACGAACCATTAGTCAAGGTGTCGCTCTTGAAGGAGGAAAAGCATCAAGAGAGAATGTTCGAGCTTGTGGCATCTGTACATTTGATGCAGATGATTTTAAAAAGCTTGATTGTATCGTTGGAACTCCAGTTAAAATCATAACAGATTACGGTGAAGTCGTGGTTTATTCAACAATCACTGAAGAAGGACCTCATCAAGGCATAATTTTTGTCCCAATGGGACCATGGGCAAATCAACTCGTAAATCCTAGTTCTCAAGGATGTGGTACCCCAACATATAAGGGAATGAAAGCTAAGGTTGAAGTTGTAAAAAGCGGAAAAGTTCTCGGTGCTATAGAATTAATAGGAAGATTAAAGGAAGCTTAACAGAGTGATTAAAATGGTAGAAAAAATAAGAACAGAAAAAGATGTAAGTTGTCCGTTTTGTGGAACTCTTTGTGATGATCTCGAAATTGATGTCGATATAAAAACAGATCTCGTTGTAGAAGTAAGAAACGGTTGCCAAATTGGCACCAAAAAATACTTTTCCTCGAATCCGAGCGATCACCGTTATATGAAACCATTAATTAAAGTAAATGGGGAACATAAAGAAGTTTCTTGGGACGAAGCATTAGATAAAGCTGCCGATATACTGGTAAACGCACAACGACCTTTGCTTTACGGTTTTTCTAGCACTGAGTGTGAAGCTCAGAGTAAAGGCGTTGAATTAGCCGAGATGTTAAACGCTTTATTAGACAATACAGCTTCTGTGTGTCACGGTCCAAGTTTATTAGCAATTCAAGATGTAGGTGCTTCGCTCGCAACATTAGGAGAAATCAAAAACCGAGCAGATACTATTATTTTTTGGGGATCTAACCCAGTTCACGCTCACCCAAGGCATTTAAGCCGCTACAGTGATTTTATTCGAGGCTATTTTAGAACTGACGGTAGAAACGATAGAAACATTATAGTCGTTGACCCAAGAAATACTCACACTGCTCAAATTGCAGATAAATACATTAAAGTTAACCCTAGCGAAGATTACGAATTGATCCAGGCAATAAGGGCAGTCTTAAGAGGTAGTGAATTAGATGTAAAAGAAGTGTCTGGTGTTCCTATAGACGATATTAAAGAATTAGTCGAAGAATTAAAATCATGCAATTTTGGTGTGGTCTTTTTTGGTATGGGTTTGACGCAAAGCCTCGCACATCACCGAAATGTAGACACAGCAATCCGTCTAGTAGCGGAATTAAACGATTATACTAAATTTGTTCTAATTCCTATGCGTGGGCATTATAACGTTGCCGGGGCTAATCAAGTTTTTACTTGGAATACGGGATATGCATATTCAATTGATTTTTCCCGAGGTTATCCTCGTTATAACCCAGGAGAGTTCTCTTCCGTAGAATTATTACTACGAGATGAAGTTGACGCTTCCTTGATAGTTGCATCTGATCCAGGTAGTAATTTTCCAGCAGCATCGGTAAAAAATCTATTTAAACATCCTTTAATATCAATTGAACCTCATAAAACTCCAACTTCTGCATTTGCAGACGTAATTTTACCCGCTGCGATTGCTGGTATTGAATGCGAAGGAACTGCTTATCGAATGGATGGAGTACCATTAAGATTAAGGAAAGTGAAAGACGCACCAGGAGAAACCTTACCGGATAAAGAAATTTTAGAAAGGCTAATCGAAAAAGTTAAAGAAAAGATAGGTGAGTAATGCATGGCGGAAATTAAATTAAAAATAAAAAAGAAGCTAGATTTTCCATTAGAAACAGATAGTATTACTCCTGATAATTTTGCGGGTAAAACTGCAGCTGTTATTAAGAAATTACCTTTATTTTACGCAACAAAACAGGTAACTATTGGTGATTTCTTTGATGTATCTGGTAAATCTACAGATGTGGCTGATACTAAGATAGTTATTGATGGCGATGTATCCAACGTAAAGCGTATTGGAGAAAAGATGACTGGTGGGGAGATAATTATTAACAGTGATATTGGAATGCATATAGGAAATCACATGTCCGGTGGTAAAATTACTGTTAATGGGAATGCTGACGATTGGGCTGGTGCTATGCTTCAAGGAGGGGAGCTCGAAATTACGGGCGATGCTGGACACTATGTTGGATCAGCTTACAGAGGATACTGGCAAGGCATGAAAAATGGCACGATAAAAGTCAAAGGAAAGGTAGGAGTAGAATCAATGTTATGGGCTAAGAGTTCTAAACCCTCAAACAAGTGGCCAACCTTATACTGTGGAAGTGCTGATTCGTTTTTAGGGATTCACAATCATGGTGGAACTATTGTAGTCGAAGGAGATGTCGACCGATGTGTGGGCGCTGACCAAGCATGGGGAAATATCGTTATTAAAGGAAAGGTTTCAAGGCTCTTACCTTCTTATAAGAAAGTTGGCGAAGTTAAAGAAGTTCAACTCCCGAACGGTGAAGTGATTAAAGGAAAATTCATCGAATATAGCGGAGACCACACAATTAAGAAAGAAACTAATGGTAGATTGTATATAGCTGCTTAATACCTAATTCTTTTTTCACATAGTTTTTACTCATTTTAAACAATAAAACATCACTACTACGAAAACAATTTTTTATTTTTTATTATAAAACCTGGTTTTCAAATACAAGATAATTTAACACAAAGATAATAGCAGATGAGTCGAATTACAAAAGAAGAAAAACTAGAAGACAAAATTAATGTGTTGTTTAGATAATCAGATAGCTAAAATTAATATTGCTAAATATCTTAAATTCTTTTAAATAGAAATTCGTTTATAAAAATAAGTGTTTTCCAAATGATAAAATTAAAAATTAAAACCAAAGAAATTCAATTGCTAGCTTTATTTGGTGTACTTACACTGCTGTTCATTTCCGTGAACTTTGCGAATAATTACTCTCCTCAAGGAAACTACATTTTTGATAACTATTTACCAAAATCAGCAGCAGTTACAGTTAACATAATCTCACCCTCCACTAACGATAATTTTAGTGCAGCCCCAGCTTTTGTAGTTAAAATAAGTGAAGATGCGGATACTATAGATACTATGTGGTATACACTCAATGGTGGAATAAATATTAAGTTTACTGAAAATGGGACTATCAATTCTGGTAATTGGACGGCTCTTTCTGATGGCGCAGTAACTTTAACTTTTTACGCAAACAATACTCTTGGCGGTTTTGACTTTGATAGTGTAGTAATAAATAAAGTTACCATCAATCCTTCAATAGATTTTGACTTCATTGCATTCTTATTAAGTCCACTAGGGCTTACTATTATTGGTGTTGCTATAGCAATTGTAGTAGTTGTAATTTTAGTTAAGAGACGGGGACATTATAAAACGAGCAAAAAGGAAGTAAAAAGAATCGCTGGTTTATGGGATTAAATCGTTAACAAAAAAAATTTATTTTTAGTTTTCTTTTATATCATCTTATAATTATTAGTGGATTTATAATGAATAAAAGTTGATTTTATTGATTATGGAATCAATATTTATTTAAGCAGTCTTGATTATCTACCTACACTAAGAAAAGGTTAGTATCGTGTTTCAAAAAAAAGTTAATATTACCAGAGTTCACAAGGAAGAAAAAAAGGAA
>Ga0114930_10004360_pt1 | contig 11993 bp, 11 predicted proteins | sample AnhtaG_FD_87300 | JGI IMG/M metagenome (GOLD analysis project Ga0114930, IMG submission 87300) | Deep subsurface microbial communities from Anholt, Denmark to uncover new lineages of life (NeLLi) - Anholt_01485 metaG | ecosystem: Environmental > Aquatic > Marine > Oceanic > Sediment | place... | reverse complement strand
GGACAGAGCCGCAACTTGTCTTCTTGGTCGTCCTGCGAGTCATCCTCGAATGACACGGCACAACCTCCCCGCCCGTCAATCCGAGAATCATACTACCGCCTTGCGGGCCAGAATGCAACAGCACGGGGCCGGAGATGGTGCAAAGGAGCCATCGAGTGATTGAGCAATCGGGGATACGTCGGCTAGTAGACGGGCGTGCACCACTGGCGGTACTTGTCCACCTTGCCCTGGACCACGTTGAAGTAGAGGTCCTGCAATTGCTTCGAGATAGGCCCCGGGTCGCCGGAACCGATGACGCGGCGGTCCACCGATCGGACCGGCGCGACCTGCGCCCCCGTGCCGCAGAAGAACAGCTCGTCGCACACGTACAGCTCCGTGCGGGCGATGCTGCGTTCGACGACCTCGAGGCCCAGTTCCTCGCGTGCCAACCGCATCACCGTGTTGCGCGTGATGCCTACCAAGATGTCCGCGTCCGGCGGCGTGGTGATGACCTTGCCGTCGATGACCATGAATAGGTTCATGGCGCTGCCTTCGGAAACCGTGCCGTTTTCGCGCAGGACAATGGCCTCGTCGAACCCGTCCTGCTTCGCCTCGGTGGCCGCGAGCGACGAGTTGAAGTAGCTCCCCGTGGCCTTGAGGCGCGCCGGGATCGCGTTGTCCGACAGCCGCCGCCAGGATGAAACCATCACCTCGAGGCCGCCGCTGATGTCCACATAGTCGCCCAGCTTGATCACGTAGCAGCAGAAGCTGCTGGCCACGCCAATGAACTTCGGGCCCAGGGAAAGCTCGCTCTTGTAGCCGACGGGCCGGATGTACACCCCCTCGCGGAAACCGCTGCGGCGCACCAGCTCGACGCAGATGGCCTCGATATCCTCCTGCGTCTCGGCCACATCCATGTAGGCAACCTTGAAGTTCCGCACCATCCGGTCCACGTGCTCCTTGAGCCGGAACACGTAGATGTTGTCGTCTTCGGGCACGTAGTAGCCCCGAATCCCCTCGAAGATACCGGTCCCGTAGTTGAACGCGTGCGTCATGACGCTGATCTTGGCGTCCTCGATGGGCACATACTCACCCCCGAAATACGCAGTGGCGCCTGGTTGCATCTCGGCCATGCTGTGTTCTCCGTGTTGCCGCGCCGCAGGCACGAAGCGGCGTGACCATGCGCGGACCCGCAGGCGGTCCTACGACTCGTCCTCCTTCTGCCAAGTGCGCTGGTAGTAACGGTCGTTCAGCTTCGTCACCAGGTCCGCGTACTCCTGCACGTCCACCTCGATCAGGTCGCGGAGCGCTACCAGCCCCAGCAACTCGTCGTTCTCATCCATCACCACCAGGTGCCCGACCTGCCGGTCGTACATGTGCATCTTCGCGATCCGATAGTCCTCATCCGGCGGGACCTTCATGCACCCCGGCGACATCACCGCCGACATCAGCGTCGTCTCAGGGTCCAGGCCCTTGTGCACGACGCGCCGCATCAGGTCGCGCCCCGAAAACACCCCCACCACATCGTTCCCGCTCTTCACCGCCACCGCACCGATCTGACGCTCGCACATAAAATCGACCACTTCCTTCACGCTCTGGTCCGCCTTCACCCAGTACCCTTCTCGATCGGCTGCGATGTCGCCTATCGTGTGCATGTCCGGCTGTCTCCTCGATCTGCCCGAGCCCTCGTCACGCCGCCACTGCAAGCCCTACGAAACGCGCCGCCTAGTCTAGCACAAACCCAGACACCGCCACTACCTCGCAGGTACGCGTGCGCGCTTTCCAGGGCGCCGAGCCTACTCGCGAAACCGAATCGAGTACAGGTCCGCGTCCTTCAGGATGAAGCGCAACCGCACCGCCCGCCCCGCAAGCCCGCTCACGTCCGCGTTGCCCTTCCACGACACCACACGCGCGATCTCATCGCCGATGATCTCGTCCGCGTCCGCTTGCGCAAACCCGGGGATCGACGCGCCGGCCTCGTCCTGAATCTCGACCCACACGCTCCCCGCCGCCGACGTCGAGTAGTTGATGACCAGTTCCTTGCCCGAGAACCGCAGCGGCTTGGTGCGGCACTCGCCGCCAGCGTACGGCGCGTTGACCGACACGAACCCGTCGGTCCGCAGCGTCAGCCGTTGCAGGTACTGCGTCGGACGGCCGTAATCGCGCTGCACGTACATCGCCAGCTCCTCCTCGCCGATCGCCACCACACCCCACGCCGGGTAGTTCGTCCGCTACGTCCAATTCGTCAACCCCAGTCCCGGCCGCACAAAGCCCTCCATGAACGTCCGGTCATAGACGCTGCCCCCCCGGCTCGTCATCAGCACCGTGTCCGAGCAGTCCCCCGAGTAGTCCGCCTCGCCCCCGAGCTCCGTCGACTGCGCCGCCGTGACCACCCGCCGGCCCGGCATGAAGCGCGCGCAGATGGCCAGGTAGATCTGCGGCGCGCGGAAATACGGGCGCGTCTGGTTCGTGTACAGGTGCTCGCGCGGCGTGTCCCCGTACGTCATCGCCACCGGCGCCGACCAGTTCACGAAATCCGGCGACGTGACACGGCTGATCGTCCGGTACCCGTCCCACGTCCGGAAGTAACAGACGTAACACCCCTCGCTTTCCGACCAGAACGCCACGTTCTGCGAGTCGAACGCCCCCTCCGTGATGACCGGCCCTTCCTGCAGCTTCTGCCAGCGCACCCCGTCCGCCGACACAAACGCCACCAGCCCGCTGGCCGACGTGCCGCCCAGCGCCTTGTACCGCTCCTCCGGCGGTACCCCCGGCCGCGTGTCCAGCAGCGGCGCGAAGTTATGCGACAGCGGCGCCGCGTCCGCCAGGATCACGTTATTCTCCCGCGTGCCGTCCACCTCGAACAGCCCCAGATTCGGTTTCGTGAACGTGATGCCATCCCGGCTCTCCGCGTAGCACGTCGTCTCCGCAGCCGACCCGTCCGCCCCCGCCATCGGCAGCCCCCGGTAATACGCCCGGTACACATCCCCGTCCTGGATCACCGTGACGTACCCGCAGTACCGCCCCTCCCACGGCTTATCAAACGCCAGGGCCGTCTCCGCCGGCACCGGATGATGCAGCCGCAGCGCCGCCCCCTCCAGCGCGTCGACCAGATACCCATCCACAAACAACTCCAACCGCGACCCGACATCGATCACCGTTTGTTCCTCCCCGACCGCCCCAACCGCCGCACACGCAACCACAACAACCAACAGAACCCGCATGAGTGCCTCTCTTTCCATATGGACTTCCCTGAACATCGCCGCGATACTACACCCCCGGTCGCGCGGACACAAACAGCCGGATTCAGATCACGACGACCAGTCCGCATATTCGCCAGCCCGCCCTAGCCCGAACCAAACCCGACTACTTGCCGTCCTCGTAATCGTGCTCGTGCTCGTGCTCGGGGAAAGCCTTGCTTTCCCTAAGGCGAACTCCCGTTCGCCCGTCATCGATTCCCTTTGCCCTTAGTTCTCCACGGAAACATAGGGTCAGACTCGCGTGAATTGATTTCCCGTGTTTCTTTGGGTAGACCATGGAGCATGAGTCCCACAGCACGCACAGTGCTACATGAAAGCCAAGAGGCCGCCAAATCAGGAGAAAACGCGGCAATTCACACCCTTGTGGACCAAGCTGCAAGTGATTGCGACGAAAGAAGTACGAGCTTTCGGGAGGAACATGTCGTATAGTGTGTGATCGTCAGACGCAGTACAGAGGAGCATGTGCCCAGGGATTTCGGGCGCGAAAGGAGGAGATCATGGCAGACATCAAGATTGGACTGAACACGGAGGCATTTCGCCACGCGGACAAGACCTTGGAATACTCGCTTGAAGCAATCCGCAAGCAGGGGTACCGCTACTGTGAACTCAATATGCTCAACGGCCGCGACCTGCTGTGTGAAGCCGGATACTACAGCGCGGTCAGCATGGAACGCGACCCGCTCGAGGTCCGCGATATCGTCAAGGGCTTCGGGCTGAGAGTCAGTGCCGTGAGTGCCCACGCCCCCATGGCACAGCCCGAAATCAGCGTACCGTTCCTGACCCGGGCCATTGAGTTCGCTGACGCCCTCGGCGCGGCGTGCGTGTGCACCGACGAGGGCGTCATTCCCGACTGGATGACCAAACGCCAGGCATTCAACATCATCTACTACACCCTACGTCGCGTCCTTCCCGTCGCGGAACGTCACAAAATCCACATTGCCCTCGAGCCGCACCAGGTCTACACGGTCAAGCTGAAGACGTACCAGGAAATCCTCGGCCTGGTTGATTCGCCGTACTTCAGTTGCAACCCGGATACCGGCAACGTGTTCATGGCCGGCGAAGACACGTACGCTTTCCTCGAGGCGATTGCCAAGAAGGTGGTCCACGTCCATGCCAAGGACATTGGCGGCGTGGTGATGGACGACCGCGGCAAGGTTACCGGGGTTCCGTCAGGCTGCGCCTGTGGTGAAGGTGTCCTCGATTGGGGGCGCATCGTGAAGATCCTGCGCAAGGTCAATTTCAAAGGCGTCTTGTCGGTGGAGTGCAGCACAGAAGAACAGGGGCGTACGAGCATCAAACACCTGCGTAAGGTGCTGCGCGCGTCATAGCATCCGTAGACGCCGGCAGGGACGCAGACTCAGCTTGATCGAGGCACTAGAAGGAGGAATAGACATGGGCGACACGGGAAAGAGAGATAAAGGCAAAAGAGAACAGCAGAAAAAGGCCGTGCTGACTCCAAAGGAGAAACGCAAATTGAAAAAGGAAAAGAAGAAAGCCCAATAGCCCAGTGGCATTGGTTGACCACCCTGGCGACCGCAGGTCTCCACTCGTTGTGGCACCGTTAGGAGACGGGCCACAGCAGGAGGGATGTGGAGACCTTCGGTCGGGCGGGTGGTGCGGTCAGGAGACCACACCACAACGAGAGGCGCCGGCGATGTCACCCTCGAATGGAAGTCCCCCGCCGGCACAGTCGGCGGGCGTGTGCGTCCGTACCTCATCGAGCGGCGCGAACAACCCGAGACCGGCGGCGCCTTCGGCGAATGGCGCCAAGTCGGCGTCGCCCTCGAGAGCCACATCAAGCTCGAAGCCCAACCCCGACACCGCGACCTCGAATACCGCGTCCTCGCCCTCAACCACGCCGGACAAAGCCCCCCGAGCAATGAGGTGCCGGTCGTGCTCTGAACAGGGCTATGGAGCTACGCAGGAAGGGCAGCCAGAATCCCCGAACGGGCACGGAGCGCCAATGTAGAAGCGGCATCCTTGCCGCTTTCTCCGTACATCATTTGGCACGCACAGCTTGATAGAAAGCGGCATCCTTGCCGCTTTCTCCGTACATCATTTGGCACGTACAGCTTGATAGAAAGCGGCAAGGATGCCGCTTCTACGTTGCGGACAGCCTTCGACGTACGGCTCATGACAAGAATCCGCCCTGCGGATCGGGGGGATAGACAAGGGACTGGCCATCTCCTATACTTGCGTGCATTGCCAAGCATGGGTCCTGCCGTCGCGAAGGCGCCCATGCGCACTTCACGCCAAACGGCTAAACAGTTACCAAAATTTGGAATCTGCAATTCGGAACTGAGAATGGGTGCTGGAAATGGCCTATTCTAAACTGCCTATTCTTGATTCCAAAGGAAGCACTCATGGCCGCGAAGGGACGAGGGAAAAAGAAGGAAGCATCCGCTCAGGAGTGGCCGCCGGGCTTCAAGCTCCGGCATACGCTCCGGGGACACACGGGGGAAATCTTCCGTATCGCGTGGTCGCCGGACGGACACACGCTCGCATCGCCCTCTCAGGACACAACCATCCGGTTGTGGGACACGACCACGGGCGAGCTCCGGCGCGTGCTCGAAGGACACAGCCAGCAGGCTAACAGCGTGGCGTGGTCGCCCGACGGGCGCACGCTCGCATCGGCGTCTAGCGACAAAACCGTCCGGCTGTGGGACGCGACCACGGGCAAACCGCGGGACACGCTCGAAGGACATAGCGGTGGCGTCTGGAGCGTGGCCTGCTCGCCGGACGGCCGCACGCTCGCGTCGGCGTCCAGCGACAAGACCGTCCGGCTGTGGAACGCGGCCACGGGCGAACTGCGGGACACGCTCAAAGGACACGGCGAGATAGTTACCAGCGTGGCTTGGTCGCCGGACGGCCGCTCGCTCGCATCGTCGTCTTGCGACAAGACCGTCCGGCTGTGGGACGCGACCACGGGCCAACTGCGGGACAAGCTAAAAGGACACAGCGACCGTGCTTACAGCGCGGCTTGGTCACCGGACGGGCGCACGCTCGCATCGGCGGCAAGAGACAAGACCGTCCGGCTGTGGGACGCGAGCACGGCCCGGGCGCTTAGCGTTCTGGAAGGCCACACCAACTCCCTGCAGTACGCGGCCTTCTCGGCTGATGGCCGTCTTCTTGCCTCGAAATCGTGCGACGGTACCGTGCGGCTCTGGCGGTGTGACACGTGGGAAACCGTGGCTGTCCTCGACGAACCAGCCACAACCAAGTGGCCGCCCGGCTTGGCCTTCCATCCCACTGCGCCTGTTCTGGCCACGCTCGGTGAAGGGGACAAGGTCGTTCGGATTTGGGACTTAGGTCTCGAGGTGCTGCTTGGCCCCGGCGCGGCTGTGGCCGTGCCTTCGGGGCAGTATACGAACGCCAAGGTGGTCCTGGTGGGCGACACTGGCGTGGGGAAGTCGGGCCTGGGCTTGGTGTTGTCGGGGCAGCCGTTCGAGCCGACCCTGTCGACCCACGGCCGGCACGTTTGGACGTCGGGCCGGCATGAAGTGGCCATGCCGTCGGGCGGGCGGCAGACGCGCGAAACGCTGCTGTGGGATTTCGCCGGCCAACCGGGCTACCGGCTCATTCACCGGCTGAGCCTGCACGACGTGGCCGTGGCCGCCGTCGTGTTCGACGCGCGCAGCGAGACGGATCCCTTTGCGGGCGTGGACTATTGGGCCCGGGCCGTGGACCAGGCGACATCGGGATTCCCGACGGTCAAACTGCTCGTGGCGGCGCGGTCGGACCGCGGCGCACCGCCTGTGAGCGACGAGCGCATCCAGGAGGTGGTCGACCGCCTCGGCTTTGCGGCCTACATCGAGACCAGCGCCAAGTCCGGCGAGGGCATCGAGGAACTGAAACGGAAGATTCAAGACGCCATCCAATGGGACGACCTGCCTTTCGTGGTGACGCCGGACGTATTCGCCCGGCTCAAGGAGTTCTTGGTAGAGCAGAAGGAACAGGGCCGGGTGCTCTCGTCTCGGGACAATCTCCTGGCGGAGTATCTGGCAGACCACCCGGACGACGCGGATGCCGAGGATAAATTCGATACCTGCCTGGGCCTGCTCCAGGCGTCGGGCCTCATCCGGCGGCTGTCCTTTGCCGACCTGGTGCTGCTGCAGCCCGAGATGCTGGACAACTACTGCGCATGGATGGCCTTCGCGGCACGCGACGAACCCGACGGGCTCGGTCACATCCCCGAAAAGCGCGCGCTCGATGCGGATTTCACCATGGACGACCCTCTCCGCGTCAAGGATCGGGTCACGGAACCGTCTATGCTGCTGGCGACGATCCAAGAGGCCGTGGGCCGCGGCATCGCGTACCGGCAACCGACGGGACAGGGCGACATGCTCGTGTTTCCGTCCGAATTGAAGCGCGACCTGCCGAACTATCCTGGCGGCCGTACCCTGGCCGTGGCGTTCCAGTTCGACGGACCCGTCAGCGCCATCTACGCGACGCTGGCCGTGAGCCTGGTACACGCACCGGGCTTCACGGAGGCCAACCTGTTCAAGAACGCGGCCGAGTTCAAGGCGGTGCAGGGCTACATCTGCGGCTTCGCCGTCGAGTATCCCGACAAGTACAACGACGCCCGCGGCCGGTTGACTGTCTTCTTCGACGGCGACACGGAGAAGACCGTCGAGTTGCTCTTCCTGCGTTACGTGAAGCAGCAGTTGGATCGGCTCGCGCTCGAGGGCACGGTCGTACCCGAGCGGATCTACATGTGCCCGGAGGACCAGTACCTTATTCCCAGGGACCTCGTGGCGCGCAGAAAGGAACGGGGCAAGTCTACGGTCATCTGTGGTGACTGCGGCCGGCGAATCCGGCTGGACGACCTCGTAGACGAAACCATGCAGGCGGACGAGCGCGTCGATGAGCTCGGTGCGGCGTCCGACGAGGAACGGGAACGTCAAGAACGTGCGACCATTGTGAAGGAACGCCTGAAGTTGGAGCAGTACCACACGTTCTTGTGCCACAACAGCAAGGACAAAGCCGAGGTGCGTAAGCTCCGGAAGAAACTCGAGCACCAAGGCATCGCGGCGTGGATTGACGAAAAGGGCGTCCTTGCGGGGGACCAGTTTGTGCCCGCCATCGAGGAGATACTGGACGAAGTCCCGTCGGCACTGGTGATCGTCGGGCCGCATTGGCTGGGGCGTTGGCAACAGCAAGAGTACTATGTACTGCTGCAGCGCTACGTCGAGCGCCGGGGGGACGAAGGCCGGCCGTTGCGGCTCATCCCGGTGCTGTTGCCTACCGCCGAGAAGAGGCCAAGGCTGCCCGCGTTTCTCCGGACCTTCAACTACGTCGATTTCCGCAAAGGCGGCCTGGACGACCGCGAGGAGATGCGGCGGCTAATCCAAGGCATCCTGTCCGAGGGTCACGGATTCGATTGAGACACAGACTGCAAATCAACCAATGGAGACACCTGCATGAGAAGCTATCGCACTTCGTCTTTGTGTTCGGCGGTGGGTCTGTCGGCGATATTGAGTGTCACTTCGGCATCGGCCGCGACCTTGCACGTAGGCGCAACGAGCGTCAGCATTACGCCCGATAAGCCCGTGGCACTCTGCGGGCAGATGGCGACGCGCATTGCCCGCGAGGTCCAGAGCGAAGTGCAAGCCAACGCCCTGGCGCTCGAATCGCGGGAAGGGGACGAGGTCCTGGAGCAGGCCATCTTCGTCGCCTGTGGCCTTGCGTATGTCATCGAGGACGTGCGCGCGCGTGCCCGCGAAGTGCTCAGCGCGCGTATTCCGGACTTCGATATCAGCAAGCTCGTCATCAGTGCCACCCATACCCACACCGCGCCGGTCATGATCGAGGGTACCTACACGATTCCTGACGAAGACGTGATGCGGCCCGCCGAGTACGTCGAGTTTGTTTCGGTTCGCATCGCCGATGCCGCAGAGGCCGCCTGGAAGGCGCGCAAACCCGCCAAGGTGGGCTGGGGCATGGGGGATGCCGTCATCGGCTACAATCGCCGATCCTTCTTTGAAGACGGCCACGGGCAGATGTACGGCAATATCAGTGTCGACGAATTCCGCGGCATCGAGGGTCCCGAAGACCATGCCGTCGAAGTCCTCTTTTTCTGGGGCGAGGGTGACAGCCTCATCGCGACTGCGGTGAACGTGGTCTGCCCGGCGCAAGAAGTCGAGGGCCTCAGTGCCGTAAACGCCGACTTCTGGCATCCTGTCCGCGAGGGACTCAAGGCGAAATATGGCGACGACCTTATCGTCGTCGGGTGGGCCGGCGCGGCTGGCGATCAATCGCCCCACATCCGCTACCGAAAGGCCGCCGCGGATCGCATGCGCGAGCTTCGAGGGCTGAGCCGGCTCGACGAAATCGCCCGGCGCATCATTCGTGCCTGGGAAGAAGCCTACGAAGGCGCGCAGCAGGAGAAGCTGGACGATGTACCGTTGGTGCATCTCGTGAAGCCCATCGAATTGCCGAGGCGCATGGTTACGGCGGAAGAAGTCGAAGATGCAAAGGCGCAGATAGCGGCGTGTTCCACTGCCCCCAAGGACTCCCGCCGCATCGTCTGGCACCAGGACCTACTCAAACGCTATGAGCGCCAACAAGCGGGCGACATCAAACCTTATGCAATGGAACTCCACGCCCTTCGCCTCGGCGACGTGGCCATCGCCACCAACGACTTCGAACTCTATACGCAGTTCGGCATCCAGATGAAGGCGAAGAGCAAAGCGTTACACACCTTTGTTATCCAGCTTGCGGGGCCGGGCACCTATGTGCCCACGCCCTTTGCTGCCGAGGGTGGCGGCTACAGTGCGATCGTGCAAAGCAATGAAGTGGGAGCCGAAGGCGGCCAAGTGTTGGTGAACGAGACGGTGGCCGCTGTGAACGGGTTGTGGCCGGACAATTAGAGCGGGTTAGATTTACATTGTCCTGTAGCCACAATGATGGAACCATCCTTGGGATTGGGAACAGAAGGGTCAGGTCTTGAATTGCAAGGTCGGAGCGGATGGACTGTTACTCCTGCAAACGCCGATTCCTGTGACCTTGCAATTCAAGACCTGACCCTTCTGCGCGGACCCTTCTGCGCGCCAGACCGCCCTTTTTCCCACAATCCTCTCCATCCGCGTCATCCGTGTCAGAGCTTTTCTCTTGCTCCCCCCGTTTCTCTATTTTCTCCTCCTTTCCCGTCAAATCATCCTGTCCATCCCGTTCATCCTTGTCGGAAGCCCCCTCTTCTTCTCCGTCTTTCTCAGCCTCGTCTTCGTCTCTCTCCGGGTAGAAGCCGTGCTCTTCGCGGAACCGCTCGTCTTCCTCGTAGATGAACGGCACCCCGGCCTTGAGGGCGGCCCGCCGCCGTTTCTTATAGGCAATGGCATCATCGAGGACCCCTTCGGCCTTCTTGAGCAACGGCCTCATGCGATCGGGGAGATGGCGCCTGCATTGGGGTTGCGTCTGGTCGGGTACGCGCGTAGAATCCGGGTGGAGAAGAGCGTTATGAGAGCGTTGCGCGTTTACGCTGATACGTCCGTCTTCGGCGGGGTGTTCGATGCGGAGTTCGCGTTGTCCAGCCGCGCGTTTTTCGAGCAGGTCCGTCAGGGGCGATTCCAACTGATCTCGTCAGCTCTGGTACGCGACGAACTCCGTGAAGCGCCCAAGAAGGTGCGCGATCTCTTCGGACGGATGGTTGATTGGATGGAGATCAGCGAGATTGGTGAGGATGGAGTTGATCTCCAGATTGCGTACTTGGCGGCCGGCATTGTCGGGGAGGGTTCTATGGCGGATGCGTTGCATGTGGCCATGGCTACCGTTCTCGATTGCCGCATGATTGTGAGTTGGAACTTCCGGCACATTGTGCATTTCGAGAAGATTCCATTGTACAATGCCGTCAACACGACGCATGGCTATGCTGAAATCGCCATCCACGCGCCACAGGAGGTGGTCGCTTATGAAGAAGAAGGCCTTTGATTGCGTCGAGATGAAGCGCAAAGGGGCGCAGAAGGTATACGAAGCCCTGAAGGGCAAGACCCGCGATGAGCAGGTGGAATACTGGCGCGGACGGAATGAAGAGACGCGCCGGTGGCTGAGGCGTAGGAAGAAAACAGGCGTTGCGAGCAAAGCGGCCACGCGCTAGGCACGCGGCGGCTCTAGCCTGGCCCGATGTGAAGCATGGCCAAAGCGCGCCACCCGTTACGCAAGGCGCTACGGTTGCCCCTTGGGCGCCGAGCTTCCCGCCCCATTCCCCTCCCTGGTTGCTGGCGAATCAGGCCCGCCCCCTTGCGAGTTCCGCGACGTCGTAGACGCTCAGCGCCTGGGCGTAGAGGCGGACGTCGCTCATCAGGCCGTTGAAGTGCTCGAAGGCGCCGAACCCGATCTCGAGCGGCCGGTCGTTGGTCACGTCGTAGGACGCGGGGTGAAAGGGGGATGAACAGGCGGCCAGCTTGCCGTCGACGTAGACCTCGAGCCGCCGCGCGTTCTTGACGGCGGCCACGTGATGCCAACCGGGCGGGAAGGTGCGGTCGCATGTGGCCATCTTGCCGGCCTCGATGGACCAGACGCGTCCCGAAGGCAAGGTCCCGGCGTAGAGCTTGCCGTCGAACACGGCCATGGACCACACCCGGCGTAGGACGACGGGCGAGTTGTCGAGATTGCCGACCAGCGTGAACGCGTCGCCGTCCAGCCGATACACGTTGCCCGTGGGCAACGCACCGAGGTAGACCTTGCCGTTGTACAAGGCCATGCCCATGATCTCGCGCTCATAGGCAACCCGCCCCAGCGAGCGCCAGTCCCGTCCTC
>Ga0114930_10004359_pt1 | contig 11996 bp, 11 predicted proteins | sample AnhtaG_FD_87300 | JGI IMG/M metagenome (GOLD analysis project Ga0114930, IMG submission 87300) | Deep subsurface microbial communities from Anholt, Denmark to uncover new lineages of life (NeLLi) - Anholt_01485 metaG | ecosystem: Environmental > Aquatic > Marine > Oceanic > Sediment | place... | reverse complement strand
CCTGTAAATCCTGTAAATCCTGTAAATCCCGTTTGATATTTACCCACTCAATGTTGGGGAGATTCTTTAAATATCTACTATTTTTACGATATACAATATCATTGCCATAATCCCACCAGTTAATTATCAAAGCATCAGGTGCCGTATTATTTCTGATAAAACTGTATCCCTCCATCATATCAGCACTCCCTATTAAGGAATATTCATACAATTCCCTGGAGGATTTTAGATAATCAATGCATGGTCCTGCAAATGTGAGGCAGAACCGCTCCCTCACCGATGCCTGGAATATAAATCCATCAGTTCAGTATATCTGTGACGCTCTGCTTTGATTATCGAAATCAACCAGGCAGGCGCAGTATACCTTCTGATTATCAACCGTTTGCAGGAAATTAGAATTTTGATACTGCCTATGAACAAGAGTTTAAGTATAAATAAAATACTGGTATAGTAATAGTTAGCTTATTTGATTACATATAGAGTGGGATTTCTCATCTATTTGGGTTTATTTTAGGTTAATTTGGAATAATGGTGAGGAATCAATTGAATCAATTGAAATAGCACGTACTCGTGGCCTTGCTTAGACTTTAAGAAAAAATATAGGAGATTAAAATATGAGTGACGATAGAAGAGGCGGCAATAGAGGCGGTTTCAGACCAAGCGGTCCAAGAGAGATGCATAAAGCAACTTGTGCAGATTGTAATAAAGAAACTGAAGTTCCTTTTGCGCCCAGTGGTGACAGACCTGTGTACTGCCAGGAATGCTACCAAAAACATAAACCCAAGAGATATTAATCCGAAAAGAACACACTCTTAAGGCATTAAAAGTGTGTAGGATGACATAGATACGAAAGAAAATAAAACAAAGGTGGTTAAAATGGATTTTTCTATTTTAACCAGCAACGTTTATTTTAAAATCCATTGTTCGTTAAATAAATAATATTGTTCTTTTTTTCAGGTCGATGCCCCGGTCAGAGCGTAGCGACGTCGTTGACATGGTTTTCGGTAATACCTTCATATGTTTATAAAAAATGTTATGAAAATAAACATCCCTAAAATAAAATCCATGCAGGGGTTTCAGATTTGTCCGGTCTGCGGTGGGAAAACCGAATACGCTGGCATCAGTAGCGGCCATATATTTCCCGCAATACATACAGGCCAGATGTACATTTGCAGAGAATGTGGATACCAGGGAAGTTTCATAATCGAAGTTGATGACCTTGATGATGTCAGTAAAATAAAGGAAGCTTTACACGGAAATAATGAAGATCTAGAAAAGTCCATGTTAAGTTTTCCTGAAAAGTGGAGATGGTTCTGGAAAGTAATTCTGTTTGTATTGGTTGTAGGGTTGATAATTCAAATTATCGGGCTTTTAATTATGACTTTTTGATTTATTCTGGATAAATGGTTTTTCGAACGCTGACTTTGAGGAGATCAAACATCCAATTTAACAAGTTTCATTTCTTCATTTGCATAAACAATATCGTAACCTTCAACATTCTGATCAGTCCATAATTTATAATAATTTGTTTCAAATGCATCTGGTGTCAAGGCTTCAATATTGCCAGTCTCATCAAAGGAATAGGATACATCCTTCCCTTCTCTGGAACAGTATGCTATAATGGAACCTATTCGGCCGTCAATTTTTCCGATCAAAAGACATACTTCCGTGTTGCCAAATCTATTCTTATAATTTTTCACTATTTGCAAACCTTTCGCGCTATCCATTATTATTTTTGAGACATTCATCACGTCAGCATTTTCAATGTACATCCGGTCAATTACAGTGCGTCTTTGTGCATGATATCCAATATCGTTGCCATAATCCCACCAGTTAAATATCAGAGCATCAGGTGCTCTGCCTTTGCTCCTATCCCCCAGATGCTCTGGATTTGAGTGTAGAGCCGGAGTCGTTGACTTGCGTGCCTTGAAGCATAAAAGAGAATGATAAACTACCAGGACATTGGAGAAAATAAAGCATGTCCAACAAAGGGTTACTATCCCGCCGTCCGGCTCTGCTCCTGGACGAAGAGAACAGGAAGTGCAGCATCGTGAGGTGCTGAGCAAAGTTCATTAGTATCGGGAGATTGTTGGGGATTTGCCTGAGGGGTTAGGTTCTTTTAAATGGGAAAATAGAATTGTCATTAACAGTTGCGGTATATTGTATGGAGCTGCAGACGCGACCACAAATATGTGTTTAATGATATTGCTTTCCTATACTTTCCTATTCTCTGGATCAATAGACTGAATTGAAATGAAAATGACTTATATTCTCCTGCAAATCTTATTCAATATTTACCCACACAGTGTTGGGTTGATCCATTAAAACTATAGCGTCATCAGGCAATATGAACTTTGTTTGATATCTTTTAATGGATTATTAAATTCAACATATCAATATGCAATTAACATGAAACTAAACAAATAAATCAAATGAAACAAATTGAACACTTCTATGCCCGACGGAAAAAACCACAATATAATCAATATTACAGTATTGATCGTCCTGCTTTCAGGAGTTTTCGCCTTATTCAAAAGATATGATGTTGATCTGTTTGCAGAATATCTTAATTTTCAATCTGTTTTACTATTCTCGATTTTCTATCTATTCGGTACTTTTTTCCTGAGTCCGGACCTGGATATCCAGAGCAATCCATATGAAAGATGGGGTCCATTCAAATTCCTGTGGTGGCCCTATAAGGTAATTTTCAAACATAGAGGCCTATCGCACCATCCTGTCTTTGGCCCGTTGACTATCATAATAAATTTTGGCCTGATATTTGTCCCTTTGATGGTTCTGGCAGGATTTGAATTTGAACTCGTTACAGTTGAACTTATTGTCCCATTTATGATAGGTATTTTGACATCCATAGAGCTTCATATACTTGCAGATGTGGTTGTTTCAGAATTGAATTGATTATCAAATTTCTGAATTCATAAACACAATTAATAGACATAAAATTAATTAGTCTAATATGAAAGACCATCTGGGCAGTGAAGCCGTAATCTGGGATCTCACCCACTTTTATCGAGATATCCACGATGAGAATATCAACAAAGATCTCGCGTTAATTGAGATAAAGACAGCCGAATTTTCATCAAATTATAAAGGAAGATTAACTGAACTTAACACATCTGATCTTTTCGAAGCGATGGTCCAATTGGAAGAGATATCCAAAAATGTAGGGCGCATAGGCTCATTTGCACAACTTAATTTCGTTACTCAATCAGATAATGCAAAAGCCGGAGCATTCTTACAGAGTTTTCAGGAAAAGGCCAGCCAAATCCAGAAAGAGCTTGTGTTTTTTGACCTGGAATGGGCGGCCCTGGAAGATGATATTGCTCAAAAATATCTTAACGATCCTATACTTCAAAAATACAGGCATTATCTGGAACAACTCAGGAAATTCAAACCCCATCAGCTTTCAGAGATCGAGGAAAAGCTCCTGGCAGAAATATCTCCTACCGGAGTTAGCAGCTGGAATAAACTTTTTGATAAACTGCTCTCACAGACAAAGTTCGGGGGAAGGAATGAAGAGGAAGTGCTCTCAGACCTCTATAATCCAGATCGCCATGTACGATCAATTGCATCAGACGACTTTACAGCAGGCCTATCGAGTCAACTTCATATCCTGACCCATATTTTCAACAACATTCTTGCAGACAAAATGATCAAGGACAGGCTGCGTAAATTCCCTGACTGGATCAGTTCTATGAACCTTGCCAATGAGATAGATGAAAAAACAGTCCAGGCATTGGTGAAGGCTGTTACTGACAGGTATGACATCCCCCAGAAATACTATAGATTGAAAAAGGAACTATTGGGAGTGGATGAATTATTTGATTATGATAGGTATGCTCCCCTGCCCATTTCCTCAGAAAAGACAATATTCTGGGAAGAGGGGAAAGAATTAGTACTCAATGCCTACAACGATTTTTCCCCTGATATGAATGAAATTGCCAGCAAGTTCTTCACAGATCGATGGATCCATGCTCCTGTCATGCCTGGTAAGAGAGGCGGGGCATTTTCTGACCCCTGTACCCCGGATGTGCATCCTTATATTCTGGTCAATTATACAGGAAATAACCGGGATGTACAGACCCTGGCCCACGAGTTGGGTCATGGGGTCCACCAGTATCTTGCCCGGCAGCAGGGATACCTCAACAGCCAGACACCCCTGACCATGGCTGAGACTGCATCTGTGTTCGGTGAGATGCTGGTGTTCCGCTCACTGCTGGATAAAACAGAGAGCAGGGATGAGAAACTGGCTCTTTTGTGCAATAAACTGGAAGGAATGTTTGCTACTGTGTTCAGGCAGGTATCCATGAACCGTTTTGAGGATGCGATCCATAATACAAGGCGGAGCAGTGGTGAACTATCACCTGAGCGGTTTAGTGAACTCTGGATCAGGACCCAGCAGGAAATGTTCAAGGACACGGTCACACTTACTGAGAATTATAGTCTCTGGTGGAGCTATATCCCGCATTTTCTGGAAGCTCCGGGATATGTGTACGCTTATGCTTTTGGAGAACTCCTTGTGCTTTCTCTTTACAAAAAGTACATGGAAATGGGAGAGGATTTTGTCCCTAAATACCTGAACCTTCTGGCGTCAGGAGGCAAGGACTCTCCGGGCGATCTGCTTGAGGATTTTGAGATACGGTTAGATGATCCTGATTTCTGGCGCGAGGGATTGGATATTATGGATGAAATGCTGAGCCAGGTAGAAGGATTGGTAGTGTCCTACAAATGATGATGTTATACTCGGAGATGGCAGCAAAATATGGAAGAAACCGGGTTGTGATGAGGGGTCGCCCGAGTGCATCAGGATGAGTGAGCTTCTAATGTCAGCAGGGGCTGGAATTGGTGCAGTTGGAGGCGGTGCACAGCCAACTGCAAACTATTTCCGCATGATTGCAGATATTTTAACTGATCGCTGATTCAACGCGAGAAAGACGCTCTTTTATTTCAGAAATCTCTACTGTTAGTGAGGCAATCCGCTTCTGCGCATCATTATCATGTTTTTCCATTATATTTGTAAGGCTGCTTAAATTTTCACCTGTTTCATGTTTGAATTCTTTGAGAATATACGTATTTTCCTTAAGTATTGAAGTATTATAATCCATTTTTTCGACCATTACATCCTGTTTTTGAACCATTTGTGTCATTTTAGCGTTGGCAATGTCAAGGCGTTCACCAAGTTCCTCAACCATATCCCCCCGTTTTATCTCAAAATAATTGAATTCACCAGTCGCATCCTGAAAGCTAACATCCAGATGTTCTACATCAACGGGATATTCTTTTATCCTGATCTGCTCTATAAAAGAGTTGAGAATTGTTTTATCCCCTTTGCATATGATCCTCACATCATACGGCTTCATATTCTCAACAAAACCTGTAAGCTTCATTTTACGTGCAGTTCGCTCAACCACGTCCCTATAGCCTACCCTTTGCACTTCGCCTTTTACGATTATTTCAGTTCTTGTCTGCATGATCGTTATTTCCAACTGTTATTTCTTTTTTAATAAATAAAAACTTTTTCCAGCAAAAAAGTTTATTATTCTGTTTCCACACTAATCGGCTGCAAACCAAATTACCCAGAAATATCAGTCTGATGTTTCTCGTTGTCTTTCTGGATTTCGTTTTCAATCATAGTTATCCATTTTCTGATAAAATCCTCTGACATTCCAGCAGCTTCCAACTTTACACGCTCGTTCTTTATCCTTGCCTTCCCCCGTGCCCTGGGCGATAGGTCTATCAAATCCTGCTTTTTTATTGTTTCCATCCCATGGGCAAAAGGTTGAAAGTCAGGGATCTCATCAACCACTTCAATTTGACATGAATCAATAATCTCTTTACAAGATTTGACAACAGAGTCAATGTATTCCTGTTTCCCCTCAAGATACAAAGTGCCGGGTTCTCCTGATCGCAGGTGAGCAATTATAGCCAGGTCTTCTCCGAACCATCCCCTGCGGCTTTTCATGTCCCATTTGCAGGTTTTCGGGAAACTTGCCTTTATGGCAGCTTTGTTCTGGCTGTATGTTGTTCCAGGGAAATGTATCTTAGTTGGCATATTGTAGATGTTCTTCTTTTGATAATGCTATTGCTCTTAGGAATTTGATATGTAATATATATAAAGAGCAGGGAATAGAAAAAAAACTTTCCATTAATTTATTCAACTGAAACACTTGTTTTCAAATATGCAAAACACTTAAAAAAATTACTGGGATAGGTACAAAAGTAAGTGTACAATCCAATTAAATTAACAGTTATCGTACCGCCGTTTAACACATCCTGCTCAGCTACATCAACTGTTTTTGTTTTATTTCCGGCAGTGATTGAATAAGGTCCGGTCGGCCTGGTATCGAAATTGGTTTCATCTGGGATGGGACCTGTGGTTGAATACGGGACTTCAAATATATATGTGCCATCATAAAACAGAAGGCATTTAAATGTTTTAGGCAGTATCTGAGTATATTTTGTCAAATTTAGTATTAATTAACTATTGGGTACAAGAGGTGATAAAATGCAAACGCAAGGATTTAACGATAAGATGGATACACTGGCAATCATTGAGAGAAGACTGGAAATACTTACAGGTGCAAGACTGCGTGATAAAAGCCGGATAAAAAATGCTATTTCGGTCCAGGATAAATTAAGATGCAAATCAAAGGCATGGTCGGGCGCAGAAGAAATCAGTAAGTGGCGGAACTTACGTAAGTGAATTTCATGTATGTCTTAGATGCGTCAGTGGCGATAAAGTGGTTTTCAGAAGAGGAACATAAATGGACCTGATTAACAGGTGAAGTGGCTCGCACTATCCTCTAAATCCCGTCTAATATATACCCACTCAATGTTCAGGAGATCCATATTTTTTAAGTATTAGCTGTGATATTCAATTTATTGCCGTAGAATTTCAATGATTTTTTCAATTACCTCGTCACATTTCGTATGATTGAGCCGACCAGCGGAATATAATATTATGCTTGAATCCGCAGTAAAAATTCTATTGGGTCTGATGTGACTTTTTGTTTAAGATTTCCTTTGATAAAATCACGGTCATCTATTGAAATGGCATATTCGTCTTTTACCCACTGGCTAGTTATCTGACAAAGAATCACATCATTTCCTTTCAAATCTGCAACGACCAAAGCAGGACGTCTTTTAGCCTGGGTTATATCTGAAAATGGAAAAGGTAGAACGACCACATCACCTTTTATAAATCGAGCCATGCTTTATCTTCTTCTTCTTTAAGCCAATCTTTTTTTAATGACGACTCACTGGCAATAGCGCTTCCAAGGCTTTCCTTTTGTATTTTTACTTTAAGGAAGCGGATAAAGTCTAGTATTTCTTCGAAAAGAGGGTCTGGAATTTGTTCGATTTCGCGAAGGATTAAATCCTTTTTTGCTAAATTGACCATGATATCTTACTCATTTTAATCTATTTAGCCGTTCAGTTATAAGATTTGTGTTTGTATTTTATCTCTTGCTTGTTTTAATTCATTATTCGGGTAAGTTTTATCCTGGTGACCAGGTGAGTTAGTTCAAGAAGTAGAGGTTTTGATGGGGGCTGGAATCATTTCAAAATTAACCGCAGATAAACGCGGATGAACGCAGATTTTATGGTAGCAGAAGCTTATTTAATTAAATGACTTTAAATTTATATTTCAGTCATAGCCCCCCACCTGCAAACACCCCACCCAAGCATCCATCCCCACTTTGCACCCAAAGCCTGCTGAAATAATCGAAAAGCGCCTGCCACCCCCACACCACAAGACCGGGCGGAGCAGATCGGGACGGGCACCCAGGTAAAGTGAAGACAATAGGGGCAGCAGGAAAGCTGAAGAAGGGGGGGGCTGTATAATTAAATATTAGCAGCTGATTAATGCTAATAAAAGGAATATATGATTAAAAATAAATCATGCAGTAACTTTTCGACCTTTTATCTCAAAGGAAAAAGCTTGGGGTTCGGCGACGTTTTCAGATGCATCAAGCATTTCGATTGATACAATCTTATTATCTTCACTATAATCGATTATAAGACCTTCTTTTATCTCATCGCTTTCTGCAATTGGCATGTCCCTTAGAATTAAAGTGAGTATATCTGTTTCGGGATCATAGACTGCTTTCATAATTTTCTCCTTTCCAATATCTATCTATCTTTGATGTTTTATAAGTTGTTATGATATAGAAACTACCTTCAAGATCTTCACAAATAATTCTCAGTAACATTTCTTTGTTTTGATCTTTATCTAGATATTTTCCCTGGATAATAATTCGGTTGTTCTTACCATCCAATTTTTGTGGTGGATTTTGTACTATATTCTCAATATCTTCTTTCTTGATTTTTCGTCTGTTTATTTCAAAAATAGCATGCTCTGAAAAGATGATATTCATTTATCTGCTCCATATATCCATTAACTTTTGAAATCCATTATATTTAATAACTGTTCTTATTTTAAATTATAAAGATCGGCCTTAATACTCAACCGATCAATTTTGCACTTTCATACAAGTTTGGCTGCCACCTTCTACCCTATCGGGCAGTAGTGGCAGGGTCACATATACATGGCCACACCCCAGGCCAGCCAGATCAATCGAAAAGCGCCTGCCAGCCCCCCACACCACAAGACCGGGCGGAGTCAGATCAAGACGGGCACCCGGACAAAGTGAAGGCGAAAAGGGGCGGCAGGAAAGCCTGATTTCATCGGTTAAGAGTAATATTCTGATTGAACACGGATTATATGGATGACGCGGATGCAGACGGATAAAAAATAAATCCGTGAAAATCCGTCTAATCCGTGCTATCCGTGTTCTAATTAAACATATTAAAATAACCTAAAAAATATATTTCGGGTGGCTCCGGCACTTACCGGCACAACATCTAACTTCATATTCCCAAACCGCCGATTCAATCGAAAAGCGGGCACTGTTCTTACATACAGTTATTCCAACGAATATATCAGATGCGGATGCGATTACAAATCTGCGTAAATCAGTGAAATCAGTGTCTTTTGATATTTCCAGACACTGATTTAAATTCCTTAACCGATCACAAATGAAAGTTAGTGTACTATCCCATTAAATTAACAGTAATTGTTCCGCCCTTTAGCACATCCTGTTCAGCCACATCAACTGTCTTTGTAACATTTCCGGCAGTGATTGAATAAGGTCCTGTGGGCCTGGTATCAAAATTAGTCTCTCCTGGTATCGGACCAAGGGTTGAATATGGAACTATTAGTCTGTACGTTCCGTTCACTGTAGTTGCGGTCTGGGTATAGGTAAACACCCGTCCTTTGGAATTGAACATGTTTGTTACTACATCATTTGTCTTGATATTATTTGAGATAGTTACTGTAGACCCTTCAGGAGCAGTACCTTTGATGGTTGCGCCATTAACGTATTCAAAGATCTTGATATAACCTGAATTTTCCAATGGCAGATTGCCTCCATATAGCGTATTATATCTGTATTTATAATATGGTTCAGCCACACCACCTTTGGTATTGGGTGACGGTGCACTTTCATGTACTAACCTGTAATGGGATAATCCATTGGTGTCGAGAATATGTAGTCGTGCTTCCATGGAATTATAATAACTTCTGCTGGGAAGGGCAGTAATGGTTATTACTTCATTATTGACTACTTGCTGATAATTCAGCCCCTGATAACTCTCGATATACATAAGATAACTTTCCAGATCTGTTGGTGGATTGCCATAATTAAGTTGACCCCCTTCGCGAAGACCTACATTGTTCCAGGTGGCCATGACGTCAAGGATGGCATATGCCATGTATGCGTTACTAACAATATATTTTGCACCTGGTTTGTCATTGATACCCAGTTCCTGTAATATCCTATTCCCGTCTTCCTCAGATTGTGCAGTGAAGTAAGAGGATGCGCCCGGGGCATGGTCCGGGCCGCCGCCTATCCCTGCCTGGAAGGGGTTGGCGTTAGGTATCCGGTGCCCGAAATAGGTGATGACGTGGCCGTAATCCCACCAGGACATGACGCCGTATGCACTGTCCGGATACTGGAATGTTTCACCTGCCGGGGGGCGGTCATAGACTGCATCGAAATCGAGGCCGGTTTCAGGAGTGTTGTACCGCATCCAGTTCAGGGATTCGTACCATTCATAGTAGCCTGAGCCTATGGGACCGCCTGCTGTGGTGCGGGATGCGATGGCAAAATTGGGGATGAATAGTATGAGGATTACCAGGATTACGGTTATTATCTGGTGGGCCTTCAGGTCAGAGAGTATGAAATTTTTTAGATCAACTGGTGTTGAGACCTGGTCCCAGAATTTTTGTAAGGTATGCTTTATTCCTGAGATGTCCAGCAGGCTGATGCCGAGGAAAGCTACGAGTAAAGCCACGTTCACTGCATAATAATAGAACCAGCGGTTCTGGCCAGTGGTAAGTAAGAACATGGTACCACACCACAGTAAGAACAGCGCTTTTTCCGGTTCCCACTTGCGGATGATGAGGAGTGTTCCGATGACGACCATGGCAAGGAGCGCGAGATTGTAGGTTGAGACTAATTCAAAAATACCTGGAAAACTGCCGTCGAAATTATATGGGTATGCCGATGAGCCGAATTTCATCCACTGGGTTGGGGGGGAGGCTTCGGCGATGGTGAGATAACCGCCTGATCGTTCTTGGAAGATGGTAAAAAATGATTGGAAACTTGCAAATACCTTGGGGACGAAGAGTTTGGCTATCACCAAACCGATAACGTATATGGAAGCAATTGAAACTGGATAATAGATATCAGGTATCTTTTTTTCATGCATTTTTATGGACAATATACCTAATAGTAAGAAAAAAATGGCGCTACCAGCTGTGATTAAAATATGGAGATATGAATATTGGGAGATGGAGAATGAATTTATGGGATCAAAAAATATTAAAACAAGGGGAAATGCAGCTAAGAATGTAATAATACTCACAAAACACAGGCCTTCAACAGACCTGTTATGCATATGATCGACAATATATTGTATTATAATGAATATGGCAACAATGCCTCCAAAGAATACCCCGCTGGACCATTGGAGTAGATATAACCCAAAAGCAATTCCGGCAAAGATTGAAATGACTCCTGGAAGCTTCAGTTTATTCCAGTTTTTATTCCGAACGTCGGCAAGTGAAATCTCTTTTCCTTTTACCGATCTTATTGCCATGATAAAGAACATGAGGAACAAGGTACTGAAGAACACCTCGCCTACATGGTGGTCAGTAAATCCCATAACAGAACGGGACAGGAACTGCCCTGGCATAATTGCAACCAGAAAAGCAGATAACAGGCCTACACGCCTGTCAAAGGCTGCCTTGCCAATGTAATATACCGGAAATACCACTAATGCCCCGAATATTCCAGGGAAATATGCACCTATTGTTCTTGTCAGTTCGAGACTGGGTGAGCCTGCACCTAATATTAATGAGGTAATGGCAATCATATATGTCCATAGAGGGCCGAAGTGGAAGACCTGGCCATTAGGATATAAAGTAAATGCTTCAAACCAGATCTTTTGCGGAAAATTTTCAATCAGATTTTCTACAAGGCGCATATGTAATACGGCATCGTCAGCGGCAAATCCGACCATGCCGCCCCTGAATACGGCGTCATAAGGGAGTACGGTACGAATATACAGACTAAGTGCGAATATAAATAAAACAAATGCTGTGTAAATTGAAAAACGGTTTTTAAAGAATTTCAAAATATTTTTAGTTAATTTTGAATTTGATGGCTCATCGGTGTTTTCGGTCAATTGTTATTCCTCATATTGTAATTACGAAATATAACTATAATGGCATCTTATTATAATAGAAATGTAAATAAATGTTTTGAATGGATTGTATTGGTTTTTGGAATATATATACTTCACACCTCCAAAAATTGAGCTTTTTCAAATCTCTGAAACCGTAATGTAAGTAAAGAATCAAGTTTTTTTTTATGAGTACTATCAGTTTGGCTCAGGCAGTTAATGATAGCATTTTT
>Ga0114930_10004358_pt1 | contig 11997 bp, 11 predicted proteins | sample AnhtaG_FD_87300 | JGI IMG/M metagenome (GOLD analysis project Ga0114930, IMG submission 87300) | Deep subsurface microbial communities from Anholt, Denmark to uncover new lineages of life (NeLLi) - Anholt_01485 metaG | ecosystem: Environmental > Aquatic > Marine > Oceanic > Sediment | place... | reverse complement strand
TGGTCCAATTACTGTAATGCTTATTGTTTGTGAAACATTAGGTGCAAAAAAGGCTGAGTTGCTTAAATATGCAACATCCGGTAATATAACTGGTATGTATGATCAAGTTGTAGGTTATGCTTCATTGATAGTATCTAAATAATGCTCCATACTGCAAATGAATATAATTACCCATATTTAGTTCGGATATGAATGAGTTGTGTAAAATCAGAAGGAGGAAAGGTATGTTCCCCCAAAAAGCATTACCGCCAGTTTTGGAGTTCCATCCGCTAACGCCTGAGCGATGGAAGGATCTCGAAGCACTGTTTGGCGAACGAGGAGCTTGTGGCGGCTGTTGGTGTATGTGGTGGCGATTAAAGCGATCGCAATTCGAAAAACAAAAAGGCCAGGAGAACAAGAAAAACTTCAGAAAGATAGTTAATTCAGGTGAAATTCCAGGTATTTTAGCTTATGCTAATGGTCAACCCATAGCTTGGTGCTCGATTGCTCCAAGAGAAACATATTCGGTTTTGGAGCGATCTCGGATATTGAAGAGAATCGATGATGAACCCGTTTGGTCTGTTGTTTGTTTCTTTGTAGCAAAACCGTTTAGACGTAGGGGAATCACGGTGAAGTTATTAAAAGCTGCTGTAAAATACGCCAGGGAGTGCAAGGCAAAGATTGTTGAAGGGTATCCGATAGAACCAAAGAAAACCAGCATGCCCGATGCCTTTGCTTTTACTGGTTTGGCAGCTGCTTTTCGCAAGGCAGGATTTGTAGAAGTGCTCCGCCGGTCAGAGACTCGACCTATAATGAGGTACTTTATTAAAGAAGGGTAGGGGCATATAAAAGTTACTCTATAAAGAAGAGAAGCATTAAAGTATTTTAATGTATAACACTCCCTTTGACAATCAAGTTGAAGGGTTTTTTATTTTTTAAAATATTTTTATAAAAAAGAAGGATTTTTAAAATATTTATAGTATTGTATTAATAGTAGTATAGTTATCTGAAAAAATTAATTTCGTGAGATATACAGCAAAATTATATAATTTTTAAGAAAAATTAAAATCTCTTTACTTCTCTATAAAAGTAATAAAAACATTGTATAAGGAGGAATATTATGAAATATAAACAAATTATTATTTTAACAGTTCTTGTTTTAACTATCCTCTCATTATTTTTATCATTTGTTTATGCTCAGGTTTGGGTTATCGAATATTCTGCTGACATTAGTCCAACTGCTAGTAAAGTTTCGTCAAAGATTCGAGACACATACTTAAAAGATAATTATTCTAATTACATAAGCCCTACACCACAACATGATGATAGCAATATGATTAAATCAACCGGAACATTTAAAATAACAGATGGACAAGGTAACATTATTGGGGACATAAATACGACTTCATTGGTAATTTCAAAAAAAGTAGGATTTTCTTCTGTAGATGATGTCATGACCGCTGTAACTATTAACAATATTGGAAAAGACCCTAATGCTCCTCTCATTACCATTGGCTCTTCCGTAGAAGATGTTATTAGAGCTATGGGGACCCCTGAATCTATTCGAATATCTTTTAAATCTTTTAAATATCGAAATTCTACTGTTTATTTTGATGACGATTGGAAAGTTCAGGCTTGGGATAATCGATATGGTAATTTAAAAGTAAGTTTGGAAAGTAAAAACGAGGATATATTTGATATCGGTGAATATTTAATCAATGAAATTTTCAAAATTACTAATGATAATCTAAACGAAATATCTAAAAAATTACCTACTGATAAGGCTGTTGAGATAATTATTAAAGAATTCTGGGAGCTTTTAGAAAACCAATAAATATAAGTAAAATTTATATCTAACTGGAAAACGATTATATTAAAGAGGTATTAAAGTATTAATTTTTGAAACGATTTTTATTATGACAAAAAAGAAGGATTTCTATATATAGAGTTATTGTATTAAATAATATATAAATAAACGAATAAGTGTTATAAAAAATATAGAAAGTCCTGGAAAAAATAAAATGATAGAATCATATAATTTTGGAAAAATAATAATTAATAGTAAAGAATATAATTCCGATATTATTATTTATAAAAAAAGTATCGATGATAAATGGTTGCGAAGAGAAAGCCACAATCTTCGCATTGAAGATATAAAGAAAATCTTGGAGAATAAACCTGAAACACTAATTATCGGAACCGGGTATTATGGCTTAATGAAAGTACCCTTAGAATTAATTAAATATTTAGAATCAAATAACATTGAGGTCATCATTAAAAGAACAAAAGCTGCTTGCGATGAATATAATATGCTTTACCAAAAGAAAAATGTTATCGCTGCTTTTCATTTGACCTGCTAAACTTTGATAGAAAATATTAACATAATAAAAATCTTCTTATAATAGTTAAGAAAATAGAAAAAATAAAGGAAATATAATAAAATCTATATTACTTTACATAAGATATATTATAGGACGTTGTAAAATTGAAAAAAAATATAAAATCCTCCGAACATCCTATTTTGTCATTCCTTTTCTGTCATTGCGAGGAGCGTAGCGACGCGGCAATCCCATCTCATTCCACTTATGTCATTCCCGTTACCTTTTTGTCATTCCCATGAAAATGGGAATCCATCTCTCTGTCATTGCGAACTTTCGAAGAAAGTGCGGCAATCTCATTCCCCTTTATATTCCAATATTTTACCTTTTTTCAATACAAAAACTATAAAAAAACTATATTTTTTATAAATATTTACTATATTTTATTATTTAATAATTATTCACCTAAAACACTGTAACCCTTATAAACAAAGGCTTTACAGGATTATAAAAAATGCTCATATACCGCGTATATGAAGAATATTTACCTTGCCCCTTATGATTGTACCTATTTAGAAAAAGACCCCCCTTAAAAGCGAAATTTGAAGGTTTATTTTTTGCTGATCTAAGAAATGACCCCTGATCTTTTAAAGCAAGGGTTTTGGTGTGTATCTGTTTGTTTTATTTGGTTAATGTATTATATTTTTGAAAATATTATTTTATTAAAGAATATCCCGATAAATTATAGCCTAAATTATGATTCTTAGAATAATATTTTATACAATTGTCTTTAATATCATTTCTATGTATTTTTCACTAATATCAATAGAATCTTTTACACAATTTTTTATCTGTCGAAGAATGTTATCATTTATGGAATTTATTATTTTTATTTGCTGTTTAAAATGCTTATTTAAAATACAAGTATAATCGTATTCATAAATCTCATGTAATAAAAGCCAAGTATCTTTTGGGAAAAATTCACATGCATTTATAAAAAAATATTGTGAATTCTTTTGACATCCAGGTGGGGTTTTTATTATATAAGGGGGTTTTTCTATTGATGTTGTTCTACAGAATAAAAATGGCTCGTTTTTCCGGGGATAATTTAACAAAACAATTAATTTTTCGCCAATTTCATTATCTTTAAATACAAACTTTGTATCAAAAAGTATACAACCCGGTTTAAGTTCTGGCATTATCTAACATTTCATGGGTTTCTTGAATAAATTTTTGTCTTACTATGGCTTCTTCTTTGTTAATAGATTCTACAGTATCATCAAGAGCCAACATATAATCTATTTTCTTTTCTCCTTTGTTTTTTAAAGTTGTATACCAAGGATTTTCCTTTAAGTGACTTATTTTGGTCATCTCTTCTGCTTTGGCATATTTATATATTACGGCTACTTCTTCTAAAATTCTTTTTTCACGTTTCGAGAAAACCGACAGATTTGGTTTTTGCTTGGAGCATATTTCATGTAATTTGTCTCTTTTAATAATTTCAATATATGGTTGAAATTCCTCTGAAATTATATCTCCACTTAATTTATAAAATAAACTTTTTGGAACAGGTCCCTTTTCCCAAGCATAATAATCCAAACCAGTTACTGACTTCCCGGTCTCTTTAAAATGTGCAAAATCTAGATTAAATAATAATTTGCATATTTTGGTTTTTCCCGGATACTTGACTTTTTTTGTAAAATAAAGAACACTATTTATTAATTTTTCTTTATTTATATATTCCATAAACATTCATTCTTTCTAAATAATTAATTTTTAAAATATTTACTTTATAATTTTATATTATTATATACTAATACTACATTTATTTCAAAAATCCTTCTTTTTTTTGAAAATATTTTAAAAAACTTAAAATATTTAATCTTTTCATTCAACTTCGATTTCAGATTTAAGGCTTTTATCCTTACAAAATTCTTCTTCATAATCTTTTATTGCTTGCCGACAAATACCTCGCCATTCTCTAACATCGCTGAAAATATATTTTTCCGTATCCCGATCCCGAGTAGTTCCTACCCAATTTTTTATCTTATTATTACAAATACTAAAGTCAATATACATCTTAATAAGAGAAGATAATTGTTTATCTTTAATAGTTAAATTACCAACTCTTAAGATAAGTAATTCTAATCCTTCTACACTTAATAAAAGCTCATAATTATTACTAGTATCAAGATTAAAATAATAATTTTCGTATATTTCATTGTGAATAAATAATATTAATTGTTTTGTTATTTCTTTATTTCGATTTTCTGTTAATAAATTATTAAAATAGTAATTAAGATAAGAACCAATTGCCCCGCCGATGAGTGCAGCTATTATAAGAACTATCAAAGGATTTTTAATAATTTTTTTTATATTATTCATTTAAAATTGCACTCCTTTAAAAACCTCCCCTGCCCTTTTGGTTGATTAGGGTTATTGTTTGTATAAATTTATTTTAAGGTAATGCCTTTTTTCTTTCTTCTCTCAATAATGGTTCTATATCTTTGCCCTTTAATTTCTGGTAAGCGACCTCAATCATTTTGTAAGTAGGGATATATGTATTAGCTGGGTCTTTATATAAATCAGTTACAATATTGATGATGTTTTTAACCCCGTCAACATCCCCCGCCAAGCCCAAAAAATAATTTCGGAAATATAATAATTCCTGGATTACCTCTGTCTCCTCGTAAGTTAAAAGATTTTCTTTTATTTTTAATGTTAGTATTGGTAATATTTTTATGGCCCACAGGTCCATTCCGCCTAAAAATCCCGCTATATATAAAACTCTATATCCGTCAGATAGTTTTAGCCAAATTTCCCCGTAATTTTTGTAATTTTCTTGAGCCAGACAAGAAATTCCCATAAAGGATATTAAACAAAACACAATTATGAATATAATAGTTATTTTTTTCATTGAATGCCCCCCCCCGATTGAAATTTTCTTATTCTGTTATTTTTCAATCCTTTACTAACATTATTTTTAGAAGGAATAATTTGTGGTATTCGTTTGCCCTTTTGGTTGATTAGGGTTATTATTTGCGTGAATTTTCCTTTTTATTATCGATTAACCTTTATTATATGCTTCGAACCGATAGGCGAAGGTGCAACGGGGTTCGACGAGCGATAGCGAAGAGAAAGTTCGAAAACCTGCCGTAAATTATGTTGTTGCTGTAGTTTTTTCTTATTTTCCGTCATTCAATTTATCTCCTAAAGGGGTGTGGGGCGATTTATCATCTAACATATTTATTCTTGAATGTTTTTGTTATCTTTGCTCTCATAGTTAGTTTGTCTCTCATAAGTTCTGGTACGAAGGGATATTTATTGATTATTTCTTTTTTTGTTAAATTTTCACTTTTGAAAATCTCTTTTATCTGTTGAATTGTTAAGAGAGAGGTTGGCATTTCCTCAATTTTTGGATTTTTAACATCCCAAAATATAGTATCTACCTCTCTTTCTTTAAATCTGATATCTGCATGAAATATTATTTTTGGTGTCATCAAAAAGAAATCATAAAGCAAGGGGTGTAAATTACATGGTGCGGGATTTTCTTTTTTGAGATAGTTATTATAATAATATTCTGTAAAAAATTCTTGAACATATTTATTTTTAGAATCTACCACCCATATCCGTAGTCTGATATTATCAGTCTCACTACTTTCCTTGTCAAATAATATGAGAATTATCCTTGGAACCTTGTTTAAGAGCAAATTTAATTCATTCTTACTTCTTATGGAAAAAATCCAATGAGAATCCGTTTTAACATTTATATCGTGGGATTTACAAACAGGACATTCTTCTTGCCATACCAATACCTTAGCACCACAAGAATTACATTCGCTTAGTTGGTCTGCTCGGCTACATGTCTTTACCTCGCTTCCATCTGATAAATCGTCGCCACGAGCGGCAGTTCCTCTCCCTTTTATACCAGTTATTACGGAAGCTATATGTTGCCCTGGATATGCGAATCTGATTTGGCAAGTCTGATTAGTTATTTTAGACCATTTTCTTACCAAATTCCTTGGGTCAAGATAGAGGTCTTTAATACACTCTTTTATCAATTGTTCTGAAGTTTGGAGCGTTTCCATCTTAAACCTCTCCTATAAAATCAAATAACTGCTTTTGGGCATAGAAATAATCCTCATCTGCGGAACTTTTACTTTCTAATGCTTGTTTTATCTTTTTCAAATTATCTATTATCTTATTAGCGTCTTTTTTAGGTGGTATTAGTATCTTTATATTTTTAATATCTTTTGGATAGATATGGGCTGTTTGTCCTCTAATACAAGATTGTATCGCCTTATATCCTTGTTCAGTTTTCAGAAATAGTAATACATAGTAAGGGTCAATATAATTTGGATTTACTCTTACTACCATTAGTTCCGCTGAGCATTTTATTCCATTTTTATATCTTTCAGGGATTGTATCAATAATATCTATTTTTTGACCGATATATTTTGGGTGATGTGCCGCAGATATAAAAAGAATGTCATTTTCTTTTAATTCTATATTCCTATTTTTGTTAAAAAATTCAAGTGAAATAAAGGCTCTTTCGTTATTATCCCATTCTATTCCCTTGCTTGTTAAGTCCCTTACTTTAAGGATTTTGTACCCTCGAGAAGTATAGGCATCTCTTGCGGGTGTTTTTCCTGTAAAGATCTTTCCATCGCATAATTCTGATAGTGTTTTAGCTTCCCAATTTTTATAATTTGAATAGGTAACAAATTGTTCTGGCGATAAATTATTATGTAAACTATTTGCCTTTACCAAAAATGCTTTATTAAAATCAGGTTTTCCATTGCTATATAATCTCCATTCATCTAAAATATCTTGTAATTCATTAGATTCTTCTTTTCCCCTAGAATCAAATCCAATATGTTTAGCAATCGCCATGAAAACATTATATTCTCTGGCTGGATTCTCTCTTTTTGTTACGAAAAGTAAAGATGATTTTACGCTAGCTCCAGACGGAACAAATGTATGTTGAGGTAATGAAATAACAGCTAAGATTTCACTCTTTTTAGTAATATAATCCCTAACATATTGCAACGAGGAATTTGTTAAGATACTATCTGGCAAGACAATACCAATTTTCCCCTTCTCCTTTAAAAGATCTAAACATCTTTCTATAAATAATATTTCTGTCTTTTGATTATCTCGGTCTTTTCTAAGGTCAAAGTTTCTTAGAATTTTATTATCTTTCACCACAGCACCAAACGGGGGATTGGTAAAAACTAAAGAATATTTTTTGGGCAAAATCTCTCTTTTCTTTTCAAAGGCATCATAATTTAGTAGAGCGTTATTACATTCAATATTACTATGCCCATCTTCATGAATAATCATATCCATCATAGCAATTCTAGCAATTCTATCGTTTATTTCAATTCCAAAAATTTGTTTATGAGCAAAATCCCAACCTATTCTATTCAATGAATCTTTATCTTCTTTGTACTTTTTAGAAATCTTTTCAATAACGTGCATTAGAGAATAGAGCAAAAATCCTCCTGAACCACATGCAGGGTCTATAATCAAATCATTTTCGTCAGGGTCTAAGATCTCAACCATACACTTCACAACATTTCTAGGTGTAAAATATTGTCCATTCTCATCTCTTAATACTTTACCTAAAAATTTTTCAAATGCCCTGCCCTTAATATCCAAGTCGGTATTTCTCAATGATAGTTCCTGAAGGATTTTCACAATTTCAAAGGTAATATTATCGGGGAGTTTAAACTCAACTTTGAAAACGCTAGAATTTCGTTCTTTAACTTGCTCGTATAACTTTTTAATTCGATCTGAAACGTCTTTTATTTTCTCGTTTTGTTTTATTTGAAATTGATACTCCTCTCCATCAGGAGTAAACCTTTCATCATATATTTTTGCAATTAATATTTTTGTAAATTCATCAAATGCTGAGGCAGGATCTCTTTTACCACCTTCCCAAATTTCATCATGACATTTTTGGAATTTCCTAATTAATTCATCAAAGGCCGCTTTTCTCAAATCATTTTTTTTGTTTCCTTTAAGGAATGTCATTTTTTAACCCCTCGCTTATTCTTTTTTAATTCTTCTTTCATAAAACTTTCAACTTTTCTAGATAGAATAATTGAATTTGCCTCACAATATTTTTTATATTATTTATACAGGTATTTAACTTAAGGTCTTTAAATTAAGCCTAAACCTATATTTTTAACTTTATTATCTTTATAATGAGTTACGCCTTTATAAAGAGGATTTTCTAACATATATTTAATAGTCCTACCGTGCCACTTGCCACCCCTTGCGGTAGTATATTATTTTTTCTATATTCATTATACTACAAATCTTTCAAAAACCCTCTTTTTTAAAAAACTTATTTATAAAACCCCCTGCTCTTTTAATGCAAGAATTCCGGAAAGTTTTTTAGTATTTTATTTAATTTATATAGGTATTTATTTAAAAAATTATCTTCTACGCCCTTCTCTGCTCTAGTGGTACCAAACTTCACTTTTAGTCTCAAGAGTAAAGTAAGCTGGAAGTGGTAAACTAAAATGCACCTTTTCCACTATATATATTTGAGACCCTTTTAATTAAAAAAGGGACAAATCCTATTTTTTCTATGGTTTAGCTCTCCCTTTTACGAGGTCTTCCTTTAGGACGTCTATCTATGATAATACCTAAAGCCTCAACCATCCGGTTAAGAACTTCTCAGATCCTATAGGTTTTACTCTAAAAGCTACCGAATTATTGACCTAGTGCTGCCGTTCCCGAAATATTTTCTTATAAAATATTTAATATTCTGCAAAGATAAAATTAGAATTGGCAGGATAGACCTGTACATCCTGGATAAATCCCAATGAAGATACCTTGTCTTTTATATAAAGATAAGCTTCCTCCAAAGTAATATTTCCATCATTATCTAAATCTGCCGGATAATAATCATAACCACACCCTTCAAGCAATGCTACAGTAAATACCCCTATAGTATTGCCTTCAAAAGAGCAAAAAGCATAACTTATTTGATTATCGCTACAAGAAGTTAAAACTTTATAGCAGTTAGCAGTTAGTAAATCTCTTTCTTTATTTTCTACATTTGGTCCAGAAGAAAATATTTTAATCATATCTTCATTGAAAGCCTTTAAAGCTTTATCGGGAAATTCGTCTTTATTTCCAGCTTTACCTATAAATCCCCCAGAATAACAGGAATCAATTACAACCACCTTCGTCCCCGGTATAACTTCTAAAGCATCTTCTAATTCATTCACGCTGATCTTGGAATTTACCGAAGATGTCATATCAGTAGGACAAAGATAAGAAACATCTTGGTTTCTATCTCCATGCCCACCAAAATAAAAATATGAGACATCATCGTCGTCTGCCTCAGAAAAGGTAGAGGCAATTCCCTGTAAAATATTATTTTTTGTTGCCTCGAAGTCACTTATATAATCTATTCTAGAAAATCCAACTTTTTCCTGTCCAAATTTCCATTTGCTAAGTACTTTGTAGATTAAGTCGTAAGGTGGAGCTTCTCCAAAGTCAACCTCGCTATCATAATTAATATATTCACCAACCCCTACACAAAGAAAACGATAGGTAATTCCATTTTGAGTATGTTCCTCGTTTTCTGGTGTTGTGGGGGCACAGGAAGAAAACATTAAACTTAAAAATGCTATCAATATAATCATGATAAACAAAGTGTTTTTATCTATAAAAATATTTTTTAACATATTTAGTATTCCTCCTTTAAAAAAATAGAACCGTAATTAAAAAAATAACACATCCTATTTTTTCTATGATTTAATTTTCCATTTTACGAGATCTTCATTTAGGACGTCTATCTATAATAAATCCTAAAGCCTCAACCATCTGGTTAAGAACTCCTCAGACCCCATAGGTTTTCCGCTAAAAATTACCGAATTATTGACCTGGTATACCTTCACTATTTATTTAATTTAAAAGTAAAATATTAATTGTCTAAGAAAATAGAATGTGCACCTATTTATTATTTATTGCAAATTTTACTTATTATCAAAATTATTTATTAATAAATAAATCGAGATCAATATCAAATACTTTAGAAATTGAAGTACCTAAATGCTGAATCTCTACTGTACTATATTTTATTCTTAATTTTTTTACAATCCCTTCATCAGGATCAATCACCCCAATTTTCAAATCCTTAGTTTTATTATTAAAAATTGAATGATTAAACAGTGTATTAAAATGTAAATCAGTTTCTCTAAAAGAATACCCCACAATTAATATTCTTCTTGCAAAAATAAGCGACAATTTTATTTTCGACCATATCTCTATTAATTCTTTTGGATATATAAAATTCGTTAGTTTGTATATATTTGGTGGGATAATAAAGCTTCCATAATCCCTATAGTTAATTATTTTGTTTTCTTCAAGACTGGCTTTGCCAAATAGATTAGCGTTTTCATACATCTCGTCTATTATATTTTTAGCCTCACTAGGTAAGGGAGGCATATAAGCCAAGCCTTTTCTTAAAATATTGTTAAATGAGTTCACAATAATTTTTTTTAGTTTATTTGCTTGTAATTTTAATAATATTTCTTGGTAATTTGGTAATTTAGTTTCATGTATATTATTATTAAGAAGAGATTTGATGCTCTCCCTTTCTGTTGGCTCTTGAATCCAATTTAAAGATCCATGCGGTTTTAGCAATAAAATATCACTTAATTTATTTTGAATACTATTATTCTTAAAATTATAACCTTTATATAATGTATTTAAGTATTTATACTTATAGAAATAATCATAATTTATTTCAGAAGAAATAAATCCATATCCAGTAAATTCTGACCATTTTTGATTTTTATATAAAGACGCATCTGCTATTAAATCATAATTAAAACTTATAATTGAATCTCCTTTTTTCAGCCTTCTAAATAACTGATCATGATATATGCAAGTTTTATTTAAAGCTTCCATTGAACATGGATTTAATATTTCTAAAATTAAAGATTCTAATAAATCTGATGGTGTAATAAAACTAAAACCAGTGTTTCCCTCTATTTCATTTAACATTTCATTATGATTTTTATGCCATAAGCCGCTAGAAAAAATAGAAAGCATTGAATATACTTCTTCAATATCAACTTCGCCTTCTAATAAATTATGAAAACTATAACCCCACTTAGCTAAAAATCTCCATAAAATACTATACTTATCAGTTAAATTTAATTCCTCTCCTTTTTTTATAAAGTTCTTTACAATTGGAGGTTTTTGTTTTAATGAAGATCCAAGTGAGGCTCCAGCTCCTAATATTATAACATTCCCCTCTTTCCTTGGGGAAATTGGTTTTGGATTGTACATTATCAATTCTCCACATAGAAAATATAAAAAATAATTTTAAGTATCAAAATATAATATTTAAGATCTTATGGGGTCAGGTCTTGCAATATCACTTTTCCTCTTCCCCCTCAATTTTTTTAATTAAAATAGGGACAACACATCCTATTTTTTCTATTGGTTTAGCTTTCTATTTAACGAGGTCTTCCTTTAGGACGTCTATATATAATAATACCATAATACCTAAAGCCTCAACCATCTGATTAAGAAACTCCTCAGACCCCATAGGTTGTCACGGTAGGACAGCCAGTTACCTGACTGCCCCCGCACAGATCCCAGCGTGCGGAACTACCGCACTGGGCTCTTCAGAAATACTCGCTTCCGTAAAAGACAAATTAGTATTGCC
>Ga0114930_10004356_pt1 | contig 12000 bp, 11 predicted proteins | sample AnhtaG_FD_87300 | JGI IMG/M metagenome (GOLD analysis project Ga0114930, IMG submission 87300) | Deep subsurface microbial communities from Anholt, Denmark to uncover new lineages of life (NeLLi) - Anholt_01485 metaG | ecosystem: Environmental > Aquatic > Marine > Oceanic > Sediment | place... | reverse complement strand
TTGCTGGGCCTCCATGCGCACGATGGCCCGCCGAGAGGTCATCGGGTAGCCGACGGCCGCAAAGTCGTCGATGCAATGATACACCGAGACCTTCTCCCCCAGCCGTCCGATCAGGCGGGCGGTGTTGGGCCAATAGGTCCAGAGGACATCGACCTGCCAGTCCAGCCTGGCCAGGCACCTGCGTAGATAGCGCAGCAACAGGCGCTGATTGACAGCATTGGCCACCCGATTGTAGTAAACGGGCAGAACGGGCGGCGGCGTGTAGGCCAGCAGGCGGCTTGCACCCCGCAGTTCAGGGGCGCTGGCCAGCGGCATCTGCGGCCTTCGGCCTCCGACCGCATCTCCGACCTCTCGAACACGGCCCATCCGACGGATCGCGCGCCTCGTTCCCGCAGGATCGGAGATGAACGAGTGGAGCGCCCGGGGGATCTCCACAAAGAGCACACGGTGGCCGCGACGGGCGAGCTGCAGGGCGATCTGCTGGCGCGAGCCAAACTGAGGCGCGTCCCAGTCGGTGGTGGAGAGAAAGAGAAAGGTTTGCGTTCTCACTCTGGGCTCCGTCACATCATCCGCTGAACCAGGTTCTCGTGAGATCCCCCAGCAGCGCATGCAGCGCCGCAATGTCGAAGGCCTCTTGCGCCAACTGACGCCCCGCCTCCCCGACGCGTTGCGCGATGTCTGGGTGATCGCGACAACGGCGTATGGCCTGAGCCAGAGCCTTAACGTCGTGGGACGCGACAAGAAAGGCCGTCTCGCCATCGCGCAGCCAGCAGGCCTTCTCCGGACTGGGTGAGGTGATCACCGGGCGAGCCAGGGCCAAGGCCTGAATCATGGTCGAACTCAAGCTGCGGTCGCCGCGTGGCAAGCTAGCAAAGCCACTGCACCACACGTGGGCCATCTGGATATAGCCGGGCAGCTCAGCATAGGCGACCTCGCCCACGAGCCGCTCGTGAGCTCCACCCTGTCCCTCACGCCCGATCATTACCAGTGCGAAAGGTTCTCCGGCACCGACCAGACTGGCCACAGCATTCCGCAGCGTATCCAGTCCATGCCAACGATGCCACAAACCATGATAAAGCACCACAAACTTGTCGGTCAAACCCAATTCTTGGCGCGAACGCATCGCCGTTTCGGCACAGATGGGAGCAAAGAGGCCCGTATCCACCACACTGTAGAGGGTACGCACCTTGCCTTCGTGCAGCGCGAAGGCAGCCGTCAGGGCGTCAGCCACCGAGCCGGTATGCGCCAGCACGGCATCGGCCCGCCGATACGCGGCTCGCTCCATCGCGCCCAGCCAGCGCCCCAGCCGCGGCGACACGTCGGCCATCCTCACGTAGGAAACAAAGTGGTCCACCACCACACGCCGGCCCAGCCAGGCAGCCGTCAGGGCAAACAGGGGCATCAGCGGCTGCGGGTAGAGAAAGATCAGGTCGGCCCAGATCAGTTGCCAGGGCCAGAGCAAGAGCCGCACCAGGCTGCGCCAGCCCTTTGGGTCCGGCGACGACAACCACTCGGACGCCCCTTCTGCGGAAGTGCTCTGCCACCTGCTGGGCCCGGAAGTAGGGCTCACCCTTCCGCCACGGGGGGCGGTACACTAATACGCGAATCCGGCCACGTCTAGCCATGGAAACCCTCGTCTTCGGCACCAAAGGCGCAGCCGCGCGTGAGCCCGCTTTTGGGATAGGACGAAGAAAGCCTATGCCATACGGGGAGATGAGTGCCACCCTGCGCAAAGCCGCTCCCCCAACTGGACTCACTGCGCGAAGGGGAGCCAGCGCTTGGGATCCGTCTGCGCGGACACCGCCGTGACAAGCCGCCTCCTGTCAGCTTCTCCACAACTTGGCGATCTGGTGGCGCATCGTGAAGGCACCACTGCGGAGCAATCCCCTGGCGAGGTCTTGCAGCCGCGGAGCAGGCAGTGTGTACCCGTACAGCCGGGCTTGACGACCGGTGAGCCCTGCTGTCAGGGCCAGCTCCTCTGCCGACAGTTGCTCCTTGTACCTCTCCAGGGACATGCGGTGGATATCTCCCACACTTCGTCCCTGATCGTAGGCCGAATTGGCCACAGCCGCCCGACCACACTCGGTGGGCACGAGCAGCGCCTCGGTGAACTCGATGCCCATGAAATCGGCCAGGTGGGTCATCACCCTCTCTGGTTCCTGGACCAGATCCTCGTACTTTAGCAGATGATAGCGCTCACCCCCCAGTTTCGCCATGTTCCCCCAGCCAGCGGACAGCGAACGTCTGACGGCATACAGATCGGCCAGTAGGTGGTGGGGCGCTTCAGCCTTCTTGTCCTCCATCGACTGCCGCGCAGAAACGACTGCCCGTGGGTCTCGCACGATGTGCACAAAGCGTGCCCTTGGGAAGCAGGCTAGCATCTCTCCCACGCGGAACTCGTTGGTTGGCGTCTTCTCTACCCAGTGGCACGGTCGGCCTGTGCCGCCGGCCATGTAGCTGCTCACAGCGTAGTAGGTCAGCATCAGCGCCAGCAAGAGATCGCCGTTACCGTAACCGTGTACCCACCTGGCCCACGCACGAAGGTACTGGACGAACCCGACGTACGGACATCTCCCATTCTCAGGCGTTCGACCCAGGAGCCAGAAAGGAGGTTGACCCGTCGGGCAGACCAGCCGCTTGATCCAGATGGCACTCAGCTTCGCCACCTGTTCCCCCTTGCTCAAATGGCGGAATCGGGGCACAAAAAGCGAGAAGTAGCGCCCCTCCGATGGCAGAACCACGAGCTCTGGATGGCCATCAAGGAGATTGCGCAGCAGGCTCGTGCCCGACTTGTAGTACCCCACGATGAAGACTGGATAGTCCTGAAAGGCGACGGCGGCGCTTTGCAGATTCTCGTCGAGAGAGGGCGTCTTGCGCGAGGCAGCAGCGGCCCCCACTGCCTGGGCATACTCATCCAACCTCCTCATGAGGGCGCGATACGAAGGGTGGTCTCGCGATGGCCACACGGCAGCACGAGCCACCAGCAACCCCTGCATCTGCGCCTCCAATCGAGCGAGATCGCTCATCATTCCTCCTCTAGTCTCACTGTCTGTGCCGACGGTAGAGCGTGAACCCAGCGAGAGAATAGGCTAGAGTCGCGCATGCCCGGCCCGCAGGGACTCCGAGTGGTCCCCACAAGGCGAGTAATAGCGGCGGCAGCAGCGCGCCAAGAGAATCGGAGATCAGACGGATCCGGTACAGTTGGCGTTCCGATTCTTCCAGGCGGAAGTACATCTCAAAGAACCCGCCGGGAACGGAGCAGATGAAAGCAAAGAGCAGAATCCAAGTATAGGCCAGGCTAGACGCGTACTTGGCCGAAAAGAGCCATGGGATCACGAAAGATAGCCCAACCCCCACCACACCGGTCAGGGCCGCAAAGGCAGGGGTAGCAATGCGCAACTCGCGTCCGACCTGTCTCCACCGATCGTGAGGGCTCAGATTGACGAGGCGTGGGTAACTCACGCCGTAGTAGATGCGCCACACCGCCCTCATCTGCTCGAAGAACAGGTTACCCACAGCATAATCGGCCAGAGACGAGAAGGACACAAAGCTCCCCAACAGCAACGCTCCAATACGACCCCGCACTTGCCCGATCGCGCCCAGCACCGTCATGTGCGTCCCGAAGCGATAGAACCGACGTCGTTGTGATGGCAGCAATGGCACAGGGTCCGGCTCGAGGCGGCGCAGCCGCGTCCAGAACCAGACGCTCGAGAACGACAACAAGAGCCACTGAAACAGGATGATGCCGCTGGTTGCCCTTCCGGGCCATAGCCACGGTCCGATTGCTGCCGCCAGCAGGAAAGCAGCCGATCGTGCAACCCGATAGGCGGCCAGCCGGCGGAAGCGCCTAAGCGCGCCGAGGATGCTGCCGACCAGACCCAACACCTGCGCAGTGGGGAAGAAGAAGGCGGTCAGGAACCAGAGCGAACGTATCACCTCGCCCTGTTTCGGCCGAATCCCCATCCAGCCCAGAGATACGAGTGCGATCATCGGCAAGGGTGCGAGAAGCAAGCGGCGACGTAAGCCCAATCGAATCGTCTCCCAGTGTCCCCGGGCGACGTACTGGGCGACGGCCACGTTCAAGCCCGGCAACCCCAGCAAAGAGACAACGGACACCCAGCCGAGCAGGTAGTTGATCGCGGCATAGTCTGCCTTGGACAGAAGATTGGTCAGCAGGACATTGCGCCCAAGCCCCAGCGACGCGCAGATCACCTGCGCAACGAGCAGTGGCACGCTGGCAACCACAAGATAGCGCGTCGTAAGAAACCGCCACCCAGCACGCAGGCTGCCAACCCACGACCGCACAGATCGCACGCTCGATTCACCCCTTCTGCCCGGTCGCGATGAGCATGCTAGAGTAGCGAAAGGCGTCACGCGCAGCAAAAGGATTCCGGCTCAAGTAGATATCAGCCGCGTTGAACAGATAGCGAAACAACGGCCTTCCTCCCAGCCAACGGAAAGGCAGGCGAAACAGCTCCATCAAGGCCATGGGTGCAAACATGGCCACTGTCACATCGCTGAAAGCCGACGTTAGCAGCCCTGCCAGCTCATCGGCAAAGGACTCCCGGACATGTGTGTGGTCCAAGGGCTTCTCAGTAACACGAAGGGGAGTGGTCAACACGAAACGTCCACCGGGGCACAGAACGCGTTCGGCTTCGGTCAACAGCCGAGTCGGCGATTGCACATGCTCGATGACATCGCTACAGACCGCGCCGTCAAACGAGCGCGTTGAGAAGGGCAGGGCACAGGCTGACGCTTCGACAGCCCGACCTTCGAGTCCCCGGCGTGCGAACTCAACTCGCCCAAAACGCAAAGCCAAGTGCGTCGTGTCTACCGTGACGGTCTGTGCTCCTAGCCGGGTCATGAGATAGCTCAGCACGTCGTCACCTCCGCCGATGTCGAGAAGCAGTTGACCCCGCACGTCTCCCAGTGCAGAGAGGATAGCATCGTAGCGAGCGCTGGCGAGAGCGTTGTGACGACGGACCGAACGAGAGACCTGGTCCCAGTGATAGGCTCCCCGGCTTTCATACTTGTTGAACTCGATTCGGCCCATCATCATCGATCTGTCCTGTGGGCGACCACAAAGTGACCAGCCACGTGGCTGGCCACAAAAGCAGATGGCGCGGCACGCTCCTCATGGCGCACCAACCAGTCCATCACAGGCACCGCACACAGCGCGAGTGCCCATCGAACCGCTGCTGGTCGCAGACGGGCCAACCCACCTCGCAGCATGTCGGCCAGCACGCTGTAGTAGAGGCCCTGAGAATGAACGGCCACTTTGCGGAACCCCACCTTGATGAGCAACGCCGATAGCTTCGTAGCTGTGTAGCGCTGATGGTCGCGCGGGTCATCATGGACACGTGCCATGAAAGGCATTGAGAGGATCAATCGGCCTCCCGGGCCAAGCACGCGATACGCTTCTGCGAGCACTTTCTCCGGCTCGAGCACGTGCTCCAGCACCTCAGTGCAGACTACGGCATCGGCGCAGGCATCACAGCAAGGACCGGCCGCCACGTCCGCCACAATATCAGGCGCGACAGCGGAGTCAGGGTTGAGGCACAACCATAGCAGGTCGGCGCGCTGTGGCGGACGAACACTGCCCGGCCTAGACTCCCACTCGCCTCCCAGGTCGATCACCAGGCCATGCAGAGAACCGCAAGCCTCTGCCAGGTCCCTGTCAAGGCGTCGCCTACGATAGCTGGTAGACAAGGGTACGCGCTTCACGTCGCTTCTGCTCTCACATCCTGGCAGCACGTGCCGCGGCTGCTCCTGGCGGTCAGCAGGAGCACATCAACCTCCATTCGCAACAACCTATCCAGATCATGGGATCGAAGGGCCTCCGCCCGGGCTGCGCGGCCCAGCTCTCCTGCCAAAGCCAGCACGCTCCACTCGGCACCGCTAGGCGCGAACGGCGGACAGTATTCGTTAGTCAGACCGATGTTCATCGGTGCTGCCCTTCCGACGGAGAGCATATCCGTCGGCAGATCGCCCGCCAGCGGGTGATCTGTCGAGGGTGGCAGCGCGCCACATCCATCTCAGCGATGTCGATAGATATGCACCGTATCGTGAAACTTGGAATACCACCGCGGCGCGTAGGGATCGGTCGTCGCGAACCGATCATCGAACCTCAGGCCGAAGCCGGTCAACGGTCTCTCAATGGTGGCAGCGAGGTCGTATCCTTCCATGTTGAACTGGTTCAGAGCCACATGCTCCTCCGGCACAATGACGAAGTCTGGCTGAGGTTGATCATCGCTCTCATCGATGACCCGGATGTCGTCGCGGTCAGGATGAGGTTGACTGTAGACGACTTCGTGAAGGCGAGTGTCCACCGGGACTCTATGGTCGCCCTCCCAGCAGGCCTTACCGATGATCGAGCCGGGAGGGGCGTTAGCGGCCAACCACCGCCCGGCTGTGATCTTGGTGTCTTCAGCCCGGAATACGTTGACATAGGCTACTGAGAAAGCGAAGGTCAGCAGCAACAGAGCCAGTGCCACTGAGCCCACCGCCCAACGTACCCCTCTGAGGGAAATGTTCTCCAGGCCCCAGGTGATCCCAACCGCTGTCAGGAGAGCAAGGGCTGGCAGGATAGGCATGAAATAGCGCGGTTGCGGTACTTTCGTCTTGCCGACAAAGATACAGTACAGTGCACTCCAGCCGAGGACAATGATGCAACTTGTGTCGCGCTGGGCCAAGACCTGTGCCCCACTCAAGACCAACCCCAAAAGCAGTAGGACAATCCCTGGCCAGCCACCGAAGATCAGCCAAAGTGCCTGCCCGAGAACATTCCAATTGAAGCCCGCAAACCAGATGGTACCAACGCCGTAGTCGGGCAAAGACGGCCTTGCAATCAAGTGAGGATAACAGATGGCCAGCGCGGCCAGCATACCAACGAGGGCCAGCATCACGGTCGAAACGCGACTCGCGCCCTTCAAGGCTCGCCAGCGCAAGATGAGGGCGAGGCCAAACCCAACGATGGATAGGACGGCATTGATCCGCGCCCCACCAGCCAGACCGGCGAACACCCCAGCCAGCAGCGCCGCGCCTCGTGAGGGCTCACGCTGCCAGACCAGCGCAAAGTAGAGCGACGCGGTCGCCAACAGGGCAGCTAGAGCATTGGACTTGGCGAAATGGGAGAGCACAACGTGCCCAGGCACAATGGCCAGGACCAGGCCGGCAAGCAAGCCGCACAGTTTGCTCCAATGCAACGCCCCTATGAGGTAGATCAATCCTACAGTGGCCAGACCAGCCAAAACTGACACAAGCCGCGATGCCAGGAAAACTCGCCTGAAGTTCACTAGATCATAGCCGCCGATCTCGCGGTTGCCAAAATCATCGAATCGGACATAGCCGGTCAGGTAGGCTGCACCAAGGAAACCCAACCTCATGTAGCTTCCAAGCCAGCCTTCCTGCATATAGAAGCTGTGTTCCATGAGAGCGGCTTTCGATCCTCGCAACGCTTGCAGGACAGCCAGGGTGTCCTGCAAAATGGCATTCTCGTCTCCCCGGTTGGAGCTGCGATGGGAAGGCAAGGTGCCATCTGGCAATCCCCAGCCGAGCCCAGCAAGTCTAGGCAACAGAGTCAGCAACAGAATGACCGCCAACAGGAGAAGCTGGACCCGCTTCATCGTGGAATCTCACACCGCATAGAGCTCTTCATATCGCTCCACTATGCGGTCCCAGCGAAACTGGGCCGCGCGCTCACGGCCCGCCTGCGCCAGGCGGTCTCGCAATCGAGGAGAGCCGGCCAAGCGTCTCACGGCATTCGCCATTGCAGTTGGATCCGAGGGCGGAATAAGCAGCCCCTCGACGCCGTCCGTAACAAGCTCTGGGATGGCTCCCACACTGCTGGCCACCACGGGCAGCCCCGCCTGCATTGCCTCCAGAACGCCCAGCCCAAACGATTCATAGCGCGAGTGGTGGATGAAGGCATCGGCCAGGCCCAGGTAGCACGGCACATCCTCGCGCGGTACCTCGCCAACCAGGGACACCCCAGCAAGCCCCAGTTCGGCGACCCGGCGGCGCAGACTGCACTCCAGTTCGCCGCCACCCACCAGGATAAGCCGACAGTCCGTTGGCTCCAAGAGACGCCAGGCTTCGATAAACACCGTGGGTTCCTTCACGCGATAGAGACGCTGCACCGCGACGAATACCGTGTTTCCAGCGTCGATTCCCAGCGAGTGCCGCAATGAGGTCACCCTCCTTGGGTCCGCGCGGGCTGGCGCTACACCATGGGGAATCAGTTCGATGCCTCGCTTCACCCCGGTTCTGCGCGCCAGGCGTGCCAGATCGCGACTTGGGGCTGTCACCACATCAGCACCCCGGCAGACAGCAAGCGTGATGCGTCGTTTCAAGCGGGGCATCCGCCTGAACTCGTAGACATCACGCCCCATCAGGCTCACCACTAGCCGAACACTGCGCAGCCGAGCGACCACGAGCGCCACTGGTCCAAAGGACGGGTGGAAGACGTGGATGACCTCCACATCCCTTCTGCGCAAACGTCGCCACATTCGGCATTGTGCCGCGAGATAGCCTGCGATCGGACGTTGCCGCGACGGGATCCAGGCAACCCCGTAAGCCTTGGTCGGGGATGGGGCCAGCCCGTGAGCTGTGGCACACGGTGCGTAGACGCTAACCTGATGGCCACGCCGCCCCAACTCATCGGCGAGGGCGGCAACCACCGTCTGAGTACCACCAGTGCTTGGGTAGAAGAACTGGGTCACCAGGGCGATCTTCATAATATGCTCGCATAGGCTTTCTCAAACGCCCCGATCTGCGCCTCGATACAATACGTGCGACGCACGAGAGCACGTCCGCCCTCCGCCACCCGGTTCCTCAGAGACGCATCGCACAGCAACCGATTGCAGGCCGTGGCAATGGCCTCTGGATCGAATGGCGGTATCAGCAGGCCGGTCTCCTCATCAAAGACGGCTTCCGGTGTGCCGCCGGTGGCCGTGGCAACTACGGCCACACCCGCAGCCATCGCTTCGATCGGACCACGGGCAAATGGCTCGGGCCAGGTAGCAGTGTGCAGCACAATGCGGGCAGAGGCATAGACGTTGGGCATTTCCCGTGGGTCCACAAAACCTGCAAAGGTGACCCGATCGTCAAGTCCCAGCATGGCTGTCTGCGCCTTCAGTTTCGACAGCGTGCTTCCCTGTCCAGCAAAGACAAAGTGCACATCAGGATGTCGAGCCACGATTGCGGGCGCCGCCTGCAAGATTGCACCACTTCCCTTGTAGGGGGCGAATCGACCCGCATGAAGCAAGATGCGGCGTGAGGACGGAATGCTGTAGCGACGATGCAGGTAGTTGGGGTCCAGATGCTTGTACGCATCAACGTCTACCATGTTGTAGCAGACACGCATCCGATCGTGAGAAAAGCCGTTAGCTGCCAGGATTTCCCGCATGCTCTGGCTAACACACAGAAGCAAGTCCAAGCGACGAGCGTAATACTGACGAAACATACGGCTCAGAAAGAGGACGTGCCATTTGACCACTCGCCGCACCCAACTGCGCCCCTTGTCTCGCCGGCCGACGCAGTCGCCGATGCGGCGATAGCCGCACCTGGCGTGCGCCTCATGTGTGACCGGATCGGTGTGATCCCAAAAGGGACACGTCGCCCAATAGCCATTGAAAGTCGCCACCGGATGGCCATAGCGTCGGCCCAATACGACCGCGGGGATGGTATCCATACCATAGGCGTGGAGCACATCCAAACGCAAATGCTCCCGCGTCAGGTAGCGCCACAGGTACCACCCCATCAACAGAGAAGCATAGTCTTGTCCCCACACCGTGGTCGGCTTGGGGATGGGGAAAACAGCGTGTCGCCGGACACCAGGATGATCCCAGCCATGTCGGGGTGATCCATCGTGGGGGGGCGCAGCGGTGAAAACGTGCACCTCGTGGCCCCGCTCGGCCAGTCCCTTGGCGACATAGAAAGCGCTAAGATGGCTCCCGCCTCGCACCAGGGGTGGGAACCAGAGCGTAACCAGCCCGATTCTCATGACTGAGCTGCCTGCAGCAGTGCGATCTCGCGCTCGAGCACCTGCGCCGAGGAGAAACTGTCCACCACATGGCGCCGCGCCTTCTCTCCCAAAGAGGCGCGCAAAGAGGAGTCGGCCAAGCGACATAGCCCCATTGCCAGACCATCCACAGTCGGCGGAGCCAGCAGGCCGGTTTCACCGTCAGCGACAAGTTCGCGAATGCCAACGACATCGCTGCCCAGGCAAGCCAATCCGCACGACATGGCCTCGAGGAGTGCCTTGGGCATCCCCTCAAAAAGCGACGGCAGTACGAAGGCCCACGCCGACGCGTAGACTGGCGGCAGATGGTCGTGGGGAATCACACCGGCGAACCTTGCGGCAACGCCCAGCTTACACGCGAGTTCACGCAAAGGGGCTTCTTCTTCTCCCTGCCCAACCAACATCACAGGGCGGTCTGCGTCGGCCTCGGCCAAGGACCGCAAGAGCGTCCTCAGGTTCTTCTGTGCGGTCAGGCGACCGACATAAAGGAGATAGTCTGACCGGGGTGCAATGTCAGGGCGAAACATGTCGGTATCCACAGAATTAGGGATCCAGGTGATCTTGTCACTGCCGTACCGAGCAGCCAGCTCTTGCTGTTGCGCCACTGTAGCCACGATGATCCCGTCGCTCGCACGAAGGGCGATCTCTTCCACTAGCCTATAAAGAAGATACTTGAGCTGCCCGCTCTCAAACAGCACGAACTTGGGAAGAGGATACCCATAGGAGACGTAGACCGGTGCCCCGGAAAAGGTCCTTAGAATCAGGGCAGGAAGTGCGCCGGTGATATTGAAGGCCCGAATGACTGAAGTGTGACGTAGAGCACGGCGATGGATTAGAGGCGAGAGCAAATGGTATGCCACGCTAGTGGCCGGGAGGCGCGGCATTGGGTGGTGAGCGGCGTTCGCCAAGCCCCAATCGGCTGTGTAGTCGCGCGTATCAAAGGTACAGACATGAACGGACTCAAAACGGTCAGCATAGGTGCGCAACCGGGCCAAGAAACGGGGGTATGATCCCGCCTGTTGATAGGACGCTATGCTCCCAGTAACAGAGAGCATAATCGTCAGGATGCCCCGCTTCTCTTCCATGGTTGCTCTCCCGTGGCCCACTCGATCTGGCGTGGAGTTCGGGCGAGGGTGTCAGTTTGAAACAGGGTACACAACCGCATCCTACACCTACCAGCGAGAGCCGGATGGTAGGCGCGTGCGGGCAACTTGCCAGTTGGGGATGTCCCTCCAGACGGGGCAGGGCTTGAGAGAACCGGCTCGATCGCCACCCCCAGCAAGGCCAGATGCTTCAGCAATTCGCGCTCGTAGACCTCTCCTCCGGAGGATGATTCGGGTGCCACGCCCACGTGAGGAGAACAGATGATCATGATCAAGACTCATCAAAAGGGGCCCAAGAATCGCCGCCGCACTGCATGATACCTCAGCCCTACGGTGGAGACAACCGGCCGTGCGGGAAAAGAACCCCAGGTCTGCTCGTACGCAGACCTGGGCGAGCCGCTGGCGAGCAGAGTCCTGTCTATGCCTGAACGGAAGCGTCGGAACGGGCCTCTGCTGGCCCTTCTTCCCTCACAGCACCCTCTTCCGCGGGGACTCCCAGTTCCAGCTCGGGTTGTTCCTCAGCCTCGGCTTCTTCCAGCTTGCGAGGCCTTGCAACGCGAGCCACTTCCACGTTCTCAGAGGTGAGCACTGTCACCTCAGGGGGAACAGCGAGGTCGGCCACTTTGAGGCGCGACCCAAAACTGACCAGCCTGCTGATATCGATGGGTAGAAACTCGGGTATGTAGCGCGGCAGACACTCGATCTCCAACGCAGCCACCAGTTGGGTGACCATCCCCCCTTCCTCGGTCACAGGCGCCTCGCCGTGCTGCACCAGGGGCACGCTGCTTCTTATCCTTTGGCCAGAGACGATCCTGTAAAAGTCCACGTGCAAGATGCGACTGGTGACCGGATCGCGTTGCACTTCCCGGATCAACA
>Ga0114930_10004355_pt1 | contig 12002 bp, 9 predicted proteins | sample AnhtaG_FD_87300 | JGI IMG/M metagenome (GOLD analysis project Ga0114930, IMG submission 87300) | Deep subsurface microbial communities from Anholt, Denmark to uncover new lineages of life (NeLLi) - Anholt_01485 metaG | ecosystem: Environmental > Aquatic > Marine > Oceanic > Sediment | place... | reverse complement strand
TTTCCGCAGGCGCAGCAGTTTGGAAATGCCGCTCGATGTCAGGATCGTCAGGTCCGAGAAGTCGAGGACGACGTCGCGGTGCGCGTCATCAAGGCGCACGTTCACTTCGGCCATTTCTTCCGACAGCACCGGATCGTCGGTCAGTCTAACGACCAGCGTCTCGTCGTCCCATTGCTGTACGGCCATTCGATGCCCTCTTGTCAAGCCCCCTCTATCGGCAGCGGAGGACGGCGGCCTCCGGCACGCCGGCCGCCTCGCGCGCGGCGGCCACGTCGTCCAGAAACCGCCACGCGTCCCGTCCGTACCCGGCCGTCGGCGCCAGGCCCGGCACGAGCGACTGGAAGTAACCGTTCAGTTGGCGCATGTGGAGTTCCCGGACGTACTTGGCGGCCATCGATGCCAGGGCCGTCACCAGACTCCACGTTTCGCACCGGTTGCAGATCGTCAAGTGCAGGGGGGCTGCCGAACCGTTGCGGCCAAGGCGGTAACGGCTGACGGCCCGCGTTTCTTCGAGCGTCTCGACCGCCGTCATCGGAAAAGCGGCGGCCAGCAGACCCGCATAGTATCGCCGGCTGCCGTGGCGGTCCATGGTCACGTGGATGGCCTCGCGCGGCCATCGAGCCCGGACCTCCGTCAACAGATCCGCCGTCAGGGCGAACAGCGCAGCCGCCTTGTTCCGAGTTGTCTGAACCAGATGGTTGAATCGTGGGGGCGAGGCGACGTTGACCCACAGCCCGGCGGCCGACGCGCCGAGCCTTGCGAGCCCCCCGGTCAGGTGCGCCGCCGCCGTCCCGACCGCCTCGACGTCCGTCGCGGCCGGCAGGGCCAGCCCCTGCGGACTGTCCCACGGCCGCAGCGCTGTGCCCCCCGCACCGTCGGCACCGTCGCGGACGGCGGTCACGGCGAGGAACTCTTCCAGCGAGAGGGGTTTGGTGTCCATCGCGGCAAGGAAGCCGAGGACGGCTCGCTCGAGGGTGGCGACGCTCCTGCCGCTGTACGCTACCTTGGAATCGCAGATGACGACACGTGAACTCGTGCCCGACGGGCGTTTGCGGACGTGGCTGCGCAGCGCTCCCCACAGGTCCGGCTCCGGGACCGCATCGCCGGTGAACGCGATGGCGCCGGCTGCCACGACGAGCGGTCCGAGGTGCGGGCCGTACCCCGCCTCGTCGATGCCGACCAGGATCGCCATGGGGCATGATCCCTCACATTGGGCCGAGAACGGGTTTCCCCCCGCGTGCGACTGCCGCTGATTCTACGGGATTCATCTCACGGCGGCAAGGTTGTCCTGGAGGGGAGGGTGTGGCACGCCGATTTTCTTCGACATCCGCCCGCGGGTCTGTGAGAATTGCCCCACGGCCGACGGAGGAAGGGCTAGTGAGCGAGTGGCCATTGCGGCTGATGAGTTTCGCCGGGCTCCTGGTGATGCTTGCCGTTGCATTTGCCCTGAGCGAGAACCGCCGCCGCATCAGCCTGCGCGTCGTCCTGACGGGGCTCGGGCTGCAACTCGTCCTGGCCGTCTTGGTCTTCCTGACGGGAGCCGGCAACGCCCTGTTCGCGGCGACCGACAAGGCCTTTGCGTTCTTCATGGCGGCCAGCAATGAAGGGGCCGGGTTCCTGTTCGGCCGCCTTACGACGGACTACACCCTCGGCGCCGTCGTGGCGTTCCAGGTATTGCCGATTGTCATCTTCTTCTCGTCGCTGGCGGGCATCCTCTATCATTTCGGCGTCACGCAGTTGGTCGTCCGGGCCATGGCGCGGATCATGCAGAAGATCATGAACACCTCGGGGGCCGAGAGCCTGGCCTCGGCGCTGTTTGTCTTCTTCGGCATCGAGGCCACAACGGCCATCGCCCATTACATCCGCCGCATGACGCGCTCGGAGCTCTTCACCCTGATGACCGCCTTCATGGCGACGATCGCCGGGACCGTCATGGGGGCATACGTCTCGTTCGGCGCTGCGCCGGGCCACCTGCTGACGGCCAGCCTGATGAGCGCGCCGGCGGCCATCGTCATCGCCAAGATCCTGGTTCCCGAGATCGAGCGACCGCTGACGCGCGGCCGCGTGCGGTTCGACCCGCCCCGCGAATCGGTCAACGTTATCGACGCCGCGGCAAACGGGGCGGCGCAGGGCCTGCGGCTGGCCGTCACCATCGGGGCCATGCTGATCGCCTTCGTCGGGCTCATTCACCTGGTGAACCTGATCCTTGGCGGGGTATCCGGCCTGTGGCTGGCTGAGCCGTTGACGCTCCAGCGCCTTCTGGGGTGGGCGTTCAGTCCGGCGGCCGTCGTCATGGGTGTGCCGTGGGAGGATGCGTATGAGGTCGGTCAACTGCTCGGCACGAAGACGATCCTGAACGAGTTCCTGGCGTACGAGCAGATGCAGCCGCTGGCCGCCGACGGCGTCATCGGCGTTCGGTCGGTCACCATCGCGACCTATGCGCTCTGTGGCTTCGCCAACTTCGGGTCGGTGGCGATCCTGGTCGGCGGTCTGGGGATGATCGATCCGGACCGCAAGGGGCTGTTCGCGCGTCTGGGCGTCTGGGCCCTCATCTCCGGCACGCTGGCGGCGTTCATGACGGCGTGCTATGCGGGGATGCTGGCGTAGGCGTTTGCACCGGCCGGCCCGAAACGGTATAGTCGCCGGCGCCGTAGCGTGCGTGTTTAGCGTGGACCTCTCCGAAGGAATCTGCGACAGGCACTGTCATTTCGACCGAGCCCCCGCGCGAGCGCGGGCGAGCGGAGAAATCTCGCTGTTGAGCCGGCGGAGAACGGAAAACGGCGAGATTCCTCGACTCGCTTCGCTCGCTCGGAATGACACCACGCTAAACAGGTGTGCCGCAGCGACAGACGCGGGAGTGGCGGAACTGGCAGACGCGCAAGGTTTAGGTCCTTGTGCCCTTCGGGGCCTGGGGGTTCGAGTCCCTCCTCCCGCACCAAGACATCCAGCGCCTGGTCTTACTGTGTCGCGCGGCGGGCCGGGAGATCCGCCGCGCTCTCCGCAATCCCAAACGCTGTGAGGGGCCGGTCAGCGCGGGTCGGCTTCGGCCTTCAGGTCGCCGATGGCGAACTGGATGCCCGCCAGGAAATGGCGGACCACGGGCGGGTTCCAGTACGTCTCGGACGCATGGCCGAGGGTGCAGTAGAAGATGCGCCCCGATCCCCACGGGCGGACCCACGAGATGGCGTAGATCTTGTCGGGGCGTTTGCCCGGGTCCTTCATCTTCCCGAGGTCCAGGCGCATCAGGATGCGCAGTTTGGCCGGGTCGTGCGGCGCACGGTGGAAGTAGATCTCGTCGTTGATGGTGAAGCCCTTGCCACCGAACATGGCCAGAAGCGGGTGGCCGGGCTCGTCGAGTTTGATGGGGACCTCCTGGAAGATGTGCCCGCCGTAGTAGCCGCCGATCATCTCGCCGTACTCGGCCCACGTCTGGAAGGCGGCGGTGGCGGCGTGGATGCCCGCGATGCCGCGCCCGCCCCTCACGAAGTCCATGATGCTCTTCTTGATCGTCTCGACGCGTTGCCGGGCGGCGTTCTGCTCGTCCTTGGGGCGTTTCCCGATGTCGGCCGGCAGAAACGGTTCGCGCCGGTGGATGTTGTTCATGACGATGGCGTCGTAGCCTTCCAGGCTCTCGGGCAGGAGTGTCGCGGGGTCCTCGCTGACGGTCGCCTCGAAGGCGCCGGTCTTGGCGGCCATGATCTCAATGAGTTTGGCCGCGAACGGGTTCGGCGGATGGGCGTCCATGTGTCCCCACACGAGGACCTTTCTCGGTTTGCCCGGCGTCGCCGGGGGTTTGTCGGGGACGGCTTGCCGCATTTTCTTGATTTCCCCGTCGTTGGGGTAGCGTACAGGCTTCTTGGCCGCCTGCGCTGGCGAGCCGATCACCAGGGGCGCGACCAGCGCGGCGACGACGGCAAGTGTCGTGAGTCCCCTCATTCGAACGTCTCCTTTCACCGCGGCTTGGCTACTCGCGCAACTGGCCTTCTCCGGTGACGATCCACTTGTAGGTGGTGAGGTCGCGGCAGCCCATCGGTCCGCGGGCGTGGAGTTTGTCGGTCGAGATGCCCACCTCGGCGCCCAGGCCGTACTCGCCGCCGTCCGAGAAGCGCGTCGTCGTGTTGATCATGACGCTCGAGGAGTCCACGCCCTGAACGAAACGCCGAATCCGCCGGACGTCTTCCGAGACGATGGCGTCGGTGTGAGCCGACCCGTACCGGGCGATGTGGTCGATGGCGTCCTGAAGGTGTTCGACGACCCGGACGGCCAGCACGAGGTCGAGGTACTCGGCGTACCAATCCTCTTCGGTTGCCGGCACCGCATCGTGCCAGATGCGTCGCGTCTCGTCGCAGCCGCGCAACTCCACTCCCGCTTCCGCCAGGTGCCGGCAGATGCGCGGCAGGAAACGGGCGGCGACGTGCTTATGGATGAGCATCGTCTCCATGGCGTTGCAGACGCCCGGCCGCTGGACCTTCGCGTTGAAGCAGATGGCCTCGGCCATGTCGAGGTCGGCCAGGTCATCGACGTACACGTGGCACACGCCCTTGTAGTGCTTGATGACGGGGATGGTGGACCCCTCGGCCACCGCGCGGATGAGCGATTCGCCGCCTCGCGGCACGACGACGTCGATGGTCTCGTTCTGGCGGAGGAGGGCGGCCAGGAGGTCGCGGTCGCTTGTTTCGATCATCAGAAGCGCGTCGGCCGGCAGGCCCTGGCTTGCGACGGCCTCGGCCAGGACGCGGTGGATGGCCAGGTTCGAGTGCAGCGCCTCCTTCCCGCCGCGCAGGATGGCCGCGTTGCCGCTCTTCAGGCACAGGGCCGCCACGTCGCTGGTCACGTTCGGGCGCGACTCGTAGATGGCGAACACCACGCCGAGCGGCACGCGGACGCGCTCGATCCGCAGACCGTTCGGCCGCACGTACCCCTCCAGGACCTCGCCGACGGGGTCCCGGAGGTCGGCGATCTCCTCGATGCTGCGGGCCATCTTCTCGATCCGCTCGCCCGTCAGGGTCAGACGGTCGATCATGGCGGGGGTGAGGCCGGCGTCCCTGGCGGCGGCGACGTCAGCGGCGTTCTCTCTTCGGAGGGTCTCGGATTCTGCTTGCAGAGTCCCGGCCATGGTCCGCAGCGCCGCGTCCTTGGCGCCGGTTCCGGCGACGGCCAGTTGCCTGGCGGCTGCACGGGCGCGGCGACCGAGGGTCTGGGCCTCCTGAGACCATTCGGTCCGGGGCATGAAGGTGTCTCCTTACGGTGTGGGCGGCTTCTCGTTGTGTTTCTCGAGGTTGAAGTTGATGGTGGGCAACGGCTTGACCAGTTTGAGGCCGGGCGGCAGACCCACGACGACCGGCTCGCGCGGCAGCCACGAACCGGGGTTGGGCTTGTCGTCGGCCGTCAAGACGAGTTGAATGCGGACATCCTGGGGCTTGAGGCGCTCAACAGCCGACGTGGGCCCTTCGACCTCCAATTCAACCCACCGTTCGGCCTCGGGCTGAAAGACGATGCGGTACCGGTTCAGCACTTCGGGCGGGGCCGAGATGAGGATCGGCAGCCGCCCGATGGCCTTCTTGGTGACCGCCGATTCCAGCGGCGCGCTGACCTTGACCGTGGGCGGGTCGAAGGTGGCGTCGATGCCGTCGGACCCGCCGAGACGGCGGTCGAGGGTGACTTCCTGCTCCACTTTCAGGCTCTCGGGCACCACGTCGATGTCGAGGCGGGCCACGACGAAGTAGTTCGACTCCGGCAGCCTGTCCAAGTCGGCCTCCGCCACGCGCGCTGCAACCTCGGGCGGATCGGCGGTTGCCGCTTTCGCAACGGCGCCGGTTACCTGAACGACGACGCGAACCTTCTCCACGGTGACGAGACGGCTGACGTTCGCATAGATCTTGCCGTCGAAGAGGCCTCCGTGTTCGTCTCGGATCTCGGTGACGGCGATACGCCGGTCGGTCCAGTGCCGGAACCCGTCGCGCGCGGGAAGGACGAGGGGGCTGGATTTGAGTTCCGCCTCGGTCAGGTTGAAGCGACACACCTTCTCTTGCGGCGCGGTGCTCAAGCCTTGGAGTTCTCCCTTGGGCCCGACGAACGTCACGAGCAGTTGCTTCGGGTTGACGTCGGCGATCCGGAAGCCGGCCGGCCCCCTGATGACGACGGGCACGAGGTCCTCGCTCTCGCGCGTCTGTTCGAGGTCGGCCCAGACCCAGATGGCGATGGTCAGGACGGCGACGGCCAGAAATGTGCGTAGGCGTTCGGTCATGAGGCGGCTGTGTCCGTCGGCTTATCCGGTTGGGGGGGTTTCGGCGTGTCGTCTTCGGCCAACGCGTGCTCGGTAAGCGTGGCCTCCGCGCCGCGCAGCAGTTCGGTCAGTCGCTCCTTGAGCACCTCGGGCGAGATGACCGCTTCCAGGCGCCCGCCTTCGGCCAACGAGATGTTGCCCGTCTCTTCGCTGACGACGACGATGGCGGCGTCGGTTTCCTCCGAGAGCCCCACGGCGGCGCGATGTCGGGTGCCAAGCCGGGGGTCGAGGATGGCATGGCGCGACAGGGGGAATTCGCATCCGGCGGCGGCGATCCGCCCTCCCCGGATCACCACGCCCATGTCGTGCAGCGGCGAGCCGGGCCAGAAGATCGTCGTCAGCAGGTCGCTCGTCAGGGCGGCGTCCATGCGGGTGCCCGTCTCGATGAGTCCCCCGAGGCGGGTTTCGCGTTCCACCGCGATGATGGCGCCGACCTTGTTGCGGCTGAGGGCGGTGGCGGACCGGACGATCTGGTCGACGAAGGCCGAGGCGCCTTCCTTCAGGAAGAAGCGGAAGAGCGGATTCTCGCCCAGCCGCATCAGGCTCCGCCGCAGTTCCGGCTGGAAGATAATGATGGCCAGAATCGCCAGCGTTGAAATCAGCGGCTGTCCAAATTGTGCGAGCCGGCCCAGTTGCAGGTACTCGGACAGCAGGCGTAGCAGGACGAAGCCCGTCACGAGGAGGAACGCGAACCCGCGGACGACGCGCGCCCCCCGCGTGCCCCGCAGCCCGCGGTAGACCAGGTAGATGAGCAGGGCCATGACGGCGAACTCGATCGCGTCGGTCCACCCGAACGTCTTGTACGTCCGCTCGAGGTAGTTCAGGATCTCGGTCATGACGCGTTCTCGTCCACGTGGGCGATGGCGGTTGCAACGGCAAGGGCCTGGCGCACCTCACGGACGTCGTGGACGCGCAGCACGAGCGCCCCGGCCGCAATGGCCAGGCTGCACGCGGCGGCGGTTCCGAAGACGCGCCCCGACGGCGCCGGGGCGTCGGCCAGTTCACCGATGAAACGTTTGCGGCTGGGGCCGACCAGGATGGGAACGCCGAGCGTCCGGAACTGACCCAACCTCGCCAGGATCTCGACGTTGTGCTGAAGCGTCTTGCCGAACCCGATGCCCGGGTCGATGATGATGCCGTCCTCGGGCACGCCGGCGTCGGCGGCGATCTGCATCCCCCGCCTCAGGTACCGGCAGATGTCGGCCATCAGATGATCGTAATGCGGGTGGTTCTGCATCGAGCGCGGTTCGCCGAGCATGTGCATGATGACGACGGCGGCCCCCGTCTCGGCGACTGCCGCGGCCATGCCGGGGTCGCCCTGGAGGCCGGTGACGTCGTTGACGAGGCAGGCCCCGGCGGCGACGGCTTCGCGGGCCACGCGGGCGTGGCGCGTGTCGATGCTGATGGGGACGTCGAAGCGGGAGGCCAGCGTCTCGACGACGGGCAGGACGCGGGCCAGTTCCTCCTCTTCCTCGACGGGGTCGCTCCCGGGGCGTGTGGATTCGCCCCCCACGTCGATGATGTCGGCGCCTTCCTCGACGAGCCGCTCGGCGTGGGCGACGGCGCTGCTGGATTCAAGCCACTGGCCGCCGTCGCTGAAACTGTCGGGCGTCACGTTCAGGACACCCATGACGGCGGGTTCCGGGCCGACGGCCAACCGCCGGGCGCCCATGCGTACGTCGAAGTGGGTGCGGGCATGGCCCGCGATGGCGCATCGGATCTCCTCGCCGATGGCCGCCGCGTCCGGGGCGGCGTCGGCTAGCCGCGCCAGCAGCGTCTGGAACCGGCTCCGGGAGCCGATGAGGATGACCTCGGTCCGGGCCGCGTCGAACCCGGCAGCGCGCCGGGGGAGAACCACGTCGCCGCCGGCCTCAAGCATCTCGGCTCGTAGCAGGCCGGCCTGGGCTGCGGAGAGGCTTTCCATCGCCAGTGCCAGCGTATCGCTGCCGGCGATCGGGGTGTCGGCGTCCGGCGCGGCCTCGCCGCGGCCCATTTCGTCGAGGATGGGCCTTATGTTCGCCGCGGCGATGACTCGGGCGTTCAGGCTCAGATGGAGCACGGCGCGGTCCCTTGCGGTGCTACGATGTCGGCGGTGCGGATCCGGGCTCCGGTGCGTCGGAGGCGAGGGGGAAGTCGGATCCGATAGCCTTCCTGACCTCGTCGGCGGTCATGACCTCGCGTTTCAGCAGTTCCTCGGCGACGCGCCGAAGTGCCTCGCGATTCTGGTCGAGCAGTTGCCTGGCCTCGGCGAACTCGCTGCCGATGATGGTCTGGACTTCGGCGTCGATCTCGTGGGCGGTGGCATCGCTGTGTTCTCGGGCTCCGTAGATGTCGGCGCCCCATGGGGTCTGCTCTTCGGGCGCTGCGTACCGGATGGGTCCGATGCGGTCGCTCATGCCCCAGTCGGAGACCATTCGGCGGGCCAGTTGTGTGGCGCGGCGAATGTCGTCGGACGCTCCGGACGTGATGTCGTCGCAGAACAGTTCCTCGGCGATGCGGCCGGCGAAGGAGACCTTGATCTGGCCGAGGCACTGCCTGCGGCTGATGGTGTGGCGGTCCTTTTCCGGCAGGAACATCGTCGCTCCCAGCATCATGCCGCGCGGAATGATGCTGACCTTGTGCAGCGGCTCGACGTGGGGTTGGAGCAGGAGCGACATGAGGACGTGGCCCGCCTCGTGGTAGGCGGCGAGACGCCGTTCCTCCTCGTCCATGGCGCGGCTGCGTTTGGTTCGGCCCCATCGGACCTTGTCTCGGGCCTCTTCGAAGTCGTCCTGCTGGATGGATTTCTTGTCGAGCATGGTGGCGCCGATGGCGGCCTCGTTGATGATGGCGGCCAGGTCGGCCCCGCTGAAGCCTGGTGTCCCGCGCGCCACCACCGAGAGGTCCACGGCGGGGTCCATCTTGACATTCTTGGCGTGGACCTTGAGGATCTCCTCGCGTTCCTTGATGTCTGGCAGGTGGACGACCACCTCGCGGTCGAAGCGGCCGGGGCGGCGCAGCGCCGGGTCGAGGACGTCGGGCCGGTTGGTTGCCCCGATGAGGATGACCTGGGCGCTGGTCTCGAAGCCGTCCATCTCGACGAGGATGGCGTTCAGGGTCTGCTCGCGTTCGTCGTGCCCGCCGGTGTATCCCATGCCGCGCTTGCGGCCGACGGCGTCGATCTCGTCGAGGAAGATGATGCAGGGGCTCGACTCCTTGGCCATGCGGAAGAGGTCGCGGACGCGGCTGGCGCCGACACCGACGAACATCTCGACGAAGTCCGACCCGCTGATGGAGAAGAACGGGACGTTGGCCTCGCCGGCGATGGCCTTCGCGAGGAGCGTCTTGCCGGACCCGGGCGGCCCCACCAGCATCACGCCGCGCGGCATGCGGCCGCCAAGGACGCTGAACCGCTCGGGCTCACGCAGGAACTCGACGATCTCCATGACCTCTTCTTTGGCGTCCTCGATGCCGGCCACGTCGTCGAACGTGACGTTGACATGCTCTTTCTTGACGAGCCTCGCGCGGCTGCGTCCGAAACCCAGGACGCCTCCCGGGCCGGAAGCCGATCGCATCTGCCGCGAGATGAAGAACCAGATGAGCATCACCACCAGGAGCAGCGGCAGGGCACTGTAGAGAAATGTCTGCAAGTACATCGGGTCTGCGGGGACGAAACTGCGGTTCTTCTCATCGCGGAACACGGACCGCAGTTTCTCGTTTGTCGTGAGCCGCTCGGTGAATGGGAGCACTTCATCGTCGTGCAAGTGGACGCTGAACTCTTCGCTGCCAAACTCGTTCAGCCACTCGCCCGACTTGATCTTCCCGTGGAGAACGTTGCCCTGAATCCAAAGGTGCTGGATGGCGTCGGGCTTTCCGAGAAGGCGTTCGAGGTCGTCCCGCGAGAACTCGGTGTCCTCGGACCATCCCTTCGCAATCAGCCAGACGGCGAGGACCACCAGGCCGATGATGAGCGCCCAGGCCAGCAGCCCGCGCAGGCGCGGCGAGGGCGGCTGTCCTTCCGGCTCGCCCTGTTTGTCATCGAGATCGTTTCGGCTCATCGCACGATGTTCTCAGCCGGTGCGTGTTGCGCGGCGGCACGTGGCCGCCGACCCGGTTACCACTCCTTCTCCATGGCCTCGACGATCCGTTCGGCGAGGCGGCGTATGGCCTCGGCCGTGGCCGAATCCTGCGTCTCGCCGATCGCCCCGGCGTGCGTTGCGGCCCCGCTGATGTGGTCGCGCCGCTTGAGGATTTCTCCCGTGCGCAGGTCTTTCCATTCGAACCAGCAGACGATGGTGACCTGGCTGTCCTGCGGCCGGTCGGTGTCGGTATCCTCGCTCAGGACGGGAGCGTACAATCGGGTGATTTCGCCGCGCAGTTCCGTGTCGGCCCGTTTGCGGTCGTGGACGACCTTGTACGGTGTCCGGAGTTCGATGAACTTGACGATCTGGCGCGAGAGGTCGAACTCGAGTTCCCTGCGGAACTCTTTCGACGAGAAGATGGGGACGGCGACGGTTCGCACGTCGCTCCGATGGAGCGGCTTCATGGAGTAGCCGCACCCCGCCGCCAGCACGGCGGTCGCACAGAGAACCATCGCCATGGCACGCACGGTGTTCACTTGGTCGGCTCCTGCCGGTCGGCCTCCTCGGCCGGGGTCTCCGATTCATCGTTGGGCGTCTGGGGGCCGGCGCCGTCGTAGGCCGGCCTCATTGGCATCGCAGGTGTCAGGAACGCCGCCGCCTCGGCGTTCCACGGCGAATCGGCGAATCGCTCTCGCAATCGCTCGGCGTAGAACGCCGCCGCCAGGGGCTGACCGGCACGGCGATGCCGGGCGGCGATCTCGTAGAGCGACTGGGCCTGCATATCGCGCACCTGGACCAGGAGTTCCGGAACGTCCCGGCGCGCCGCCTCGTCCGGGAACTTCTTCTGGTACTGCCGCAGCCGGTCGTACGCCAGCCGCAGGCCCGTTACATCATACTGTGGGCCTTTGCAGTTTTCGATAGCGCACCTGGCCCTCCGGAGTTCTGCGTGCAGGATGGCGTCGCCGTTGGGATACTCGCGGCAGTACTTGTCGTAGTAGTCGTCGGCCTCGGTCCATTTGCGCTTCGACCAGTAGTAATCGGCGATCCGGAGGACGACGTCGTCGGCCAAATTGCCGGCTGGCTGGTGCTCGTACACGCGGCGCAGGATCTCGATGGCCTCATCCTCGCCCGAGAGAAGGGGAATACCGAGGATGCGCCGGCGCGCGGGACCGAGGAACAACTCGGCGATCTCGATCTCCTTCAGCAGCGCGTCGCGGTAATGGACACTGCCGGCGTACTGGGTGATGAGGTTCTCGTATTGCTCGTACGCCTTATAGTACTCCCTCCGGTCGAAGAGCGACCCGCCCCGCAGCCAGATGGCCTCTTCGCGGCAGGCCGACTCGGGGTAGTCCTTGATGAGTTTCTTGAAGTCCTTCTCGGCGGAGCGATGGTGCCCGGCGTCGAGTTTGGCTTTGGCCTGGTCGAAGAGGGCCTTGTCGGCGTTCGGGTCCGGCTCGCGTTTCCACCACTTCCGTTTCCACCAGACCGTTTTGGCCTCGGCCGGTTCCTCCGGCTCGGTCCGCGCCGGGGCGGGAGGCGCGGCCTTGGGCGGGGCGAGGGTCTGCGGCTTCGGTGCCGGCGTCCGGATGTTCGGGGCGGCCGTTTCGGGCGGTGGCTGGGGCGCCTTGGGCGTTGGTGCGGGCGGGGGCGTTGGT
>Ga0114930_10004352_pt1 | contig 12005 bp, 9 predicted proteins | sample AnhtaG_FD_87300 | JGI IMG/M metagenome (GOLD analysis project Ga0114930, IMG submission 87300) | Deep subsurface microbial communities from Anholt, Denmark to uncover new lineages of life (NeLLi) - Anholt_01485 metaG | ecosystem: Environmental > Aquatic > Marine > Oceanic > Sediment | place... | reverse complement strand
TAAGGCTCACGTAACGGAGAGGGATAGATTCTCGGCCATCCTTTTTCAGGAAGGTCTTAAAGGGCCGGTTTATATGGACTACCGAATGGTTCCCACCTCCCGTTGGAAGAGACATCCCTTAAGCCTTTTGACAAGGATAAAATTTGATTTCCAAAGAGAGCCTTTTGCTGTTTCGCCTGCTGCCCATTTTTTTATGGGGGGTGTACGGATAGATGAAAGCGGACAGACCTCCTTGCCTGGTCTTTTCGCCTGTGGCGAGGTAGCCTGGGGGCTTCACGGTGCTAACAGGAAGAGTGGTAATGCCTTGATGGAATGCGTTGTGTTTGGCAGGATTGCCGGCCGCAGTGCCGCCCGATATGCACTCAACTGCCCCACATCTCTGCCAGATCTGAAAGAGTTATCAAAGGGCTTCTCCTATCATCCATCTTCCAGCCAGGGGACACAGAGAAAGCTACAAAGGCGGATACGGGAAATTGCCTGGAGATGTGCCGGAGTGGTGAGGTCTGAAAAGGGATTAAGGGAAGGATTGGCCGAGGTTAAGAAGTTAGAAATAGGGTTGAAGGGAATAGCCCCACACACAGTCCATGATAGAAAACTGAAGCAGGATTTGATGGGCGCCACCTTCGTGCTCAAAGCGGTGCTCTATGCCAGCGTCTCAAGAAAGGAGAGTCGGGGATCCTTTATCCGTGAAGACTTTCCTCAACAGGACGACCTCAACTGGCGTAAGAACTCATGCCTAACCTATGACTGGGAAGATGATAGATTTTCCGTCAGCTATTACCCTGCTGGGTAATGTCTGCCTTTTTCACGTGAACCCTGGTGCCAGAGGATACCCTTTTGAATATCTTTGGATCACCGATAATCTTACCCACAATATTGACTGCACTGGCAGGACGTATTTCATCACCCCGGCTCATGGGTGTGGGGCCAAAAAAGATACACAGTGCATTACCCGTTGGCCAATAACCTAAATCCCCCATATCAACAATCTCTTTAGCAGTTTCATCAAGGGGCACAGAAACGGGAATGCTAAAATAAACCTCATCTCCCCAGGTGTTACAGGTAGATTCGATTGGAAGGGAGTCCCAGATCGCCTTGGCTGTTTCACTTTCAGCCAAAGTGGCCTCGTTTCCTATTTCTCCAGCCTCAATCATAATCCTGCACTCCATAATATTGTCCTCCCCCTAAGTCTAACGTTTTGGATTTCTATCCCGCTACCCCACTATTCTCCCCCGCCTATCGTAGGCGGGGGATGGAGCGAAGCGGAGCCAAGTTCTGTCTATTTCCTCAATGAGGGCCGCTGCAAATAACGGAACCATACAGAATGTAATTTTACAAGTCAACCTCCAACCATACCTTTTCCGTTGACACACAACGGCCTTTATCCTACATTGCCCTCATCCAGAAGGAAGTTCCTATAAAAGAAGAGCGGCGAAGAGCATTCAGGGGCCTGAATAAGAAGATTTAAATTGGAGCAAAGAGAGGAGGTATGGAATGAAAGTTCAGAAGGACGATGCAAAGAAATCATTATCTCAGTGGTTCCAGACAAAACAAGTGGAACGAACCAGGAAGGCCTTGGAGGGAAACGGTTTTGACTCTCTCTTCGTGCCTGATGCCAAATCGGCAGTAAAGGCAATCCTGGATATGATCCCAGATGGCGCGACAGTAGGCATTGGTGGTTCGATGACATTGACTCAAATCGGATTCTTCAAGGCTGTCAAAGCACGTGAGGTGAATCTGATAAATCCTTTTGCCAAAGGTGTCAGTCCGGAAGAGCGAGATGAATTGAACAGAACGATCTTCTCATGCGATTACTTCCTTTGCAGTACCAATGCCATTACCGAAGAGGGTCAACTGTATAATGTCGATTCCACTGGCAACAGAGTGGCGGCCATGTTCTTCGGCCCCAAAAAGTCCATCGTAGTTTGTGGGGTCAATAAGATTGTAAAGGATATGGAGGAAGCCTGGAACAGGGTTTGGAACTATGCTGCGCCCACAAACGCGAACCGGCTTGGTCGCAAGACACCTTGCACTAAGACAGGGGTTTGTTCGGACTGCAATTCACCGGAAAGGATTTGCAATATATCCGTGGAGCTACTCAAAAAACCGACCCGGTCCGATATCCTTATTCTTATCATTGGGGAACCGTTAGGGCTTTAAAACCAATCCCCACTATCCTTTTATGCTTCCTGGAAAACCATGTCCTCCCCCGGATAGCGGGATCTTCGATGGGCGTGGATTCTTTGTTGCCTTAGCCTTGGTGGGAAGCGGATTGGCATCCGAAGATAAGCAATGATTGAGCAGTTTGAATCCATTATCTTTGCATTGATTCAACCAAAAGAGGAAAAGGACACCTTCTCCATCTTGGATCCAGCAGAGCAACTTGACGAAGAGCGCACCGATAATGCGGGCATAGCTCAGGCACTAAACGCCGCATTCCTCATCACTCTCGCAGGTAGCATGCACCCTGCAATAGAACGGGCAAAACGCCTTCTGGCTCGTATGGTAGACTCATCGGAATGGGCAGACATAGCAAAGTTTTACACAAACGGAATAAAACTGGTTCATCAGGAAATCGAAAGCGCGTGCAACCAGGACCCCATTTTCAAGGACCGTCTAAAAACACTGTTCGAGTGGGTGTCAAATAAAGAAAACATGGATAATACCGAAGAAACGACTGAAAGAATTTGGTCCGTGTTTTTCCCGGAGGCAAAGGGCATTCGGGCAAACAAACAAGAACGCATAAGAGCCTTACGAGAAAAACGCACTGTTACTATTAGGCAACTGAACACCACCCCAATTACCGACCCAACTCGACAGATACTCTTCACCTCGAATGTGCTCCTTACCATCCCCCCCTCACCAAACCCTCCGGATGAACTTCCTTTGAGCGACGACCTCAAGAAAAAGCTCATCGAGATTATCAACGAGCCTCAGCTCTACTGGTACGACCACCCTATCCAGGTTGGCGTCAAGCCCGAGAAAAATGAAGTCCTTTGCGGTCTCCGAGGCTTAGAGGAGGCCTTTGAGTTCGAACGTGACTGCGGCAATACGCCACAGGATGTTAAACCTATCTGCGTACTGTCCGTGTCTACAACTCACCGGGGTCTTCAGGACATCACCAAAAGGTACCTTGAAAAGGAATTGCACCGCTCAAGCAGGCTGAAAAATATTGATGTCTATGTGTTCACCGAGGTTGACACACAGCGAATAATAGATGAAATTCTCGCCCCTGCTGCCATACATTACCTGCACCGTGAGGATGCAAGAGAACTTCTCTGCGTGTTCGGCGTGGACGGTAACTATGGCAGGCACTACAGCTTCCTGAAAGCAATTGCCGCATTTTGGAGCATCTTTGTCCAGCCTGAAATAAAAGCCACGTTCAAAATCGATCTCGACCAGGTCTTTCCGCAAAAAGAGCTCGTCGAACAGACGGGCGCTTCGGCTTTTGAGCATTTCAAAACGCCGCTCTGGGGAGCAAACTGCCTGGATTGTAACGGAGAACCTTTGGAACTCGGTATGATAGCCGGAGCCCTCGTGAACGAGCAGGACATCAGCAAATCCTTGTTTACCCCCGATGTCCGGTTCCCAGACCGTGTGCTCTCCCCGGATGAATATATTTTCTTCAGCGCTTTGCCGCAGGCGCTCTCGACTAAGGCGGAGATGATGACGCGCTACACTACAGGCAAGCTGGACGGCAAAAGAACATGCATCCAGCGTATCCACGTAACTGGCGGAACGAATGGCATCCTCGTTGACAGCCTCCGCCGCTATCGGCCTTTTACCCCGTCCTTCATTGGCCGGGCCGAGGATCAGGCCTATATCCTCTCCGTGTTACCCGATCCGGGCACGAAACTTGCTTATGTCCACAAAGACGGCCTCATTATGCGCCACGACAGGGAACTATTAGCTCAAGAGGAAATACAGCCCGATTTCGTAGCCAAACTTGTCGGTGACTATGTCCGTATACTTTACTTTTCCGCATATGCCAGGGCGCTCACCGATGATGTCTCAAGGCTGAAGGATAAGATGGATCCATTCACAGGCTGTTTTATATCCAAGATTCCGAAAACTGTTGTGTACCTGCGCTTTGGCCTTAAGGCAGCATCCTTTTTTGCTGCGGGCAAAGAGGAACAAGGGCTTGAGTTTTTGCAGAATGGCAGCAGGCGTCTGCACAGAGCGATACAGAAACTGGCCAGGGAGGCGAATCCCCTGATTGGACAGTTTCAGAAAGAGAGGGAGGGTTGGAACCTGTTTTATGACACACTTGACATGGCAGAGAAAGGGATAACAGGAGGCGACTCAATGGCCCTTGGTCTCCAGGAAAAAGCAAGATCACTATTGGAGGCTTGTAAAGTAAACCTTTAACAGGAGCTGTCGATGCTTGTTGATATAGCCAATAGATACTCATTTCTTGACAGATACGGCAACCCGCTGAATCTGGACCGGGCAATAGCTTTAGATCAGTACGGCAGAGAGCACAACCCCGATTTCAGTGGCCTGACATCGATCGTCATCATCTCTGCAGAAAGGGGAGAGGATACCAAACGGTGCGTAGAATCTATTTTTCAAAACACCCCGGAACCCTTTGAGATAATACTGAGCGATGTCGGATCAGGTAGAGAAACGTTAGAGATCATCAGGGCTCTCGAGGATGCCTACAGAAATGTCCACATCATATACAACAAACAGGGCACGGGCACAACGGGACAGCGAAATCAGGGCATTTACTTTTCAAGAGGGCAATACATTGCCCTGATGGACAATGATGTTCTCGTACTGCCGGGGTGGCTGAAACATCTAAAGGAGACCATGACAAAGGATGAAAGAATCGGAATCGTTGGAGCCAAGCTTCTGAGGGCAGAGATCGAGAATGTCTACTACTGCGGCTGTCATACGATCACGCTGGAAAAAGAAGGCAGAGTATATGGCATCGGGCTCGCTAAGTCAGGCGAGATGGCAAACCTCCAGAGGTATGATCCTCCTGTTATGAGAGGGGGAGAGGTGCCATGGTATACTACGACAGTCCTTCTGGCTAAACGGAAAGTCCTCTTCAAGGTTGGAGGCTTTGATGATATGGTCCATGGTAAAGGGATATTCATCGCCAATGAGGACAAGGACCTGTCTCTGAACATCAGGAAAGCCGGGTATAAGATCTACTATTGCCCGGATTCGGAAGCCATCCACAACCATGACTACTCCAAGGTGGACACAAAAGACTCCTACCACCGAAAATACCGCCTGAGAATGGAACAGATAGCTAAGGACACAGAGTACTTTTTGAGGAAGTGGGGTATCACCTATCTCATCGAAAAGCTCCCGGGCGGGGACTACTCGAAGAAGTGGGATGGTAAAGAGCTGGTTCCTGTAGATCTCAGACTGGATTCAGATGAGTTCAAGAATGATATTGTCATTCTCATTTAAACGCCGACATTTTTCTCCATCCCTGGCCCAGTCCCTTGGCCCAGACCTGGCATGGCAAGATGCGGTGATGCAAAGTGAGGCATTCATAATCAGTGAAAACAGTTGTATACCCACATCCCGTCGCGCCAGGGCAGGCTGGCCTGCAATGCCTGAGCTCTACACCTTCTGTTTCCGAAATATTACAGTGACAACAGCTTGTTACAATCACGTCGCGCCTCCCGATCCCGTCCCGGTCTCGGGACGGGGAGGGCGGGCCCTGGCCCAGACCTGGCTTTGTTCGAATTTCGGATTTCCCCGTCCCTGAAAGATGGGTTAAACGTATGAACTTGCGAAATATTTCATCTTGCCATTGCAATGTGCAGAATTTATGGGACGGGGTACAAGGAGTCTCGACCAATGAGTGAGCAAGCCATAGACCTTTCGCCCGTGAGAACCCAATTCCCAGCCTTACAGGAAACAGATGAACAAGGCCGTCCATATGTATATTTCGACGGGCCGGGCGGCACCCAAGTACCGCAAACGGTTATTGATGCGATGGCCGACTATTTTAGGCATGCCAATGCAAATCACGGCGGCCATTTCATCACCAGTCGCCGCAATGATGAAACCATTGACCAAGCCCGCACCGCCATGGCCGATTTTCTCAATGCCCCTTCACCTCGAGAAATTGTCTTTGGAGCAAATATGACTACCCTCACCTTTAGCCTCAGTCGAGCTATTGGCCGCTTCCTGCAACCCGGAGATGAGATTGTCGTCACACGCCTGGACCACGATGCCAACATAGCTCCCTGGGTAGCCTTAGAGGAGAAAGGAGTGGTAGTCAAATGGGCCAACTTTAATACGGAAGACTGCCGGCTGGATCTTGAACATCTGGTCTCGCTCCTCACCGATAAAACCAGACTGGTAGCCGTGGGCTACGCTTCCAATGCCGTGGGTACCATCAACCCCATTGGTCATATTGCAGCCATAGTGAGCAATATTGGGGCCTGGCTTTGGGTCGATGCAGTTCATTATGCCCCGCACGGCCCCATCGATGTTCAAACCCTGGGCTGTGATTTTTTAGTCTGTTCTGCCTACAAATTCTTTGGCCCACACGTGGGCATCCTGTGGGGCCGACAGGAATTACTCGAACGATTGGCAGCTTACAAAGTAAGGCCGTCAGATCCCAACCCGCCCTATAAGTTTGAAACGGGCACTCTAAACCACGAAGGGCTGGCCGGCGTTGCAGCCACCATCAATTATCTGGCCAGAGTGGGGCGGGAATACGGCTGCCACCTTTCCTTGAAAGGGCCGGCCAAGCTGGACAATTATGAGGGGCGGCGTAGAGAATTGAAACAAGCGATGAACTCTATCGTTTCTTATGAGCGCCCACTTTTTGCTTACATGTTAGCAGAACTAGAAAAAATCCCCGGTATAACGGTCTATGGTATTACTAATCCGGAACAATTTAATGAACGCTGCCCTACCCTGGCCTTTACCAGGAAGGGTTTTACTCCCCAGGCTATTGCCACCAACCTGGGCAACCAGGGGATCTTTGTCTGGGATGGCAACTATTACGCCTTGAGCGTCACGGAGCGACTGGGCCTGGAGGACTCCGGTGGGATGGTTCGAATCGGCCTGGCCCATTACAATACGCGGCAAGAAGTAGACCGCTTGTTGGCCGCTTTGCGGGAGATGTGAAATAAAGAAGCTGCTATTTGGCTGCACGCCTCTGTGGGAAATGCTGGTCCACTGTTTATGGCTTTGATAATAATCAAACAGGTAAACCCTCGCGATAAAGCCAGCTGACTATTACCCACATCTACCCTTCCCCTCCCAGGGGCATATGCTCTAAATTAAACAACCGCAAGAGTATGAATATCGAATATCGAACAAGGAATTACCAATTATGAAGTTTTCGGATTATTTTCTCCAGCACTCTTAATACTTGTAACAAATATAGAAATTAGTTGGTTGTTTTCATCAATCAACGAATCAAGCTTAGATGCCGGTTCTATAAGATTTGCTCTTACTATCATTTTCAACCAGACCTTCGTTTCACGTAATTCCTTTAGGCATACTTTCATCTTGTGGATAAAATCAGAGCGAGATTCAGCCCCTTGCGCTTCGCCATAATTAGGCGCAGGAGAGGTTCCGCAGTGAATGAGTTGTCCGCCAATATGATTTCCAACTTTTGTCTTTGGTAAAGATTCTGCTACCTGGATTATCCTAACAGCAAAATCTATTAAACGATCCTCGAGATCAAATGTTTTATTATCCTTCGACATTCGATATTCCTTGTTCGACATTCGATATTCAAATACCTCCCGAATACTATCTCACAGCTTAAACTAGCGCCTATGCGTCCCCAAGAAGAGTGGACTTATGGGTAATAGTTAGATAAAGCCCGGGAGGGTCATTTAACGCATCGGGTTTACACTGGATCTCAGAGAAGCAAAGATGAGCGGCAAATCGCTTCCAGTGTGATGAGATCCTGGAAGCCTGTTGAAATGGCGGACTTCCCACAGCTCGACAATGAATTGTGCTTTCGTGGAAGCAAGCGATATCCGAGATCCTTTGGTCTGGTATTATGAGTGTGTCTTCTGTGTGGTATTGAGCCGATCTTTATCCCGATTGGAGAGCCCTGGCTACTTTTTCCGCCATCGGGCCCGAAGGAGGGCAATAAATGGGGAGGTCCACAGAATAACGGTCACCACCCCGAGCACAGCGCTCACCGGGCGGTGGAAAAAGACGCTCACATCCCAGTTGCTCTTGATCATGGAGATCATGAAGCTGTCCTCGAGCAGACTACCTAGAACAATACCGAGGATGGCCGGGGCGACCGGTATGTCGTTGGCCTCCATGAAGTAGGCCAGAACCCCGGTGGCCAACATAATGCCCACATCAAAGGTGGTGTTATTGATGGCAAAGGAGCCCACGATGCAGAACATCAGGATGGCTGACATGAGCATGTTGCGGGGGATGCGAAGCATCTGACAGCCGGCCTTGATGGCCATAACGCCGAAGGGAATTAGGACCAGGTTAGCCAAAATGAAGGTCAGGTAAACGGCGTAGAGGATCTCGGGGGTCTGCTGAAAGATCATCGGCCCCGGCCTGAGTCCCTTCATGAACAGGACCCCGATGACGATGGCGGTGATGGAGTCGCCGGGAATTCCGAAGACCAGGGCTGGTACCCAGGCACCTCCCAGACCAGCGTTGTTGGCCGTTCCAGCGTCAACGATGCCCTCGATGTGCCCGGTGCCGAACTTCTCTGGCTCCTTGGAGAATTTCTTGCTCAGGGCGTAGGCAATCCAGGCGGCGATGTCCGCCCCGGCTCCTGGCAGGATGCCGACGAAAGTTCCCACCAGGCCCGAGCGGGCAATGTTGACCTTGTATCTTCTCAGGGTTGAGCCGATTCCGGTGAAGATCTTCTCCATTTTAATCGACCTGATGGTCAACCCAAGGTCTCCGGAGGAAACATTGCGCATCACCTCAGAGACACCGAACATGCCGATCATGACCGGGATAAAGTTGAATCCGTTCAAGAACTCGGTGACACCGAAGGTGAAGCGGGGAAAGCCGAAGGTCTCCGATACCCCCACGGTGGTCAAGAACAGCCCGATCAGAAGCGAGACCAGGCCCTTAAGCAGGGACCTCTTGCTCACCAAAACCGAGCAACTCAGACCGATGCAGGCCAGCCAGAAGTACTCGAAGCAGGTAAACTTCATTGCCACTTCGGCGAGCCTGGGAGCCAGGGAAATGAGAATAATCGACCCGATCATGCCGCCGATGGCAGCCACGGTCACGTCCACGCCCAAGACGAAGCCGGCCTTTCCCTTCTGGGTCAGGGCGTAGGACTCCTCCACGTAGGCGGCTGAGGAGGGCGTGCCCGGGATGCGCACCAGGGCGCCAGGGATGTCGCCTGCGAATATGGCCATGGCCTCCATGGTTACGATAGCCGCCAGGGCCGGAACGGGGTCCATGTAAAAGGTTACCGGTACCAGCAAAGCCGTGGCCATAGTCGCCGTCAACCCGGGAATGGCGCCGACGAAAAGGCCATAGAGTGCCGAAATACAGATGACCAGGAGGACGTACGGTTGGGCGATCAAAGAAGCGGCGGTAAGTATATGCTCAAGCATAGTTACCAGCCCCACAGTCCCCAGGGAAGAGGTACCAACAGAATTTTGGCGAAGAGAACGTAGATCCCGAAGGTGACGCCACAGGCCATCACCAGAGTCCAGAGCGTGCTTACCCGCAGCCATTTCATCGTGGCAACAAGCAATACGAAACAGGTGATCTGGAAGCCCAGGAAGCCGGAAAGGCAGATGTAGAAGACGATAGCGCCCAACGCGAACAAGATGTTGATCAGGCCGGATCCGGTCATCCCGCTCTTATCCAGCTTTAACAAGCGCTCGCCGCTCCGAACTCCCTGGACTACCAGCGCAATGCCGGCGATTATGAGTAACCCGGCCAGGACGTTCGGGAAAAACCCTGGCCCCGGGTGCCCGGTATCCATAGAGGGAAAGGTCCGGGTGTGGACCAGGACCGCTACCCCGAATGCTACCAGCACTAACCCAATGGCCTTGTCACTGAATCGCATCGTCCTGCTTACTCATAATGTTTTTGCCTCGCTCCACCCAAATACCAGGAGCCCACAAGTGTCGCCGATCCGTTATTTTGAGCGAAGCGAAGCAATCTCCACTGAAAACCAGCAAGCCGTCTACTTGACGATCCCGGCTGCCTTCATAATCTCACCGTTGGCACTGTCAGCTTCGGCCAGGGCCTTTGCAAAGGGCTTGGAATCCAGCCAGTAGAGGCCGTAGCCTCGGTTTTTCATGAACTTGATGAAATCCTTGCTCTTGTTGACTTTCTTGAGGGCCCTCTCCAAAACAGCCACGATCTGAGACGGGGTGCCTTTGGGAGCGGCAATGCCGCGCCAGGCACCGCAGGACCAATTGATACCCATTTCCTTGAGGGTGGGCAGGTCAGGGAATTTCGGATCCCGCTTGTCAGCCATAATGGCCAGAGGTCGCACCCTTCCGGCTTCGATCAGGGTGGCCGCCTCAGGGAGCGAGCAGGTGCTCATCTCGATGCCGCCGGCCATCAGATCCTGGAGGGCCGGAGCAGCGCCCTTGCTGGGAATCCATCGGATCGCCGTGGGCGGGAGGCCAGCTGCCTTCAACCAGCCGGCCATGGCCAGATGCCAGATGCCGCCCTGACCGGTGCCCGAGTCCTTGAGCTTGCCCGGGTTGGCGCGGACATAGTTCTCCAGATCCTTGTAAGTCTTCCACGGCGAATCGGTCAGCACGTTGATGCCTGATGGGTCAAAGTTGACCATGCAGATCGGGGTCATGTCCCTGTAGGTGATCTTGGTCAGGCCCATCCAGTGCATCATGGTGATCTCCACCGTGGGCATGCCGATGGTGTAGCCGTCCGGCTTTGCCGTGGCCATAGCCGTGTGGCCGATGGCGCCTCCGCCCCCGGTCCGATTGACCACGTTGACAGGCACCCCGAGTTCCTTCTTGAGAAGAGTGGCCAGGATTCTAGACACGGCATCTGTGCCGCCGCCGGCGCCCCAGGGGCATATCAACATGATCGGCCGCTTGGGATAGTCAGCCGCGGAAATGCTCCCCACGCCCAACCCCATGACCATCACCATGGCCACAGCCACCACGATTAACTTTTCTGTCTTCATACCAATCTTTTTTTCCATGATATTTCTCCCTCCTTCTTTAAGAAAACAAATTAAACTGCCTCTGCTCTTTGTGCGCTCTTTTAATCACCCCCTTTCTTAGCCAACATACTCCACATTGATCTGTTGGGCATATTTGTTGTCCACCTCACTGCCCTGCTCAGTGTTCCTGAGCTCCCCGAACCCCTCACTTTTTGCCTGGATCACAGCCAAAACTTTAGACAGGCAGGAGGCGTCGCTGTGGTAACCAGTTCATGATAGTAGATTATTGGGTGGGGAGACAAATGTTCTCTTCATAACCAATGAAAGTAAAAAGACATTTAAAAAATATAAGGGGCACAGAAAAAAACGGAATCCCAACTAGCCATAGATAGTCCTGATAGCTGGTTCCCGTACATGCAATTTTTGGTCATCTGTGGAAAGCCTTGATAATTCTTCTTCCCTACATAACTGAGGGCTTCTTTGTGGGCGTGAACGGAGATCTCATTCTCAAATGCTCCCAGGCGTTTTCTCCAGCCTATCCCAAGCCTTGCGAGTTTCCCCTTACGCTCACTGAAGCCACATTACCACAAGGCGCTCGTTGACAAAAACTTTCAGTGGTAGCAGATGCATTGGCAGTTTTTGTGATCTGGAATTACCCTACTCCTGCTGTATGATCCTGTCAAAGAAAAAATGTGACCATGTTCCCCGACAATCAAAAGTGAACATTTGGTGAGAATCAAAATAGACCTGCAACCTCTTGTCCAGGTTTCCGTTTGTAATCTGCCCATTTTTCAGATGATTTTTAGCTTAGACAATTTGCTGAACTTATAACTTGATAGTATAGGAATTTCCTTTTTGGACACATATTAACCCTGTTGAATTTCTCGGAGGGAACCCTATTCAACAGGGTGAACGCAGATTATTTCCG
>Ga0114930_10004351_pt1 | contig 12006 bp, 13 predicted proteins | sample AnhtaG_FD_87300 | JGI IMG/M metagenome (GOLD analysis project Ga0114930, IMG submission 87300) | Deep subsurface microbial communities from Anholt, Denmark to uncover new lineages of life (NeLLi) - Anholt_01485 metaG | ecosystem: Environmental > Aquatic > Marine > Oceanic > Sediment | place... | reverse complement strand
ATTCACTCGCTCTCCGCGCTATCTATAACCAAGGTGGAAATCGAGAAAGGAAAACGGAAACCGGTTCAAATCTTTGTAAGCATGAACAATCCATCGGGTGTCTTCCAAATAGAAGAGGTGCTTGAGAGAAAACTAAAGACTTCCGGCATACAGGATTTTGTTGACGTTATAGCCTTGGAGAAGGGAATACAGATAAGAAGAAGCAAGGCTGGATAAAACTCCCGAACGAGGGATGCACAACACCAACTTTTTATTAGCACAACTAGGTTCTTATCCTTGATGTCTGGCAAAGAATTCTTTGGGAATCGCTACAAGAAACTGGGGTGGACCTACAAGAAAGTTAAGCCCAAGCCATCAATTAGAATAAACACTATGAACTATAGCAGGGATGCTGTTGTAACGAGACTGGAATCTTTGGGAATTGTGCTAGACAAGATTCCGTTTCTCGAACATGGTTACTGGATTACTAAAACCGAATTTTCTGTTGGTGCAACAGCAGAATACCTTTTAGGCTTGTACTCGATTCAGGAGGCAGCCGCTCAAATCCCCGCCACATTGTTCACTGAACTGGAAGACAAAACGGTTCTTGATGCTTGTGCATCTCCAGGCGGAAAAACTGTTCAGTTAGCTAATCTAATGAACAACAGCGGCGTAATCGTAGCCCTTGAACTTAAAAAACGAAAAATGTTTGCACTAGCAAACCAGCTGGAACGCAGCCGCGTAACAAATACGGCAGTTTACAATATGGATGCAAGAGAAGCCTCAAAGTTGAACATTGAATTTGATTGTGTTCTTCTGGATGTTCCATGTTCAGGTAATTATGTAACCGATAAGGGTTGGTTCAGCAAAAGAACGATTGAAGATGTGAAGAGGAATGCTCGTCGGCAGAGGCAAATCTTAACCGAAGCTGTTAAAGTCACGAAAGATGGCGAAGAAATCGTTTATGCTACATGTTCGCTGGAGCCGGAAGAGAACGAATTGAACATCGACTGGGCGATAGGAGCTTTGAATGTTAAAGTTGAAGAAATCAATTGCCTTGGGGAAAAAGGGTTAACAAATGTTTTCGGCAGAGAACTTGACCATTCCATAGAAAAGTGCAGGAGAATCTGGCCTAACCAAACTCAAGGTTTCTTTGTCTGCAAACTCAGGAAGCAGGCGTGATGATAATGAAGGCGATAAACGATTTTGTGGCGCAATTTAATGCAAGCATCCCCTTCGATGAGAGCCGTATTGTCAGGAACAGAAACAGGTATTACCTGCTATCTAAAAAACTGAAAGGCCAGATTCCAAAAGGTTTCTTCTATGCTGGCGCCTATCTTGGAGCAGTGAAGGGTGCCAGTTTCTTTCCTAGTTTTCTTTTGTTAGCGATGATTGCGGAGAGTAAAGCAAACAAGCTGGTGGTTGACAAGAAGACGGCTTGGCTTTTCATTTGTGGAAGAGACATATTCAAACAGGGGATACTCAAGGTAAATAACTTGAAAAAAGGCGACTATGCGCTGGTTCTGAATGAACATAATGAATGTTTGGGATTCGGCAAAATATCGCGTAACATCCGTGAAGAGAAGGATGCAAATGAAGTTGTTGTGAAGAACATTCTTGACATAGGCGACTTCCTACGAAGAGAAAAACGGCAATCCAGACGGCAACAACGTTCCAGCAGTTTGCAGAGCAGAGAAAGTAAGCCTCACAAGCCTACTCGCAAATAATTCCGCAAGTCGAATTGTTTCAAGACTTTTTTCGTACACTATCTTCTAAACTTGCCACTCTCTTTCTAAGGCGTTCAACCTCGTCCTCTAACGCATTCATTCTCGCTGCACTCATCTTGCCGAGCATCTTAGGCATAATCTTGATGTCCATTTTGGATTGAAATTCGGATTCCGAGATTTTTCCCTGAGAAAAATCCAGCCATAGACTGAAAGCTTTTCTTTCGTTTTCTGTTAGCATCTTGGCGAACTCTTTTGTCCACCTTTCCCTAAAGCTCATTTTTTCCTTCCTCCGAAACCAATGAGAGAAGTCTTCTCAGCTCTGGCCATATTGTTGCCTCTTCTGCGGATTTGATGAACCTTTCCAAACTTTTGTTTGCTGATCCGAATTTTTTGTATTCCTTGGCTTGTAGAGCCATCTCAATCTTCTCAAGCTGTTGCACGGCTTTCGCCTCTCTCGTTTTTCCTTCTTGGTATTCGTTCCAAACTGCTATGTATCTTTCCCTTTGCCTCTTTGGCAGAAGATTTAATATCTGGCTTATGGCGTTTTCTTCCTTCTCTTTGGTTTCCGCTGTCTTTTGTGATGGTGTCAAGTCCCCTATTACGGCTTCGGGGAGGTCGTGAATCAATGCCATTCTCAATAACTTTGATGGGTCTAAGGCTTCCATGTCGGCGTATAGCATGCAGAGGAATGCTGTTCTGAAGGTGTGGTCTGCAACGGACTCGGGTTGATATACTCCAACTTCGACCCACCCTGCTCTTGGTGTTCGCTTTAAAATGCCTGTTATCTCCAAGAATTTGATAAGGTTCTGGAGGCTTAAGTCGGTCATCTTCTCCAACACAGAATCACCTTCTTTGCTCAACTAGGACAGCGACGAAGATATTTCTTGTGAAGTCAAAGTATGTAGTAGCGTAAAGCTTTTTTTGCAAACCAAGATTGCTGCTTCAGCCTGTCTTGTAGACGATGTCCTTCTCTCTTACGCGGGCGTTTACTTTCATTCCGATGCTTTGACCCGCTTCTGCTTGCTTAACCTTCGTGTGTTCTATCTCCATGGAATCTACAGTCTGTTCAATGTCTGTGGTAGGTCCCTTGATGAGAATTTGATCCCCAACCGAAATAATGTCCTTCACCTCTATAATCGCCACATTTATCCTCCCGAAGAAATGTGACACCCTTCCAACTTCCCGAAGTTCCTCCATCAAAATCTTCCCCCAACACCAACTGTTTAATACTAAAGCGGTTTGCCTAGATATAATTTGTCACACCCCCACACGTTTACAGCGCATATGCCCTAGCAAGTTTTTTATTTGAGACGCCGCCCAGTTAGGTTTGGGGATTTTCAATGAAATTGAAGAGTGAAAATTTTGTAGATAACGGCAGCATCCCCTCCGAATTCACCTGTGACGGAAGAAATGTCTCTCCACAGCTTTCATGGGAAGACGTTCCTGAGGAGACGAAGAGTTTTGCGTTAAGCGTCACGGACCCGGATGCGCCAGGAGGAACGTGGATTCACTGGCTTGTCTACGACATCTCTAAGGAGTTGAAAAAAATTGAGCGGGGAGGTTTACCTGAGGGAGCTGGAGAGGTTGTGAATGACTTCGGCAAAAGACCCTATGGAGGACCTTGTCCGCCTTCAGGAACTCATAGGTACTTCTTCACGCTCTATGCCCTCGACACTGAACACCTAGAAGGTCTCAACAAACGCAATTTCTTCGACAAAGTTGAGAAGCACACCATCGAAAAAGCTGCAATCAAAGGGTTATACAAAAGACGATAAAACATGGGCTGTTACACTATTTGCCCCTTTTCTTCTTTATTGGTTCTGTCGGGGCGCGGAATTGTTATGGACGTTTATTAGTTGTTGTTTTTTGTTGTGGCTGAGCGTTTTGATTCGTCGTTCTCGCCTCATAGCCTCGCCTCGGTTCTCAAACTGTTCGATGTACACCAGTTTTTCAGGTTCATGCATTCGGGTGTATCTTGCTCCTCGTCCCTTCTTGTGCATTTCAAATCGCTTTTCCACGTCTTTTGCGTGTCCAGTGTAGTAGCTGCCATTCTTACAGCGAAGGATGTAAACATAGTAGGGCAATCGTCATCCCTCAAGGGCTAACTAACAAACAACTCTCTGTTCTCTCTTAAAAAAATTGCACCTAACAGAAAGCTAAGTCACACTTATTATTGGGTAATATTATCGTTTCCCAATTGCGTTCCTAGAATAGGCAACGACATGGACCGTTTACCGTCAATATACCGTATATGGAAAATCCTTTAATTGCAACACCACAATACTATCCAAAGACGAATTAAATAGGAAGAAGAAAATGAACAGCAAACAAACTAACAACGATGTTGATGACGATAATTCTGGCGAGTCAAAATGACGCTTAAGATAGATGTTGAGAAACTGCCTAGAAAGGTTTTGGAGAACGCAGTTAAACTTAATGATAGCCTAAAAAAAATTTACATAACCCTATACTGTTGTGGAGAACCTAAAACACCAAAAGAAATAGCCAAAAAGCTGGGATACGCGAGAGCATATGTTCATATGCGGTTGTGCCAACTTGAATGCATGGATTTAGCTAAACGAATTGATGAAGAAAGAAGAGTTAGATTTGAAGCGATTTAATGCCGCTTAGATTTACGTTTCTGGGTTATTTTTTCATGTAAAAAATTGTGGAAAGACTGGAAAACTTGAAATATCTGGAAAAGTTTTGGAGATTACAGGGGAACATTGATGAAGGGCATAACGGGTGCTCATTTGAATGATCTGGTTTTAAAAGCCATAGAAGTTTTCAACAGGTATCGGAGTCCTGAAGCGACAGCGAAGCTTGTTGGAGTGGAGAAAGACGGCTTCATCATCGAGTTTGAGGGACCTTTCTGCTTGAGTTGCGGTGTAAGAGACTACTTTGAAGACTTCATCTATGAGCTAGAAAACGTGAGCAGAAGCTTCAGAGTGGAAGTAAAGGAGACTGAACCATCGGGTCCACAGAGTTTCAGGGTGCGATACGGTGTTAAAGGCGATTTTTCCGAAGTTGACGAAGAGGTTCTTTTCCGAGAGTTTCTTCAAGAGAGAGGCTTATCCTTCAGAGAATATTTAGCATCTAACGCCTGCACGAAAGACGTGATTATGTTCCACTTTCGAACATGGCTGTTTGAAAGAAAACCAGAGCCCAAAAATAGGTTTTTCCACATATCGATTTAGCTTCAGTTACAGAATGGAAAAAAAGGATAGCTGAACAGAAAGTTCTGCTGTTGGGAGACATCTCATTTTGGATAATTGAAGGCTTAACTTTGGATCATTATTTTTGGACCTTATTTGTAATTCCTAAGTCTTTTACGGGCACAAAGCTTTGTTTGGGTCATGAAGCATGTGAAACTGTTTTGGACGGTAGGTTGCTGGCTATCGCTATTTCTTGTTTCCGTGTACCATAATATTATCTGCAATTATGAGACGGCTTTTCCAGTTTGGTATGCCACGTTTATAGTTTGGTTTGCCGGAGTTGTAGCGCTTTCGTCTCTAGCGAAAAGGAATAACTTTTAGATTATTTTCTGGTCTAAACGATCGCCTAGAGTTTAGCCTCAACCAAGACTATGCTTTCGAAGGCGACCTTAACTTGAGCAACAACCATCGCCCGCAAGTTCCTTTCACTGAACATCTTGAGGGTTCTGTTCACGTCAGAGAGTGAAGATTGAACAAGTTGAATCCTGCCTCCAGCAGCCAAGAAGTTGGGGGCATCCATTACGAATCGGTCAATAACTTTTCTTCCGTTTGCTCCTCCTGCCCATGCTTTCCCTATCCAGCTTCTCTCTTCATCTGGCTCAGAAGGCAGGTACGGCGAGTTGAAAAGTATCAGGCTGAAGCTCTCATCTGGCTTGATGGGCTGAAACAGGTCTCCATTCCGAAACTCTATCCTCTCCTTCGCACCGTTCATTTCCGCGTTCTTCATGGCGCATTCGATAGCATACGGATTTATGTCAACAGCCAAGACCCTTTTTGCTTTTTCCGCCGCCAACACAGCTAGAATCCCGCAGCCAGTTCCCATATCCAAAACAGCATCATCTTCTGTAACCGTCATTTTTTCGGCTAATAGAAAAGAGTCTTCAGCTGGCTCGTAAACGTGCTCATCAACCATGAAAACGTGGTCTTTGAAATATGCTTTTTTTGGGTAAACCATCCGCAAGTTTCCTGCGTGTATTCTTTCCTAAAGTTTGATTCTTTTTCCCGTCAAGTCTAGCTGAAATTTTCCGAACTCCTCTTTGACGCTTCTCAGCTGTTCAGAGTTTAGAACTGGTCCGTCTTTGCAGACTCTCAGTTTGCCTATTTGGCAGCTGCCGCACAAGCCGATGGCACAACGCATTATCCGCTCCAAACTGGCTTGGAGAGGAACGTTGTATTGTTCTGCCAGAAGGAACATATTGTACATCATCTGTTCTGGACCACAAGTGAAAATCATGTCGAATTTTTCTTTCTTCAATTTCTGTTCTACCTGATCAGTGACCAAGCATTCAATTCCGTAGCTTCCATCCTCTGTTGTGAACACGGTTTCTGAATCCACTTCTGAAAGAATGTTGTCTATGCGATCCAGAAACAAGAGGTTATCTCGGCATTTAACGCCACTCATGACAGTTACTTTATCGGCGACTTTCACAAGCTTTTCAGTTAATGGCATCAATGGCGCCAATCCGGTTCCGCCTCCAACTATCATCACGTTTCCTTCTGCTGGAACGAAACCATTACCGAATGGTCCCCGTACTCCAATCTGGTCGCCCTTTTCTTTTTGATTAAGAGCCCTGCTGGCTTCTCCAACCTCATTGACGGTTATCGATGAGAGCCCCTCCGAGGTTATGGCTGAAAGGCTCATGGGAATCTCATCAACTCCGGGTATCCAAACCATAACAAACTGACCCGGCTCAGCCTTTCCACACAGTTTATCAATAAAAGTGAATGTTTTAACAGTGGAGTTTTCTTTTTTCGCCTCCATAATTTCTACGATTCTCATGCGATTAACCGAATCGAATGATGGAGGCACTGAGGAGCGATTTTTCAAATTGACCGGCAATTCTTTCTGAGACCTTCCTTTTTTGGGTGTGTTCTCTTTGTTAAGGGTTTGACACATATTAAATAATTAACTGAAGATTGATCACGTCATACAACTAGACTCCTATCCAACAAATTTTTTCTCGCATTGGTCATGGAGCCAACTTTGCCCCTCTTCAAAAGCAGCGCAGCAAACTCTAACTGCCACCAAGGAATTCTACAACTACCGTAATATTGAAAAATTTTAGCAATTAAAAAACATTATTGCTCAATTTCGCAACAGGCTAGCGTGCGTGGAGCCTAGGGTGGGAATTAAATCTGCACGTTCTGGAGGCATCTCCCGAAATTGCAATTTTCTAATAGTTGTGTGCTAGTCCCACGAGTTCTTTCACGTTCTTGAAGCCCTTCTTCCTAAGGTAAGCATCGATTCCTTTAGCGACAGAACTGAAGACCCCTAGTCCTTTGAAGGCGATGGCTGTTCCTATCTGAACCGCGGACGCCCCAGCTAGCATGAATTCTATGGCGTCCTGCCAACTTGTTATTCCACCGCAACCGATGACTGGAACATCGACCGACCGGTAAACATCATATACGCATCTGACGGCTATGGGTTTTATGGCGGGTCCGGACAATCCGCCGAACTTGTTGGCTAGTAGGGGTCTAGCTGTTTCAATCTCTATGGCCATGGCCTTAACGGTGTTTATGGCTGTTATGGCGTCTGCCCCAGCTTCCACCGCAGCCCTAGCAATCTCGCCTATATCTGCGATGTTGGGGGTCAACTTCACAAACACTGGCCTGTCAACCCTCTTCTTCACTTCCTCCACAATCTCCGCCAGCAATGACGCGTCGCATCCAATCTCGGCTCCGGCTTTTTCGACATGGGGACAGGACACATTCAACTCTAGAGCATCTGCTCCCAATTTAACTGCGGTTTCAGCGACCTTGGCGAACTCTTCTGACGAGAAACCGTAGATGCTCAAAATAGTGGGAACTCCAGTGCTCTTTAATTCCTTCATTTCCTCGCTGAAGTGGCTGATTCCCGGGTTTGGTAAACCCATGGCGTTGAGCAAGCCGCAGTCGACCTGAACAACAGTTGGGTTGGGGTAGCCAGTTCTTGGTTCCAGCCCCATCGATTTTGTTACAACGGCTCCGGCTCCTGCTTCTATTACGCTCTTTAAAGATAATCCGGTGTACCCTAGGATTCCCGAGGCGAGCATGGTGGGGTTAGCAAGTTTTAATCCAGCTATCTCTGTGGCAATGCGATCATCCATTTTGCATTCCTCTTTTGTAGTAAAAGTTATCCACTGGCAAGATAAAGGTTAGGAAACGTACTCTTAAATGATTCAATGATGGATGGGAAACTTGTGAAAGCTACAATAGTAGAATCTGTAATTGGAGTTTTTGGTTTCGGCGAAGACAACGAACTTGTTGAAAAAGTCTTCTTCCCCAAAGACCCGGTAGAAACGGCGGAAAGGCTCCGGAAGATAGAGGAGGGAACGGTAATCGAGGAAATTGCAGTCTTGGTTGATAAACTGCGGGCTAAAGGTTACACACATTTTGTTTTTGAGAATTCAGAAATGGCTAGAAGTGCCCGGGAAAAGCTGAACATCGAAGTTACTGCGGAAAGGTCCTCAGAGGCTGGTAAACGGCTTCGCGAAAACTTGGAAAAGTTTGCCTTGGACCTAGAGTTTGTGGAAAAGCCGGAGCAGCTTCGTGTGCAGGTTCACAATGTTTCAATTGAACTTGCTAAGATGAAAGTGAAGAAAACCGTTGAAAGGCGAGATTTGCTGGTGGCTCTGGCGGTTCAAACTGTCGACGATCTGGATAAATCGTTAAATATTTTCATGAGCCGGTTACGGGAGTGGTTTGGACTCCACTATCCAGAGTTGGATAGGCTGCTTGACAAGCATGAAACTTACGCTCGTCTCGTAGTTAACTTGGGAACAAGAGAAAACTTCACTGCTGAGAACCTAGAGAAAGAGGGACTGCCAAAAGCGAAGTCGCAGGCAATAGCTAAGGTCGCTGTGGCGTCTATGGGTGCCGATCTAGGCGAGGAAGACCTATCTCATATTCAGGGCATGTGCAGAAAAGTTCTTGAGCTTTATGGTGTGCGCCAATCGTTGGAGAAGTACGTGGACTCGGTTATGGAGGAGGTTGCACCAAACACTCGGGCAATAGGTGGTTCACTTTTGGGGGCTCGTTTGTTAGCCCGTGCTGGAGGACTGTTAAACTTGGCTAAGTTGCCGGCAAGCACGATTCAAGTCTTGGGTGCTGAGAAAGCTCTATTTAGATCATTGAAGACAAAGGCGCGTCCTCCTAAGCATGGGATAATCTTTCAGCATCCTCTTATTCACGATGCGAAGCGTTGGCAACGTGGAAAGATTGCTCGAGCGTTGGCTGGAAAATTGGCTATAGCCGCTCGGGTTGATGCCTTCAAAGGCAAGTATATGGGAGACAAGTTAAAAGCTGACCTTGAGAAGAGAATCGACGAGATTCGGGAGAGGTACGAGAAGCCTCCGCCACCTCCTACACCACCAAAGAGAACCCCAAGCAGAAAGCCTACAGACAAGAAGTATCCGCGGAGAAAGAAACGTGGTCGTAAACGTTAAACCTCACCCCTGTTTTCCAGAGATTTATTGGGTCACTCTGGAGAATGGAACCCGAAAGTTAGGTACCAAGAACTTGGCTGCCGGAACCTCGGTTTATGGAGAGCGCCTCGTCAAGTTTAAGCGAGATGAATATAGACTATGGGATCCGTACAGAAGCAAGTTAGCGGCTGCCATACTCAAGGGTTTAGACACTGTTCCCATCCATCCTAACCACAGGGTGTTGTATCTGGGGGCGGCTTCAGGAACAACTGCGAGTCACGTCTCTGACATCGTTGGCGAAGACGGTCATGTATACTGTGTTGAGTTTGCTTCGCGTTCCTTGAGAGAGTTAGTTAACAATGTTTGCGTTTTCCGTTATAACATGTCGCCGATATTGGCGGATGCACGGTTGCCGGAAACATATTCGCGGATGGTGGAGCGGGTGGACAGTATTTATTGTGATGTGGCTCAGCCTGAGCAGGCTCGGGTTTTGGCGGATAATGCTGACATGTTTCTGGCTGATGGGGGCTGGGTTATGTTGGCGATTAAGGCTCAGAGTATAGATGTGACGAAGGAGCCGTCTGTGGTTTTCAAGAATGAGGTTGCTGTTTTGGAGGCTAGGGGATTTCGAATCAATGAGGTTGTTGGTCTTGAACCCTTTGACAAGGCACATGCCATGGTAGTCGCCCAGAAGAAGTAACCTGTTTTTGTTTCTTCCACGTTTTTCTGAAAAAGTACTGTTTATAGCTCTATTTGGAGTTGAAAACATATGTTTCCAGTATAAGATATTTTTTTATTTTTTTATATCAATTTTTGTGTAATGTTTTAATCCTTTTTTAATCAATATTTTTGCTTTGTTGCGCGCGTGAGTTGATAATATTATCTGAGTAACTATGTTTATTATTTGGTGTACAGAATTAAACCTGATGGTATTTTATGGGTGAGACAAGAACGCCGCGGGTTCCTGAAATTCTCAAGGTTGGTACCCGAGGCGTTAGAGCGAAGATCTGGACTTTTCTTTATTTAAATCAGCCTAACTGGTTTACCTCCCAAGAGATTTCGAGGCATTTGGATATGCCGTTGAGCACGGTACAAGTGGGCCTTAAAAACGTCGCCAGTATAGCCCCGCGAATAAAATGCAAAGACAAACCAAAAAGCGGAAAGGGAAGACCAGAAAAGGAGTACAGCTTCCAAAGAACGTTGACGTCTCTGAGTGGTTGAAGATGAAGATGCTTTTTTGGTGCACACAGTGATTGGTGAACTTGCGTTAGTGAAAGTTTTTTTTCGCCGTTTCTTTAGCTTTGATATTATCGCTAGCACATTTTTATCTATGAACCATTGAACTCAAAACAATTCAAGTGCTAATATCAAGCACTTCTGCTCTAGAGTATATTCACGTTTCCTTATAGGAAAATCAGTCTCCTTAAGGATACTGTGGCAGGATATTCAGGATATCGTGGCATAGTAATGTACAATAATTCATAATACCTCACGATATATTGGAAATGCCCTATATGTACCAGCAGTCCCAACGCATTGTACAATATTGTGGATCTATTGTGAACCTATTGTGGGTTATCCTGACATGACATCGTGTGCTACCATTAATTATTGTGGTCTATAGGAAACACCTCTTATGCACTACCATCTCATGATATTATGGTTTCCTTAAGGTTCCTTGATACCCTTACGTAGGATATCCTGACAAGACTAATGAGAGGGGGACCAGGAAAATACCCTTTATCGTGAAGTGCACTCGTAGCTTAGGTGCATGTGCGGAAAGATTTGCGGACACGCGCGCAGGATTTTGGGTTTGGGGTTAAAATTTAAACCTTAATAGATCTAACGACGGCAGTCTCGAAGCTCGCTCAGGATGTTTTTTCGTCGGAGACCGCTCTTTTGATTTTCCACCTTTTTGTAGTTTGATTCCTTATTTCAATAATCTCCAAAATGTGCCCAAGAACATCGAGAGTGTCTGATAGATGAAAACTAGAGAACCCTGCTTTTTCAATATTGTTTTCAAAATAAATCTTGTGTCCAGTAAGGGTTTTACTTGCAAGGTTGAGGACATTTCTAACTTCTGCTAATTCGGAGGGATGACCAAGAAGTGATGAATTATAGCTAGAAGTGTGAATTTTTTTCAATCTTTTTAGAAAATGTCTATATAAAACGCACTGAATAAACAATAGGTTTTGTGAGGGAAAATAAGATTTTGCATAGAATTGGCCAGGTCCTTCACGTAAGCATTACAAAAAACAGGATCCTTAAGGCGGAAAATATTCCACGAATCGGTGATCAAGTTGCGAATGAAAATCTCAAACACGTTGGAATAGTTTTTGGTGTCTTCGGTCCCACGTCCTCAACTTACGTAGCTGTGAAACCACACATTAATAACCCAGAACACTAGTCAATCATGTTCTATATGTAATCCCCTCTAAATCTGGAAGATATAGAAGGAAAAAAGATGAAAGAAGAAAACATACCACCATCTCCGACCACTCGAAGGTGCCCAGAATGTGGAAGCAATCGTATAATGAAAGACAATGAATCTGCTGAAATAGTGTGTATAGGTTGTGGTTATGTAGTTGCCGCAAAACTGACAAATCAAGGACCAGAATGGAGAGCCTTTGATGCCGAGCAACGTGCAAAACGTGCACGAGCTGGTGCTCCAGCCACATT
>Ga0114930_10004349_pt1 | contig 12009 bp, 9 predicted proteins | sample AnhtaG_FD_87300 | JGI IMG/M metagenome (GOLD analysis project Ga0114930, IMG submission 87300) | Deep subsurface microbial communities from Anholt, Denmark to uncover new lineages of life (NeLLi) - Anholt_01485 metaG | ecosystem: Environmental > Aquatic > Marine > Oceanic > Sediment | place... | reverse complement strand
TGACACCCTACATAAGTAATATATGCAACTGCGATCAGGATTGCATAGGCTACCTCACTCAAGTAAAGGCGAAACTGGGGCAGACTATGTTCCGCGCGGAATATGTGGCGTTGGTGGACTGGGATCTGTGCAACGGCTGCAAGAAGTGTCTGTTGCAGTGCCAGTTCGGGGCCATTCACTACTCCAACACCATGAAGAGGCCCACTATCGAGATGTCACAGTGTTATGGCTGTGGCCTCTGTCGGGCTGTCTGCGACAAGGGGGCTATTACATTGAAACCGAGAACTGATTTCGCTAAGTTGCCGTGGTAGAATGACAGGAGACAATGAAGATACGAATTAATGCTCAGGCTTGTGGCGACCCGCTGGACTGTCGGCTGTGTCTGGAACGCTGTCCAGAGAGGGTGTTCGCAACCTATCCCCGTCGGCGAAGGGAGCCGGGCAAAAAAGCCGGAGACTATGTCATCTTTCCCATGTTCGCTTCGCAGTGCACGGGGTGTATGGAATGCGTAGCCTTCTGTCCTCGGCAAGCCATATCGGTGCGATGACCATCGTCTCGCCTGAGAATCAAAGATGCTTTGTTGTCGCTCAACGGAACCAGACTTTGCCTAACACTCGGTTGGCACACTATTAACAATAACTCATTTTGTTGAGCCCCCTCGGTAAGGTCTCCAAGTTAGCCAAGTTGCGCCTGTATTGCACGAAGATAGCGAATTGTGCCGCCCAGTGCTACTGATACCGGTTGGGAAGCCGAGTGTGCTATAATCCCGTTGGAGTCGTAACGGGTAGTGCTTCGCCCCAACTCACCCTGGGAAAGGTTGTTGATATGAATGAGAAATGGCAGCACCGATTTGTGGAGACAAATGGAATCCGGATGCACTATGTTGAGCAAGGACAGGGCTTCCCTGTACTACTTATCCACGGCTTTCCTGAGCTATGGTATTCGTGGAGATACCAGATACCAGCATTAGCCAGTGCTGGCTTCCGTGCCATTGCACCCGACCTGCGCGGCTACGGCGAGACAGACAAGCCCGAAGGAGTCGAGTCCTATGACATTCATTATCTAATTGGCGATCTAGTGGGTCTACTTGATGGGCTTGGGTTGGAGCGTGCGGTGATTGTCGGGCATAATTGGGGTGGGATCATCACCTGGCAGATGGCTTTGATGATTCAGGAACGCGTTGAGCGAGTAATCTCACTAAACACTCCTTTCCTGGCACGTGGTCCGGTGCGGCCGACTGAGGTCTTCAGACAGGTACCTGACGGCCGGTTTAACTATATCCTCTACTTTCAACAGCCGGGAAGGGCAGAGGCGGACATTGAGCCCAATATCGAGGCGTGGCTGGAAGCCACAATGCGCCATCTAGCCACAAACCAGAGCTTCATTACTGAGGAGACCCTCAAGGTTTATTGCGACGCCTTCCGCAAAGGAGGTCTCACTGGTCCGATCAATTACTATCGCAACTTCGACCGCAACTGGGAGACAACCGCTGATCTCGAAGGCCGCAAAATCACTATGCCAGCGCTAATGGTTTGCGCCGAAAATGACCCAATAACCACACCACAAATGGCGGATGGCATGGAAAGTCACGTATCAAACCTCACCACCCGCCTGATCAAGAATTGTGGTCATTGGACCCAACAGGAGCAGCCGGACGAAGTCAACCGCCTGATCATAGAATTCCTGGGTGACCTGAGAAACTAGCATCCGGCTGGTGGGGTTTTGATATCACATTTAGCCATTTTGTTAGGCCTTGGGGGCAACATTCCTCGCAATTGTTTACTGCTCTGGATTGTACTTTTTAGCGTTTTGTGCACCCACTCCGACGGAGAACTCTTCCACTGTGGCGCAGATATCCTCACGTTGCTAGGGGCTAAACCCGTCATCGTTGTGTGGACGACCCTTCGAGCAATATCTCCCTTAGCTATGGTCGCCTTGGGTCACGTGGTCAAGAAGTTGAAAAGCCCCCTCCACAGCCACATACATATTCCCCACTTATTCGTTTGACAACTCCTTTGGAAAGGGCTTGACAACTCCTGTGCCCTTGTGGTATAGTCACACCGCCTGCTGGAGCATTGTTCCGACTTACCGCCTGTTTACCTTTGTGATAGTGTCTAGCCAATCGTGAACAAAGTTATCAACATGGGGAGTGCGAATATGAACCCACAAGAGGACACCAAGCACAAAATCGCTCGCGCGGCAATGGCCATGTTCGCCAACGAGGACTTTCACCGCGTAACTATACGACAGATAGCCAAGAAGGCAGGCATACCGCAAACCAATATATATAGAATCTTCGAGGGCAAAGAGCATCTGCTGCACTCTATCGTTGCCGAGAAACTGAAGGAAATGAACGAGGGGATGAAGGAATGTCTTCTTGGTGTAAGGGGAGCACTGAACAAGCTGAGGAAGATGACATGGTTTTGCCTACGCTTCTATGAGATGAATCCTGACTTTGCCTGGATACTCTATGTAGCCATACCAGCCAAGGGGTGGACGAAATCAGAAGGCCTAGGGCCGGCGATTGAGCAAGGGCGCCTGTTGAGGAGCATCATTCAGGAGGGGCAGGAGTCTGGAGAGATAAAGCCTGATGTCGATAGGCGTCTGGCAGCCTTCCTTTATTTTGGCGGCTTGCAGCGACTTGCCATGCACTGGCTCGTGGGCGGTCGACCGTGCAACTTGACCGATGCTGCTGACGAATTCACGGAGATCTTGTTCGGCGACGTCACGGCTTCGAAGGAACAGGCAGTTCCGTTCAGGATTTCCTTCTTTGAGGCCCGGAGAGATTCGGCGCCTTCGTTTGACAAAGAGAGCGCTCGAGAAAACCGGCCCGCTGAGCATGACGGAAGGACCACGCGCTACAACCATGTCCTATACTCCAACGAATCGCATATCGCCGTCGTCACAGTAGATGGCCCAAATGGCCTTAATGCAATTGTCGACAGTATGGGCCTCGAAATGTCCGAAGCGTTTGCTGACGCCGTCGGAGACGATGAGGCGAGGGTCATAATTATCACCACCAAAGACCAAGGATATCAGGAACAGGTGTGCTAGCTGAATGGGCTAGAGAAAGGAGTTGTAATGACAGCAAAACAAGCAACCGGCGGAGCTTTGAAGGCGATGAATGAGCTGTACCAAGACCGCTCCTGGCGGGCGAAGCAACTCAAGGGCGAAGGCAGCGGGATAATGGGCTATTTTTGTTCCTACACGCCTGCGGAGATGATCACCGCCGCCGGGCTAGTCCCTTTCAGGATGATGGGCAATACCAAAGAAGCGATAACCGTTGCCGATTCCTTCCTCGATGTTACCTATTGCCCCTATGTTCGTAGTGTTTTCGACATGGCAAAAAGGGGCAAATATGACTTCCTTGAAGGTATCGTGTTTCCAACCCCTTGTGATAACATACTGAACCTGTTCCTGTCATGGCAGTACAATATGGAGGGGCCCTACTATCACGTTATAGAACTACCCCGTGTATACGACCAGCTCTCGCTGCAGTTCTTCAAAGACGAGCTTGGCATCTGGAAGAAAAGCCTGGAGGACCTGATTGGGGCTGAGATTACGCTGGACAAGATCCGCGAAGCCATCCAACTCCATAATGAAACTAGAGCCCTGCTCAGGGGGCTATATGAACTAAGGAAGCCGGCCCCACCCCTCATTTCAGGTGCTGAGGTGATACAGCTCCAGGTCTCATTGTCAAGTCTGCCCGTGGGCGAAGCCAACGAGTTGCTGAGGGGGGTGATAGAGGAAGTCAAGGGCCGTGGGCAAGGGCCGGCGAAGAAGGGCGCCAGGCTGTTCATTAGCGGCAATGAGATCGATGACTCGGTTATTATCGAGCTGATCGAGGATTGTGGCGCCAACGTGGTGGGCGATGACCTGTGTATGGGCTCCAGGTTATGCTGGCACGATGTGGAGGCAACTGAGGATCCGTTAGACGGCCTGGCCAACCATTACCTCGGACACATAAGGTGTCCCAACACCCATAGGCCTTTCAAGGAGGGGGCAACACATGCCGAGGAGGTGGAGTTTAAATTCGGCCATGTCAAGAAGTGGGCACAGGATTGCAATGCAAATGGGGCGGTGATATACGTTATTAAGTATTGCGATTCGCAGCAATGGGATGTGCCCGATTTGAGGGATTACCTTAAAGAGAATGGCTTTCCCGTCCTGCACCTGGAACACGATTACTTCACGCTCGCCCTGGCGCCATTGCGAACCAGGATTGAAGCCTTTGTTGAAATGGTGGCCTGAGTTGGCCAAAATGGAAGCTCAACAATAGTAAAGGAGGTCAAGGTGATGGCAGAAGAGAAGAAAGCCCAAGAGGGACTGGCCCCATCGGTTAAGGCCACACAGGCGGCTGCCGAGGTAAGGAGCTGGCGAAAATGGTACTACGAGCGCATCAACCACGCCCATGATTACGGCGAGTTCGTCGCCCTGAGCATGCTGATGATTCCCGATGAGATATTCAGGACCTTCGGCGTATGGGCTTCCCTGGCCGAGAACTACGGCCCCCTGTGCGCCGCAAAGCAGGTATCGGGGCACTTCTGCGGTGTGGCCGAGGCCGAGGGCTTCTCCATGGACGTCTGCTCCTACCTCAAGACGGGCATCGGCTACCTCATTAGGGGGCAGCAGGAGGGAGGCACACCACCCGAGGCGCCCTATGGGGGCATGGGCCAGATTGACATGATCATCGCCCCGGCCGTAATGTGTGACGGCAGGTACAAGTACCCCCTCGCCGCTCAGCGATATGTTGATGTGCCCTACTTCATCTACGACCAAATGGACATGCCCTATTGGCGCGATGAGAAGGACCCCGAGATCAAAAACCGCTACGTGAACTACAACTATGAGCGGATGAAGGAACTGGTGGCTTTCCTGGAGAGGACCACGGGCAAGAAGTTCGACGAGGCCAAGTGCAGCGAGCACCTGGACCTGTGGATGAAATCCCATAAGCTGTACCACGATGCCTCCGCGCTAAAAAAGTGCCACCCCAACCCCTTCCCCTCGCAGGACTCCTTCGCGACATGTTTCCCCAACCTCCACTTCAAGGGCACCCAGGAGTGTGTCGACTACTATCAGGGGCTGTACGATGAGGTGAAGGCAAGGGCAGATAAGAAGATCGGAAGTGTTCCTGGCGAGGAGAAGTTTCGCATCTTCTGGATGGGTTTGCCTCCGTGGATGTACCTGGGGATATTCAACTACATCCAGGAAAAGGGCGTTTGCACTATGGACGCCACCTACGATGCCGGAGATATCCCTGAGGAGCCGGTAGACCTGAATAATCCCCTATATGCCATAGCCAAGAAGTTCTATGAAGGCGTCTGGTTTGCCAACGGCCACTTTCGCCGGCTAGCGCCTGGCGCCCGCACGGCTGAGTGGATCAAGGACCACGATATCGACGGGGTGATAACGCTCATGGCCACTACCTGCCGACCTGGCTCCAACCTCCTTTTTATGAGGCAAACCATGGCTGATATGTCCCCGGTGCCAGTGCTCAATCTCGAAGCTGATATGGTCGATATACGCGCCTTCGACGAGGCGAGTGTGAAGGCTAAGATAGACGCCTTTTTGGAGACAGTGGACGCCACCAAGGAGAGCCGGAAACGCGCGGGCGGCTGATCGCAACTGGGGGATATCCTCAAATTCAGGGGGGTCCGCCAGTCTACAGCCGCTTGGGGAAGAGTTAACGGGCTCGGTGGCACGTCCGGTAAGCGGCTACCTGTGGCTGGGAACATTCCCACTGCCAGGTGCTTCGTCTGGGGGAGTGTGACAGTATTGGAGCATAGCCTATCAGGATGCCAGCCGGTCAGAAAGGAGGTGGTAATAGCAATTTGCACCGGTGCTTTGTTATCAGGACCTGGTCTATGTAAACTATCAGGAAACGGAGGGAAAACCCATGGCTCAAGAGAAGAAAGAAAAGATGATTGTTGATAAGCTGAAGCCGGCGGCTGAGGCTGAGTTCGTAATGCCGAGCATGGTGATGGAGAATGCAATCGACGCCATGGCGAAGATGATCCTGGCAGAGGGCTGCACCACCGGCTTTGGCATGACCAGCGGCATTGGCTGGCCCCACGAGATTTACATGATGAAGAATGGCATCAAGCGCGTCCATGTTCGCCACGAGTCGACCGCCGCCTTTGCTGCCGATGCCTGGGGAAGGGTAACCGGCCGGCCCGGGCTCATGATGATTGGTTCGGGAACCGGGCTGACTAATGCCGCCACTGGTATCGTACCGGCGTTGAACGCTCGGTCTCCAGTTGTTGGCATTGTTGCAGGCCAAACTTCATCTGAGGATGAAAAGTTTGGCTCGCAGGGGACTGTCCAACCAGAGAAGGTATTCGCTGGGTTAAGCAAGTGGACGCACCTAGTCAGTAAACCAACGGATCTGCTTTGGGTGGTGAAAAGGGCATTCCGCGATTCGCTCGAGGCGCCTCAGGGCCCCTGCATTGTCGGGATTGATTTCGGTTTCGCGATGCAGGCCGATGCTCCGACAGTGGCGCTGCAATGGGAGATCACGCCGGACTACTGGGTGCGTACTGAGCCGCTGAAGCGCCTGGCGCCGCCGGACGATATCGAGGCAACGGTCCGCTGGATCATGGAAGCGGAGAAGCCGACCATCATCGCCGGCCCCCAGGTCCAGTATCAGGACGCTGCGGAGGAGCTCCGCGAGTTTACGAAGCTAACGGGCATCCCCACCCACTGCCGCAGGGCGGCCCGCGGTGCCATTTCGGAGTATGACCCCCTAAACTGCTACGGCCGCGCCCGGGGGCGGGTGATGAGGGCCTCGGACCGTACCCTGGTGATGGGACTAAAGGTTTCCTGGCTGGAGAACTCGGGGCGCCCGCCCTTCTGGGGGGCAGATACTAGATGCATCCAGCTCCAGGCCTGTCGCGAAGACGTTAACCTGGTCCTGCCCACCGAGCGGGAAATAGTCGGTGACATGAAGTCGCTGCTGAGACAGATGATCGACTGCGCCAAGGCTATGGGGATAACCAAGCCGCCGGAGAAGTGGAATGACTGGCGCCAGTTCGTCGCCACTGCCAGGGAAGACTACCATAGAAGGGCCGTCGAAAGGACCAAGGACATGGAAGGGGTGGTGCCGATGCACCCCGACATCCTGGGCAAGAACCTTAGCGAGTTTGCCAGGGAGGAGCTGAACGACGACTTCTTCTACATCATCGACGGCTTCACCGCCTCAACCTATTCCACTGACTGGATGAGGCTAGTCCACCCCGGCCGAGCGTTAGATGCCGGCGAAACGATTGGCCTTGGTCACGGCATTGGGATGGCCATTGGTGCCGGGCTGGCCACCGACCGCAAGGTACCGATCCTGGCGATGATCGGTGATGGCGGCATCGGCTGTAACGGGATGGACATTGAAACCGCTTCAAGGTGGAACATCCCGGCCATCTTTGTTATCTGGAACAACGGCGACATGGGCAGTGGCGGCTGGAAACCCTTCCTTAAGGGATCAATGGGACGCGCCACCGGGGATGACCTGCTCGACTCCTTTGGCACGCTGAAGGACATCAGGTATGACAAGATGTTTGCCGAAGTTGGCTGTCACCCTGAGAACGTGGTTAAGGATTCGGAGATTAGGCCCGCCTTAAAGCGTGCCATTGATTTTGTCAGAAGGGAGTCAAAGCCGGCGGTCATCAATGCCAACACCGACCCCGATGTCATGCAGGAGGTCTGGCAAACTGGTCTCGCAGCCTTGACTTTGGTGGGCACCGAGTGGGATGAGGTACCAGAGGAAGGTAAGAGGTTGTTTTTGGAGGGGGGCATGCTTGGGCTCGAGCACTTTGCTTACGGCATCCGCCCCTCGGCCCAACAGGCTTTGATGGACTACCTGGCCAAGAAGGCCCAAGGGGGGTGATTGACCGCCCTGGCACAAGCCGGCATCTAAGCAATCGGTGAACAGGGTGGCCCTGGAGCTTAGGGCTGTCTGGATAAACATGGAAGGAGAGGGCAGCAACGAATATTGGCGCTGCCCTCTCCTGGCGGGAACTAGAGAAGCTGAGGCGTGAGGGATAGTGGGAGTTGCCAAAGACTAGATCAAAAGGAGGTTTGGCGATGCCATATGAGACTGTTATCTATGAAAAGAAGGACGGGGTGGCTGTTATTACCATCAACAGGGCGGAGCGGAAGAACTCGCTGAGTACGCAGTTGGTGAGGGAGATGAACCAGGTTTTGGACGAGATCGAACAGGACGATGAGGTAAAGGTGCTCATCTTGACCGGGAGCCCGGAATGCTTCTGTGCAGGAGCTGATCTTAAGGAGTTGCCCTTTCCACCCACTTTCCTGATGGAAACAAATAGCCTTTTCAACAGGATTGAGGACCTCGGAAAGCCATCGATCGCCGCCATCAGCGGGTGGTGTCTGGCAGGAGGTCTGGAGATGGCCATGTGCTGTGACCTTCGCGTAGCCTCGGAAGCCGCCCGAATCGGTGATCACCACATCAGAATAGGGGCCATCGGTGGTGGAGGTGCCACGACGAGACTGCCACACATTGTGGGCATAGCTAAAGCCAAAGAGCTGATATACACTGGGGAGACCGTCTCCGGGGAGGAGGCCCAAAACATAGGCCTGGTTAACCGTGTTTACCCTCCTGACAAGTATCTGGAAGGCGCCCTCGAGTTGGCCAACAAGATTGCTGGGATGTTACCTTCTACTGTGAAGTGGACCAAGGTGTCTTTGAATGCCTCGCTGGACTTGGACCGGCACTCCTCGCTGCACTACTCGGATTGGTGCACGACCAATATCGGATTGGCTGGCATAGGCGACTGGAAGGACCAGAGGGCCGGCAGAGAATAGGCATCAGAGGAACTGAACCTCAAGCATTGGCCGCGAAATGACCGAAGCGTTCACCGACGAACTCAGGGACGATGAGGTACGGGTGATGATCTTCTCTGCAAGAAGGGTGAAACAAAGTAGTTGGTGAAGGGGGTGGACAGGATCGATTCTGTCGCGAGGTCAATGGCGACCGGCTTGGTGACAGATCAGGGACTTCTGGTAACGTTGCCAAGGCCGGCCACGCATCGACGATTGGTGAAGAGCGGGGACAAAGAGGTGAACCCCGTTGATTCCAGAATCCTTGGGAAGCAGGTTGTTCTAGTTGGCGTTCGATGCCAACAAAGAACGGTGACCGCTAGTAGCTAATCTGGCTAGAAAGGAATTGAATATGGCTGAAAGACTGAAGGGAAAGGTTGCAGTGGTTACCGGCGCCGGCCGCGGGCTTGGCCGCACGCACGCGCTGGCCCTAGCAGCGGAGGGGGCCAAGGTGGTGGTCAACGACCTCGGCGGGGCAACGGACGGCAGCGGAGTAGATAAATCCCCTGCCGATGAGGTGGTGGCGGAGATTAGGAAGATGGGCGGTGAGGCAGTGGCTAACTACGATAGCGTGGCCACTGGCGAGGCTGGTGAGAATATCATCAAGACCGCGATTGACAGCTTCGGCCGTCTCGACATCCTCATCAACAATGCTGGGGTGCTTCGCGAGCGCATGGTGTTCAACATACCCGACGAAGATTGGGACATAGTACTCAAGGTGCACCTCTATGGTCATTTCTATTGTACCAGGCCAGCGAGTAGGATCTTCAGACAGCAGCGCAGTGGGCGGATAATAAACACGTCGTCAGGGGCAGGACTGGGCAATATGGGCCAGGCTAGCTATAGTTCCGCCAAGGAGGGCATTATCGGCTTCACTAGGACGGTGGCGCGGGATATGGGCAGGTATGGGGTGACCTGCAATGCGATAAGGCCCGCTGCCGCCACAAGACTGCTGATCACCCCAGAGTTGAAGGCCGCCTGGGAGAAGCGGGCTGAAGCAGGAATGTTGGATGGCCCTCCGCCATGGGAGGAGATGGAGAAGCTGCGTCCAGAGGATGTCTCCGCCTTTGTGGTGTTCTTGTGCACTGATGAGGCGGCCAATATTAATGGCTGCACTTTCACCGTCAGTAGCGGTGAGCTACACCTTCTCTCGGAGCCGCAGCCGATCAGGTCTATATATACCCAGGGGCCATGGACAGTGGATGAGCTGTGTGAGTTGGTGCCGAAGAGCCTGGCCAAGGGCTTGGTGAATCCTTCGCCACCTAAGGAATAGAGACAGGGTGGAGGACTTGACGCCGAGATGATGGAAGTAGTGCCCGGTATCTACCTACTAAAAGTGCCTATCCCGGACAATCCATTGGGATATACCAATGCCTACCTAATTGACGGGGATGGGCGATATGCATTGGTGGATCCAGGCTGGTCCAGCCAGGAGGCCCTTTCTGCCCTAAGAAGGGAGTTGGCTGAAATCGGCTTGGATATCGAGCGCACCAGCACTGTGGTCGTCACCCACGGTCACCCGGATCACTTCGGGCTTGCTGGCGAGATCCGGCGTCTATCTGGAGCCGAAGTGGTGATGCACGGCAGGGAATTCCCGAAAAAACTGCACCAGTTCAATCCTGACCTGTTCCAATACCAAATGCGGAGCTGGCTCATTGCCAATGGGATGCCCCACGATAAGACAGACCTACTACAGAGGTCTCCCTTAGGTGCTGGAGATTTTGCCTGGTGGGTTTCGCCGGACAGGACAGTAGAGGATGGGGAGACACTTTACATAGGGAGTCAGCGCTTCGAGATCATCTGGACACCGTGACATTCCCCTGGACACATTTGCCTCTATCATGCAGCTACAAAAACCCTGCTCTCCGGAGACCATCTCCTGCCTAACATTACCTCCAACGTAAGTATCATTCCACTTCCTTCCTCCATGGACAACCCTTTGGGCGCGTATCTCGACTCCCTAGGCAAGGTGGCACTATTCGAGGTCGATCTTGTCCTGCCCGGCCACGGAGATCCCTTTCATCGCTTTAGGGAAAGGCTGGACGAACTTTATGCCCACCATGAGCAGAGGATCGGCGAATTGTTGAGGAGTTTGGGAGAGGAGGAAATGACAGCATATGAGATAGCTTTGAAAATGCCCTGGGTGGGTATCTCGGAGGTTGTGCTAGGGGAAGAACTACCGCTCAGCCAATTGCCGGCAGCAGTGGGTGAGACTTTAGCCCACCTGGAGCTACTTAGACGAGAGAGAAAGGTACGCCGCAGGGTGCGAGGCGACATCAGTCTGTTTTCTCTCTGGATGTGAAGCAGCCGCTCACCTCTCTAGCCAGTTGCGGCTACGCAAGCAGAGAACCCGTTTCATCGCGGCGCCAGTTATCTACGAATTTTGATCCCCTATTATCCCCAAGAATTGACGCTCCCCAGAGACTGGTAATCCTTGTTGAGATGGCATTATCTCGGCAAGGAGGAGGAGATTATCTCGGTGGAGGCATAGACAGCAATTCGTTATCTCAAAGCACAGGGCTTAGGCACCTGCAGCATTGCTAAAGAAGTAGGTATAGCTCGCGACACAGTTAGGCGGGCCCTTAGGAAGAGCAGCGAGTTAAGGTATAGTGGCAGCGCTCAATTAAACAAACGTCCAGATTGTGTAGCTTAGGTCACAATAGCTTGGATTGTGTAGCCAAGTAACAAAAGTCCAGAATATTCAACTATAAACAAAAGGATGCTTCGCTTCTTGAACGTTTCATCGGATTGTTGGTGCAGGGGAGCTCAGTTAGTAGGCCAAAGCGAAAGTCTTCTCAAAAGTTTTACCTTTTATCCTGAATGGTGAGGCGATTTTATATCTATCAGCGCCAAACCACCTTAGGCTCCTTCCTGAGAGGTATGCGTCTATATTTATACTTGGGATACCCAATCATCATTGCCCCGAAGCACTGGTGACCCTCGGGAAGTTGCAGCGCCTCCATCAAAGGAGGATAAGCAGTGGCAGCCACTTGGAATAACCCATTCCAGCACGCTCCCAGACCCATAGAATAGGCTGCCAGCTCGAGGTAGGTTAGCGCTATACTACAATCAACCTGGGAGAGACCCATATATGTACGAGCATGGACTACGATAAGATGAGGTGCACCACGCATTATCACGTCTATCCCCTGATCCCAGGCTCTCACTGGAAGATCCAGG
>Ga0114930_10004348_pt1 | contig 12009 bp, 14 predicted proteins | sample AnhtaG_FD_87300 | JGI IMG/M metagenome (GOLD analysis project Ga0114930, IMG submission 87300) | Deep subsurface microbial communities from Anholt, Denmark to uncover new lineages of life (NeLLi) - Anholt_01485 metaG | ecosystem: Environmental > Aquatic > Marine > Oceanic > Sediment | place... | reverse complement strand
TTGCATTTTACATAGTTTTCACTTCGCTGTCTCCCGAGTACTCGGGATTCACCTTCGACTTATTTCATTTTTTCGTGTATATCAAGCACGGCGAGGTGAAGAACACCTCGCCGAGCAATTATAGCTGGTTATATGATAAAATGCAAACTATTTAATGCTCTCCGTAATAAGTATAATCTATCACCTGTCCAGTTCACCGGCAATAATATTTAGGCTCCCCAAAACAGCTACTGAATCGGAAAGCATTTTCCCCTCAAGCATCATGGGAAATGCCTGGTAGTTGATGAGGGATGGAGGACGAACACGCACTCGATAGGGTCGGTTTGTTCCGTCACTGACAATAAAAAATCCAAGCTCACCATTGGGTACTTCAGTTGCAGAGTAAATTTCCCCTTTCGGTGGTCGAATGCCTTTGTGCTCCATAGTTATCATAAAATGATGGATGAGTTCTTCCATATTATTATATACATCCTGCTTTTCGGGGAGGATGATTTTCGGATCATCGATATTGATTTTGCCTTCGGGCAGATTTTCCAGCGCCTGCTCTACAATTTTCAAGGATTGTCTCATTTCTTCCATGCGAACCCAATACCGGTCATAAACGTCGCCCCGGTCGCCAACAGGAATATCAAACTCGAAGTCTTCGTATGATGAATAGGGTTCGTTTTTTCGGAGGTCCCATGCCACACCCGAGCCGCGCAGGCAGGGACCGGTCAGTCCATAATTAATAGCTTCTTCTCCATCAATGACGCCAATATCCCGGGTTCTGCCAATCCATATTTTGTTGCGGGTTAACAGAGTATCCACTTCTTTAAAAACAGAGGGGAATTTTTTTAAAAACTCCCGTGCTGCAGGGAAAAACTCATCCGGAAGATCCCGCATCATACCGCCAATTCTGGTAAAACTCGTTGTCAACCGTGTCCCGCAGGCGATTTTGAAAAGGTCATATAATTTTTCTCTCTGTTCAAAAAAGTAGAGAAACGCGGTAAAAGCGCCAAGGTCCAGCGCCGCTGTTCCGATGGATACGAGGTGGTCGGATATACGGGAAAGCTCAGCTAAAATTACCCGCACATACTCACACCTTTTGGTAACTTTGATGTCAAAAAGTTTTTCTGAAGCTATTGCAAATCCAATGTTGTTATTCAGCGGCGAAAGATAATTCATTCTGTCCGAAAGAGCGATGAACTGATTATAAGAAAGATGCTCGGATAATTTTTCGAAGCCCGTATGCAAATAGCCGATATGCGGAGTGGCTTTTATTACTGTTTCACCGTCAAGCACCATTTCAATTCTCAGCGTGCCGTGCGTTGCCGGGTGCTGGGGACCAAAGTTAAGCGTAACCCTCTCAGTATCAAGTCCGGGTTCTTTTTCTTTTTGTTTTTCTACTTGAGGTTCTTGCATATTATATTATTATTAAGAATTAAGATCTCTCGCTCCTTAAGGAGTCCATTTTGGGCAAAGCCGCAAAGCCCTCCAAGAAAATACCTAATCAAATAATCATTCCCAGTCAGAGACTGGGAACGAGATGCAATATATTTGATCTGTATTAGTCATAAAATTGAATGACAGATCCTGAATCCCGCTAAGCGGGACAGGATGACAGGCAGGGTTACTGTCATTCCGAATGTATTTCACTACATATTATCATCCTATGTCACAAATTCTGTCATCCTATACCACGCATTCTGTCATCCTGAACTTGTTTCAGGATCTGGTTTTTGCTTAACAATTATATTTCATCTCCAAAAGCTTGTGGCAAAGTAATCACTTCGTGGCACATGGTGACCACTGGCTCCGTGGCGGGGCAAAGCCCGCCAAGAAAATACCTAATCATTCCCAGTCAGAGACTGGGAACGAGATGCAAGTTAAACGTGACTCTCTCAGTATCAAGCCCGGGTAATCATTCCCAGTCAGAGACTGGGAACGAGATTCCTGGTCAGAGACTGGGAACGAGATGCAACATTTTCTGACACCATTATTTTCTGTTTTTGCAGCTTTGCCACGCGGTGCCCACTTCGTGGCGAGAAAAATTAAATTTTTGTTACATTATTTGTTCGTAAGGTCCGGGAAATTGCTGCGGTATCCCTCGCCATGGAGGGGATAGTCTTTTCGGAGTGGGTGTCCAGAAAAATCCTCCGGCAGCAGTAATTTTCTTAAGTCCGGATGACCCTCAAAATTAATGCCAAAAAGCTCCGCAATCTCCCGTTCCTGCCAGTTTGCGGTTTTCCAGAGCGGCATCATTGTCGGGACGTTCAAATCATCTTCCGGAACCCACGCCTTCACCCGGAGACGGCGATAATAAGTGTGCGAATATAAATGATAAATAACAGCAAACCGTTCATCGCCCCCAAGTTTGAGATAGTCAACCGCAGTAATATCAACCAAGAAATTGAAAGCCGTCTCTTTCGATTCCTTAAGCGATTTCATGATTTCGAATATTTCATTTTTCTTGACTACGAGGGCAAGGTCTCCACGAAACTCTTCAGTCCGCAAATAAGAATCGGGAAAGTCCTGTGCTATTCCGGAGATATATTTTTGTTCTTCGTCGGTCATACCGCAGTTTGAAGATTATGGGAGAAGGGGATTTAATCCCAATCAAACGCACCTTTTTTTAATAAGTAGAAATATCCGAGCAGCAATAACCCAATAAATGCAACCATTTCATACAGTATAAAATCCCCTATGGAAAGAAGGTCTTTATACACTACAGCCCATGGATACAGAAATACAACTTCAATATCAAAAATGATAAATAACATTGCAATCAGATAGAATTTAACATTAAACCGGAAGCGTGCATCGCCAACAGGGTCTATACCGGATTCATAGGTGATCTCTTTAACGGGGTCATATTTCCGCGGACCTACTAAATGTGCAACAATAAGTATCGCTCCTGCAAATCCAATCCCTGCTAAGGCTAATATCAGTACAGGTATATAATCATTCAACATAACTGGCTTAGTCCATGAACCTATGTGATCCCGCTTAGCGGGATTAATATTACTTGGTGTAATAAGAAGAATTTAAAATTACTCAAATAAATAATTTTAATCAAGTAAAAATTTCATTATTTCAAATGATAATGCGCTAAGAACATGATTTTCTTTATCTAAACTAAAAATTCTCTTCCCGCTTAGCAGGAAAAAATAAATATATACAACATACCAATATTAGGGACTCGAAATAAATAACAGGTTGAGATATCCGTTATTGTTAGTATTTTTATATGTTATATGCCACACAATAGAATATCTATGAATTATTCAGGAAAGTAAATTTCTTTACGATTTGGTATCTTTACAAATTATATAAAACTTGATGTCTAAATTTTTAACTTTGGCTCAATAACTGAATCATAATTGCAAATAATTCTGTGGCATAACCTTTGCAACTTTTTTAATATGATTGCACAGAGATAGCCAAAGAAAGTCTCCTGCAAATTGAAAATAGAGAAGAAATATTATAAAATATTGTATTTATATTACGATACGTCATCTTCTATGAATTTTCATCCAATAACTTTTTCTTGCAAAAGGGAAAATTTTTTTCAAATATAAGATTATTATCTATAATTTTACTACTTCTGACAGTTTCAACCATCTTTCAAATATGCTTGTCGTGTGAATTTCGAGCTGCACGCTTAACTCTCTATCAAGAAATTATATGAGAACAGTATTAGTTGTTTTTTTCATAATAGCGCTGATATTAGGTTTTAGCACATCCGTCTTTGCACAGGAAGAAGGGCACGGCGAAAAAAGCATATCTATTTTTTACTCTATTCCATTTGTTCTGATGTTAGCCAGTATTGCGATAGTGCCGCTCAAATGGGAGAACTGGTGGGAGAATAACTGGAATAAGTTACTAATCGCCCTCGTACTCGGCATACCGATGGGCATATTTTTTGTCTTTTTCGATTTCCATACATTCCAGCATACACTCGAAGAGTATATTGCTTTTATTATTTATGTTGGTTCTTTATTTGTTATTTCCGGCGGTGTAGTGCTCCGTGGTGACATTAAGTGCTCGCCGTTAACTAATTTAAGCATTATTGGAATCGGCACTGTTTTAGCCTCGTTTATCGGCACGCCGGGTGCGAGCATGCTGCTGATCCGCCCGATATTAAGAATAAATGCCGGTCGTAAAAGCATAAAACACGTTGTCATATTTTTTATTTTCTCAGTCAGTAATATCGGCGGCTGTTTAACACCGCTGGGCGACCCGCCGCTGTTTTTAGGATACCTTAATGGAGTACCTTTTACCTGGACGTTTTCACTTTGGCCCCAGTGGTTATTCGCCAATGGAATACTGCTCACTATTTTTTATTTGTTGGATCGTAAAAAATTTCAAGAGGAAGAACAGGTTGAGAGCCCTACTGTAGCAGCCCTTGGACAGCCACTGCAATTGGTTGGTTTAATCAATTTCCTCTGGATTGTTGGCGTTATAATGTCGGTTGCGTTTGTACAGATAGAGTTTCCTCACATGGAGATCCTGGGTCTTCGTGAGATAATTATGCTGACAATGGTGGGGTTGTCACTTATTACCACTAAAAAAGTGTTACGCGAAGAAAATAAATTTACGTACCATCCGGTTTTAGAGGTCGGATTTCTTTTTATTGGGATATTCTTGACAATGATGCCGGCGCTGGTTTATTTAGAGACTCATGGTTCGACCTTAGTGGAAAAGGGGCTAAATGAACCCTGGATGATCTTCTGGTTTACCGGAATATTATCATCATTCTTAGACAATGCTCCGACTTACCTGTCATTTTTTACTTTAGCCCAGGGAATGAAGTTAGCCGGAGAGACCGTTGCTGCAACCGGGATTCCGCCTGTCATGCTGAAGGCAATTTCTCTTGGCGCGGTATTTATGGGTGCAAATACCTATATTGGTAATGGGCCGAATTTTTTAGTGAAGGCGATATCGGATGATTCCGGGACAAAGATGCCCTCATTTTTAGGATATATGATATGGTCCGGGCTAATTTTGATTCCGACGTTCATTTTAGTGACGTTTTTAGTTTTTATTTTGGAAATAATTTAGTACACTATACAAGGCTTTGGCAAAAATTACTTTTATGACAAAATTAAGCTTTATGTTAGATTTTAAAGGCGAGATTGCCACGTCTCCCCCGAGTACTCGCCCCGAGAACTCGGGGTCGCAATGACTAATTTGAGCTTGGGTGGCACCCCTCCCGAAACTTCGGGATTTGGGGGTGTTACTCAATACCAAAATAACCATTAAATCTCAAAATTTGCCAAAGTTTTGACTATATATAAAATCTGCTTCAATGCATATTTTTGGAAACCCCATGCTATTAACGGGGGAGCCCGGTTCTTTTAACGAGTATTCTCATTTTCTCATCGGTTTTGGGATTTTATTATGTCTTGTTAAATTCGGTATGATGGCACTTTCTTTTTACCACCAAGATGACCGTTGCCAACTATTAAACATTCTTTGTAGAAAATATAAACCATTATGAGGCGATAATATGATAATTGATCACGATGTCATTATTCTTGGCACTGGTTTAGCTGGGTTGCGTGCGGCGGTTGAGATTGCGCGCAAGTCCGGCGATGCGATAAACATGGGTCTTGTCTCCAAAGTTCAATTGATGCGGGCTCATTCTGTTTGCGCCGAAGGAGGCACAGCGGCTGTGCTCCGTGAAGAGGAAGGTGACAATCTTGACCTGCACGCCTGGGATACCATCAAGGGTTCCGATTTTCTGGCTGACCAGGATGTCGTATACCGGTTTGTTGAAACTTCACCGCAGGAGATCATGCTGCTCGATCACTGGGGTTTGCCCTGGTCGCGAACAGATGATGGCAGGATCCATCAGCGTCCTTTCGGCGGTCACAGCTATCCACGTGCTACGATGGCAGCTGATAAGACCGGCTTTTTTGAAATGCAGACCCTATATGACACCCTGACACAGTATAAGAATTTTACTCGTTATGACGAGGTGTTCGTCACATCCATCATCGCTGAAGACGGCAGGTTCTGCGGTGTTACGATGATAGACGCAAGCACGGGTGAGTTTAATGTGCTTCGTGGAAAAGCTCTGCTTATAGCCACGGGTGGGCTCGGCACGCTCTACGGCTTCACCACGTACTCGCAGACAGTCACCGGCGATGGTCAAGCGATGGCTTATCGTGCCGGGCTCGCCTTAGAGGATTCGGAATTTTTACAGTTTCATCCAACAGGGCTTGTCCCTTCCGGAATATTAATGACGGAAGCATGCCGCGGTGAAGGCGGTTACTTGCGTAATAAAAATGGCGACCGCTTTATGGAGAAATATGCCCCTGAGAAAATGGAACTTGCACCTCGTGATATAATCTCCCGCGCTGAAATGACCGAAATACTTGAAGGGCGCGGTTTTGAAGGACCGAAGGGGTTGGACTATGTTCACCTTGACCTGACTCACCTCGGTGCGGATAAGATTAACCACCGCCTTCCGCTCATTCGTGAAGTTACGATGAAGTTCCTCGGGTTGGATCCGATTCATGAGCCAATTCCTGTCCGCCCTGTTGCACACTATTCAATGGGCGGCATCGAAGCGGACATCAACGGTAAAACAAAGATGGAAGGGGTCTGGTCTGCCGGTGAAGTGGCTTGCACATCACTACATGGCGCAAATCGTCTCGGGACAAATTCCACCGCCGAATGCCTTGTCTGGGGTGGGATCACGGGGGAAGAGATAGAGAAATATCTAAAAACTAATCCTGAGATGCCCGATTTGCCTGCTGACCGCGTTGAGGAAGAGGAGAAACGAATATTCCAGGACCTGCTGATGCGGGATGGTGATGAGAATCCATATCAATTGCGGAAGGAATTGCGAGAGGTTATGGACTTCCATATGGGGGTCTTCCGCACAGGTGATGAAATCTCTGCGGGACTTGAGAAGATACGAGAACTGAAGAACCGTTTTAACAATGTAAAGATTCAGGACAAACGCCGAATTTACAATTCCAACCTGATTAATACCCTTGAACTTGAGAATATGCTGCTGCTTGCAGAGACGATGATTGTTGCGGCGCTTGCACGCGAGGAGTCTCGCGGAGGACACGCAAGACGCGATTTCACCAAGCGGGAAGACGTAAACTGGCTTAAACACACACTAATCACTTTGACCGATGAAGGACTGAAGTTAGATTACAAGGATGTAACCATCACAAAATGGAAACCGGTAGAAAGAAAATATTAAAGGGGTTCTTATGGCAGAGCATAAAAAATATTCAAACAATCTTGGAATTACAGGATGGCTCGCAGGTGGTAGATGGGGAATAGAGCGGTATCTTTATACGCTGCACCGCATAACAGGATTTGGGATTTTGCTCTATTTTATCCTACACATATTCGTTACATCTTCGCGCGTGTTCGGTATGGATGCATGGGAGAAATGGATGGGATTTTTTAAAACGCCCGTATTTAAGATCGGGGAATTCCTGGTCTTTGCCGCGTTTGCCTTTCACGCTGTTAATGGAATCAGGTTAATTCTGATAGAGCTGGGCTTCGCAGTTGGCAAGGCTGAGGAACCCATATATCCCTATAAGTCATCTCTGAACGTGCAGCGCCCATTGATGGTGGTATTAATGATAGTTGCAATAATACTGATCGCTGCCGGCGGTTACGAGTTCCTGGGATTTAGTCATTAAGGAGGTTGATATGCGAGAGACAAAATACTGGACCTGGCATATATTTGCAGGTATAATAATCCTGATCCTGCTCGGTATTCATATGATAACTATGCATCTGAGTACGCTCCTCGGTTGGTTCAACCCTGCTGTCGGCGAAGCTATAGGTTGGGATAACGTTATAGCAAGGGCAAAGGATGGCATCTATGTAGTTTTCTATATCGTACTGCTTGCAGCAGCCCTTTATCACGGGCTTTACGGCTTCCGAAGAATCCTGTTTGAATTAGGGCTCAAGCGTGGCGCTCAGAAGTTCATAAATATTCTATTTATTGTCGCAGGCATTTGCCTTTTTGGGTTTGGAACCGTGGCGGTGACGATGTTTTCAATCAATTTTTAAGGAGATTAAGGAGATTAGAAATATGGCTAAGAAGATTCAGAAAGAAACTGATATAGTCTTTCACATCCGGCGATACAATCCTGATGTAGACGGCAAACCGTACTGGCAAAAGTTCACTGTTCATGTTGAGCCCGGGATGACTGTCCTTGATGGTCTGCACCAGATCAGGGAGACACAGGATGCAACGCTGAGTATGCGGTATTCCTGCCGAATGGGCGTATGCGGTTCCTGCGGTATGCTGTTGAACGGGCGTCCATCCCTGGCGTGCAATACGCAAATTCTCGACATCGCAACAAAAGTCCTGACGGTCGCCTCACTGCCAAACTTCGATATTATCAAAGACTTAGTCCCGGACCTCACACCACTGTTTGAGAAACACATATCCGTAAACCCACACATAGTACGGGATGATGAAGATGAGATGTTGAACCCCACAGGTGAATTCTTTCAGAGTCCGGATGAACTTACCGGATACCTTCAGTTCACGTATTGCATCAAATGTGGACTTTGTATGTCTGCATGTCCTACTTTAGCGACAGACCCGGAATATATCGGGTCGCAAGCGCTGCCCCAGTCATACCGCTACATCAAAGACACGCGCGATGACGGCTTCAACTTGCGGAAAAAAGTCGTTGGCAGTGCGCACGGCGTATTCAGATGCCACTACGCAGGCGAGTGCTCCAATGTCTGTCCGAAGGGGGTTGACCCTGCGCGCGCAATACAGCTTATGAAACGGGAGCTGGTACTGGACTACCTGAAACTCAGGAAACATAGAGCGAAAAGTCATATCTGCGGCAAGCCCGAAGGTGTTGAGCGTAGACCCGAAATCCCCGAAGCGCCGCCTTTCACAGTCGAGCAGAAATAAGCAATATTCTATGTTATGTTCCCGCAGAGACAAGCGAGAGGGGAGCGCAAACACGGTACGTAACAAACTTAAACCGACAATAGAAAAAACGAATATTTTCATTGAAATGCGGCAGGATTTTATATATTTTGGGATGGGTTGTTTTTATTGGTGGTGAAAAAATGCGGCAAGTGGTTATTTATCCGGGTGAAGATGGTTATTGGGTGGCGGAATGTCCCAGCCTGCCCGGCTGTATTAGTCAAGGAAAAACGAAAGAAGAAGCCATAAGTAACATCAGTGAAGCGATCCGGGGATACATTGCGGCATTGCAGGAAGATAATCTTCCTGTACCTGAGGAGCGTTTTGAAACATTTGTCGTTGCGGTATGATTAAATTACCACGTATTTCTGGTAGTGAATGTATCAAAGCATTGGGCAAAACAGGATTCTATTTAAGAAGGCGGGAAAGAAGCCACATTATCTTACGCTATGAGGATCCGTCAAGGACCGTTTTCAGAACCATTCGGCACTGACGGAGCTTTCAGGCGTATGACAACCAGCACAATGACCGCCCCGACTAAAGATGCGGCAAAACTGACTATCGTAGTAGCTATTACTATGAATAGCACTCCAATCTTCATTAAAGGACCGGACATAAGACTGAGAAAAACGGCTAACTGCCCTATCGTTATCCCCAGCGGCCAGAGCCAAAAACCCCTGGCTTCAATTATACCTAAAATGAGACCACAAAAAACAAGTGCACCACGGTAATAGTAGGGAGCATCAAACGCTTCCTCTTTCCCTGTAATATATGGTGTCAGAAGCCAGATGCCAGCGCCCAGTAAGACAGACACACCGAACACAATCCACTTTCTCTTGGCGGTCATTTTTTCTACATGTATTGTATAATTTAGAACACGCATAGTATATACTATTGATATATTCCGTATAGGGATTCACAAAACTACTTTTTTCAATTAAGCATAAACTATTGTAGAGACGCATGGCATGCGTCTCTTGAGAGCATGTTTTTTATGAATAATAATAAAAATTAAGCGTAAAATTTGAGACGCATGCCATGCGTCTCTACAGAAAATGTTGATTACCTATAGCTAAATTGAACTTTATTCTTCGATTAGTATGAAAATACTTTCTTGGAACCCTATTTTACATAAAAAGAATCACAATTAAGAATAAAAGGCAGTTCCTCTAAGCGGGATGCAAGAAGCGCTTAATGCCGGCTTAGAGAATTATTTTCTGGTCTTCATATGCGGCAAAACTCCGGGGGAATAATTTCTGTGATTTTTTCTCGATAGCATCTACAACTTTGTCGTCGTTTGCGGGCTCATGGTGAAGTAACCCGAGCTTTTTTACTTTTGCCTTCTTCGCAACCTCAACCGCCATTTCCATAGTGCTGTGACCATATCCCTGCTTGCAATTATTCAATGATTTATATGCCTCGGATGTATATCCGGCATCGTGCAGCAGCAGATCAGCGCCCTTAGAAAAGTTAATCAGCCGCATATCACCATAAACATAACCCTCGGTGTCTGTTGCAATCACGACTGATTTATTATTGTATTCAATTCGAAATATTAACACACCTTCATTAGGGTGGGCATAACTCTTCATGCAGGTAATCTGGATACTCAAGTTTTTTATCGCCTGTTTTCTTCGCTCAAATTCCCGGTGGATATTCACCACAGTAGGAATACCTTTTTCCGAATGCCAGTAAATCGCTTCATCCTGAGACAGCGAACGGAAGAGCTTAAGAGCGTACATATCAATCATGGATATCGGATAATATGGCGGTGTAATTGCCGTTTTAATTGCATCTTCAAAAGCGCAGTTAGCTATATCCAGTCCATAAATATAAAATGTGCTGTCGGGAAGGAATATCGGAGTGAAAAACGGAAGCCCCTGCATGTGGTCGATATGAACGTGTGAGAACAGTATAATAGCTTCAATCGGTGTTCTTGACTCTGCATCATTACCCGAATTAAGATACCGGTTCATTAAATCATTACCCAGATTTATAATTCCGGTTCCGGCATCCACAATGATGAGACAATCACCTGCCCAAACTTCATAACTGGTGGTGTTCCCGCCGTATTTTAAATACTGCTTTCCGCAAACGGGATAACTGCCCCGAACACCGCGGATAATTATTTTAAACTCTGATACATTCTTTGGAGCGGGCGTCAAAACTGGAATCCTTAATTATAACATATTTTTCGCTGCTAATTTACACAAATGGTTATGTAAATTTTATCCCGGCTTACCCAGAATACTCGGGGCTTAACGGGCGTAGTAAGAAAATAAATTGCTAAAATTATTTATAATCTAACTAATTCACAAATTTTCCAGAAATAATGTATTTTTGAATAATATAACAAAAGCTGTTATACTATATGTAACATAATTAAATCTTATTTTGACAGGATTGACCCCGGCACGAAGTGCTCTCTTCGGGAAAGGGACCCCTTACGGGACAGGATAAAAGTGATATAATATCTTGTTTATCCTGTCAATCCTGTAAAAAAATAAAATTTCATGAACTAAGTTCAGTCAAATACTTTAAATTTGATTCAGCAAAATTCTTTTATTTAACAGACAATCCAGTCAAAAAGGATTAAAAATAGGATTAGTGTGTAAAAGTTTTTAATCTGATAATTCATCCCGAAGCTTCGGGATTTTCAGAAATAAAGTATTTTATAAAACTTTAACAAAAACTATTATACTATCCTGTGTAATATAATTTAAGCTCCTTGAGAATGGATTTATCCCGGCACGAAGTGCTCTCTTCGGGAAAGGGACCCCTTACGGGACAGGATAAAAGTGATATAATATCTTGTTTATCCTGTCAATCCTGTCAAAAAATAAAATTTTATGAATAAATCAGATTATAAACACAAGAAGACAACAAACAGCGAAAAAGACTTCTTGAATGTTATTAAATTTGATTGTGAATATACTAATTAATTTATTTTTAATCAAGGCTCTTTTTGTAAAGTGTGGAACTTGGTACAGAGATCGTACCCCCCTTAGGGCGTTAATGATACTGGGAAGAGGGGGGTTGTACCAATTAGACCAATGGTTACAGCAGTGGGTGCACCAGGGTGAGGCGGAGGGCGCTGC
>Ga0114930_10004346_pt1 | contig 12011 bp, 13 predicted proteins | sample AnhtaG_FD_87300 | JGI IMG/M metagenome (GOLD analysis project Ga0114930, IMG submission 87300) | Deep subsurface microbial communities from Anholt, Denmark to uncover new lineages of life (NeLLi) - Anholt_01485 metaG | ecosystem: Environmental > Aquatic > Marine > Oceanic > Sediment | place... | reverse complement strand
TAAGCATGACACATAGCCTCAGCCGCCTTCTTGCTGGCAGCGTACGGTTGGAGAGGAAGACTGCTATCGGCATCTTCTGGTGTGGGTAATGGTGCATCGGCGCCGTAGATGCTGGAAGTCGACGCCAATACAAATTTTGGAATATTGTAGTGACGACACAATTCCAATAAATTAAGCGTCCCAACGATGTTGGCATCAACATAGGTCCATGGGTGATTAACACTTGGTCGCACCCCTGCTCTTGCCGCCAAGTTGATCACCACATCGAAGGGCGATTTGTCTGCAATAAGGTCGGTTAATGTCTCATGATCGGTGATGTCGATCTTGTGGAATAAAAAGCCTGGGCGACCCTGCAATCGCCCTAGGCGCCATTCCTTCAATCGCACATCGTATGCGTCGTTCAGGTTATCCAGTCCGACAACCTGATGACCATCTTCCAATAAATATTCTGTGACCCGTGCACCGATAAAGCCGGCTGCACCAGCAAGCAAGTAGCGAGCCATCAGAGCCTCACCACTTTAGGATCCTTTGATCCCGCCGCACCCAATGCGTTTCGTGTGTCAAACACTAACTCGGCTGACTGGGCTACCGCCGGGTAGTCAACAGTAGCGTGATCGGTGATGATGATCACACAATCCGCCTGCTTTACCGCCTCGATCAGATCTGGAACTGATCTCAAATCCCATCCTTCGTGTCCAATCGATGGAATGTAGGGATCGTAATACTCCACCTGGGCTCCCTTCCCGAGCAACAAACCAATCACATCCAAAGCCGGGGATTCGCGCGTGTCTGATATGTTCGGCTTATAAGCCACACCTAGGATCAAGAGCCGAGAACCCATTAAAGGTTTTCCTCGGTCGTTGAGAGCATCCTGTACCCGATCTACAACGTAGCGTGGCATGCTGGTGTTGATCTCGCTTGCCAGTTCAATGAAACGAGCATTGTATTTAACGCTCTTGAGTTTCCATGAGAGATAAAGCGGATCAATGGGGATACAGTGACCTCCTAAGCCTGGGCCAGGAGTGAACTTCATGAAGCCAAAGGGTTTCGAGGCCGCGGCCTCGATCACCTCCCAAACATCAATACCCAGTCGATCACACATTATTGCTACTTCATTCACCAGGCCGATGTTCACCGCCCGGAAGGTGTTCTCAAGCAACTTCGCCATCTCAGCCACTTCAGTAGATGAAACTCTTACTACGCTCTCCATCGCCTGGCTATACAGCGCGGCAGCCACTTCGGTACAGGCGTGGGTGATCCCGCCGACTATCTTGGGGGTGTTGACCGTCGTCCAATCCTTACGACCTGGGTCCACCCGTTCTGGGGAAAACGCCAAGAAAAGATCTTTTCCCACCACCAGATCGTCGGTTTCAAGTTCTGGCTGAACAATTTCACGCGTCGTACCAGGATAAGTTGTAGACTCAAGAATAATCAGCATCTCAGGGTGAAGAACTGATCGTAAGGACTGGGTAGCTGAAACTATAAACGAGAGGTCTGGATCGCCAGTCTTACGCAAAGGAGTGGGCACGCAAATGCTCACCGCGTCCACATCAGCCAGGGTCTGGTGAGAAGTACTCAACTCGAGCAAGTCCTTTTCGATCAATTCCACAACCTGCTCACTTGATACATCTTCGACATAACTCCGCCCTTGTTCCAGCTCTACAATCTTCTTTGGGTCAGAGTCAATTCCGACAACACTGAAACCCGCCTCGGCTAGTAAGACAGCCAGGGGAAGACCGACATAGCCAAGTCCCACAACTCCAAGGCGCGCTTGACGATTAGAAAATCGATTCATGAGCTCCCGTGCAGCCGGCGGTAAATCAGAAATATACTTGGTCATAGGATGGGTTTGCTCCTGATACTGGGGTAAATCAGAATAAATTGAGTTGCTCTGGATCGGTAGGTTGTTTAACTTCCAGGGATGATATCTGTTGATTGCGAGCGATGAGTCCTGGTAAGAGAGCGAAGTCCTCTTCTACCACCCGGCGCAGAGAGGGCTGATGTAAAGCCGCGGCCGGGTGGTACATGGGCACCACCAGTCGATCCATAACCATACTTGGTTTTCCATGAATGGCACTGATACGTGCGTTAGTAAAGTAACCAGCCATGGAAAACCGCCCCAAAGTGACGATGACCTTTGGGTTGATAGCTCGGATTTGGCGGTCCAGATACTTCGCACAAGCTTGAATTTCATCAGATTGTGGATCGCGATTGCCAGGAGGACGACACTTGATGACATTACAAATAAATACCTGTTCACGGCTCATGCCAATACTGGCCAACAATTCCTCCAGAAAGCGGCCGGCAGCACCCACAAAGGGACGACCCTGTTCATTTTCGTGGAAGCCAGGACCTTCTCCAATGAATACCAGATCGGCGTTGGCGGGACCTTCGCCGGGGACTGCATGCTTGCGCGAATGATGTAGCCTGCAATCGGTACACACTGCTACTTCAGACGCGATTGCCTCGAGCTCTTCTTCTGGATTCACCAGTCACCTCCATCTACCTCAACTTGTTTCTTGTGCAGGTCGGTTAATGTCATTAATAATGCATCCTCGTTGTTATCATGGTAATAATTCGTCTTTTGACCTTCGATCACAAAACCATTTTTTAAATACATATTCACCGCCGCATGATTTGACACACGCACCTCAAGCGTGGCGATCTCGGCTCCCATGCCTTCCGCCCATTTAAGCACCGCCATAAGTAACCTCTCTCCGATCCCTTGACGCCGATGATCGGGATGAACAGCTAATGTGCTAATATGAATCTCATCCGCAATCAACCAGCAACCAGCAAACCCAATCAAAAATGGCGGGCGAACTACATTTAACTCTGCAACAAGCAGATGCGCAGCTGGGTTCCTCGTCAGTTCAAACCGATAGGATCGCTCTGGCCAGGGCAGCGGGAACGACAGGCGATCAATCTGAAGCACGACCGGCAAGTCATCGAGAGTCATCTCCCGAATGAGCACATCCGAAATCTTTTGCTTCACAACGCGCTCTCGCCTCGAGGTTTGAGGTAGATCAATGCCAGAGCGGCTGGATCGGAGACCTTCCCAGACCGCACCTGCTCCCACGCCAACTCCGCCAGGAAGCTAGGTCGACGGATACACTGCGCCGGAGGCGCTAACACGGCTTGTGGTTCATTGGAAAGAGCTTCACGCCCATGGGCGTCAACCTCACCACAAATGTAAGTTCTCTCCTTAAGACGATCAAGCACATCTACCCAGGTTAGGCTTTCGGCCTCCGCCTGGGATTGCCAACCATTATGCCCCCATTTGTACCACATCCCAGCGATACGCTTCCGTCCAGCCTGGATCACCGCCAACATGGGTTCAGGTCGATGGGGTTGGCTTCGGGCGAGGATATCAAATGTGGGGATGCCCACCAGCGGCAGATTATGTGCCAAGGCTAAACCCTTGGCTAAGGCCATGCCGATGCGTAAGCCGGTGTATGAGCCAGGTCCTAACGCGACGGCTAACCCGGTCAAAGAAGCTGGTGTGCCCCCTACCCTACGCAACATAAGCGCCACTTCGGGGGCTAGCTCGATTGTATGATGATTGACACCCAGCCATACAGATTCCGCCAGCACTAGGGATCCATCATGTAGTGCAATACCGGTCATCCGAGTGGCGGTGTCTAATGCAAGCAACATCATCAACCCCCAAAGGTTACTTGGCGAAATTGACGTAGCATACGTTCATAGCGTAAACCAAATGCCTCGAAGTGCAATCCTCGCCGCAAATCATCCACCCAGCGCAGGCTGACCCATAAACGTTGGGGGGTAAGTGCCTCAGCTACCCGCTCTGGCCATTCCACCAACACAGGACCATCTCTTTCCAATAATTCCTCTAAACCAAGTGCCACCGCCTCGGCAACACCGCTTAGGCGGTAAGCATCGAAGTGATATAGAGTAGCGGCGTCCGCCCGTCGATACTCATTTATCAACACGAAGGTCGGACTGGTTGCTGGATCAAGCGACCCCCAGCCACGTGCAATACCCTGGGCTAATGTCGTTTTTCCAGAACCAAGATCACCCGTTAAACAAATTAGGTCGCCTGGCTGCAACAGTTCACCCAGACGAACCCCAAAACGCTGGGTTTGCTCAGGACTGTGACTTAGGAATTCGAGGCTGTGCTCATCCAGTATGGGCATGTATCGAGACGGATTATACGCCAGCCGTCCTGCACCTACAAGCAGTTATGGACGGTGACGGTATGATGATCTTCAAACGTAACAGGATAAGCAAGTATCTCCAACGGACTTCGGTGACCCTCAGGGTTAAATACTGCCTATGGATTGATATTCTCCTTAGAAGAAATTGTCTTATCTCTCACACCTGCAACCTGACATGGGAACAGATTGCCTCTTTCCTTCCAGTCGCCTACGTGCTACCATCTATCCCATGCGGGTCTTGGTCATCTCAGACATCCACTCTAACCTCACCGCACTGGAAGCGGTCCTCGACGCTGCCGGACCACACGATGCTGTCTGGTGCTTAGGAGACTTGGTAGGGTATGGACCAGACCCGAACGAATGTGTCGAACAAGTTCGTTCTTTCCCCGAGTTACTCTGTCTTATCGGTAACCACGACCAAGCTGCCTTGGATAAGATCCCTCTTTCGCGTTTTAATCGAGACGCTGGTGACGTCGCAGCCTGGACACAGCAAGTACTGACCGAGGAAAGTAAAAACTTCCTTCACTCATTACCCAATAAAATCATCTTCGACCGTTTTACCCTAGTACATGGGAGCCCTGATCAGCCTGTTTGGGAGTACATTCTTGATACCCATACTGCTGACCGCAGCTTCGATATCTTCAAGACGGAATATTGCCTAGTTGGACATACCCACTTGCCACTCATCTTCCACCGCCCGTCAGAAGAGACTATCACAGTGAGTTTGCCAGTGGATTGGGAAGAAGCCATGCCTCTCGTCGAGCGGATGATTCTCAACCCAGGCTCGGTGGGACAACCTCGAGATAGGGACCCTCGCGCCTCCTATGCAACTCTCGACCTCGAAGCTAACACCTGGGAGATGAAACGCACAAGCTATAACATCAGTCAGGTGCAATCGCGTATTATGGAAGCCGGTCTCCCCGAACGACAAGCACTGCGGCTCATAGCTGGATGGTGAACAGGAACTATCCGGGCATGTTAAACGTCCTAGAAATGAAAACCCGATCATTTGAAACCAGGAGGCGATTGCCATGAGCAAGCAAATCACACTCATTTTATCTTTAATCGTTGCCATAGTCTTGGCTGCGTGCGCCCCAGCTGCGAGCCGCAGCTTTGAGCAGGGATTCGCCGGCGAGGCACCCGCCTCGGAAATGGTCGTCGGACGCGAGATGGTCGCTGGCGCCCCACCTGCCGAGCCTAACTCACATTTCGCTTCCCAAGATGTAGTTGCTGAGAGACTGGTGATCCGCAATGCAAACCTTACACTTGTCGTCACCGACCCAGCTCAATCAGTGGAAGCCATTAGCCAGATGGCTCAAGAGATGGGCGGCTTTGTTGTCTCTTCGAATATCTATCAAACCACATACGACGACATACGGGCTAATCAGGCTTCAATTACTATCCGTGTCCCAGCTGAGCAAATAGATGAAGCTTTGAGTCGCATAAAAGAGGATGTCATCGAGGTGCGCAGCGAGAATGTTTCTGGGCAGGATGTTACCCAGGAATACACCGATCTGCAATCCCAGCTACGAAACCTTGAGGCAGCGGAGGATGAGCTACGGGAGATTATGGAAGCGTCAACCAATGCCGAATATGTGTTGGATGTTTTCGAGCACTTACGTCAAGTTCGACAAGAAATCGAGATCACCAAAGGCCGGATGCAATACTACGAGCAATCGGCTCGCATGTCGGCAGTCAGCGTTGAGCTGCTCCCCGACGTAGCCGCCCGGCCACTGCAAATCGGCCGTTGGGAACCGCAAGGTACGGCGAAAGCTGCTCTTGGGGCATTGATCAATTTACTAAAGTTTCTTGCCGACGCCGCCATTTGGGGTCTGATATGCGTGCTGCCAATCGCGGCGATCTTTGGCATACCAGCCTGGTTTGTGCTGAGAGCGATTAGACGCCGTCGTAAGATAGAGCAGGATGAACCAGAAGCATCCTAGCCTTGAAGTCTTACCCCCCGATGTAGCCGCAGGCTTTAGCCTGCGAAACCTATACACAGATCACACGCTGAAGCGTGCGGCTACATCGTTGATCTTCCTTCCATGGTCATCAAAAACCATCGTTCCTACAATGTAGCCGCAGGCTTTAGCCTGCGAAGCCCATATACCGATCACACGCTGAAGCGTGCGGCTACATCGTTGATCTTCCTTCCATGGTCATCAAAAACCATCGTTCCCACAATGTAGCCGCAGGCTGAAGCCTGCGCCTGGTGAGCCAACCATGGCCGTCTCCCTCAACCTCGCTCAATAGCCATTCGAACTTGTGAAGCCAGCTCCCCGAAATGTTCTGAATAGGTTAACTCCAGACTTCGTGGACGAGGCAGTGGGATCGGTAGATCTAGACACACATGAGCTGGGCGCGCGCTAAGCACAATCACCCTGTCCGCCAGAAGGACCGCCTCAGAAATCGAATGAGTCACCATTACCACTGTCACCGTTCGCGCCGACCAGATGCGCATTAACTCCGTGCCCATACGTTCACGGGTCAGCGCGTCGAGCGACCCAAATGGCTCGTCGAGCAGCAGCAGATTTGGCTCGTGGATCAGCGCGCGGGCTATCGCCACCCGCTGAGCCATACCCCCTGAGAGATCACGTGGATAAGAAGTCTCAAAACCCTTTAGCCCTACCAGGTTAATCAAGTTCTTGGCAAGAGCTTCCGCCTCCCCCGCTGGAACCTGCTGCAACTCCAATGGCAGCACAATGTTGCTTAAGACCGTACGCCAGGGCATCAGGTTGGCTTGTTGGAAGACAAACCCAATACGCCGCCTGGGCTGGGCTAACCGCTTGCCTTCAAAGACCACTTCTCCAGAAGTTGGCGCAACCAGGCCAGCCAATAGACGCAGAAGAGTGGTCTTGCCACAACCTGAAGGCCCTACGAAACATACAAATTCTTGCCGCGAGACGGTAAAGCTTACCCCAGCCAGCGCTTGTAGCCCGCCATCGCCGTTAGGATAGACCATAGACAGATCGTATGCGGTAAGTATTCTGGGGGACTCAAGCATCTTCAGGGCAAGAAATCATTGGTGAAAGCCTGACTTAGATCGAGGTGCTCCTCCAATAACTCCATTTCAAGCAGCACCTGCTCCATGTTCTTCCAAGATTCTGGATCAGAGTATCCCAAACGATCCGCCTTCCAGAATTCAATACTAGCAACAAGCACGCCGCGCTGGACCGCCTCATCCGCCTGTTCCAAACCTTCAACATACAGCTTCGAGATCTCGAATGCCTCAGCCGGGTCTTCGATTGTGTCCTCCAATCCCTTCAAGGTCGCAGCCACCATCCGCTGGACCAGGTCTGGGTGTTCAGTAATGATCGCCTGGTTGGTGATGAGCCCGTTAGAAGTAAGGTGAACATAATCCGCAACCCGGATTACATTCACTGAAACACCCTGAGCTTCGAGTTGAAGGGGTTCATTGTTGGCGTATATAACGACCGCATCTTCCTGTCCCTGGTAGAGAGCTTCCACCTGGTTGTAGCCGATCGAGTCAAGAGTGACCGAATCACTCGATACGCCGGCTGCGCTCATTAAAGCTCGATAGCCGATATACGATGCCCCAAACAAACCTGGAATACCCACCTGTTTCCCGATCAGATCGGCCGGGGTCGTAATCCCGCTGTCTGCTCGAGCTGCAACTGCCACTGGATAGTCCTGCCACCAAGCCATCACGTATACCACTGGCAAATCCTGTGCACGTGCCAGGAGTACTTGTTCACCGGAAACAATAGCGAAATGGATCTCATTCGCTCCGATCAACTGCACAGCCTCCGTTTCCGGAATGTGGTTGAACTCAATTTCAATACCGACATCCTGGTAGTAACCATGTTCAACTGCGACATACAGGGGAGCGAATTGAATATCTGGCCGGTATCCCATTGTCAGACGAACATGGACGGTCGCCTCCGTAGTTTCTTGCTCCGGACTACTTACGCCGATGCAACCCGACAAGGACAGACCAATCACAACCATGATGAGAGACCAACGATGTGACATAATCCATTGCCTCCTTAAGATCGAGAGGGAACTTCACGATAAGCTAACAGCCAATGTTCTAGGCCAGCCACCACCCCATACAACGCAAGCGCCATGCCGACCAAATCGAACACCACCACGAAGACAAGTGCGGTGTCGTAAAGGCCACGGCCTACGTTGATCAAATAACCTAGGCCTTCGTCGGCGGCCACGAACTCGCCGACAACAGCCCCGATCACTGAGAGTGTGGCGCCGATCTTAAGCCCCCCGAATAAAACCGGCATCGCGGCTGGTACTTCAAGCTTGATGAAGGTCTGCCAGCGAGTAGCTCTCAAGGAACGCATCAGGTGGCGCAAATCTATTGGCACTGAGCGCAAGCCCACCACTGTGTTTACCAGCACGGGGAAGAAGACGATTAATGCACTGATCAACAACTTCGAAAGCCTTCCCGTGCCAAACCAGATCACCAGTAATGGCGCGATCGCTACCACAGGGACGGACTGAGAGGCGACGATATAGGGTGCTAATAGGCGCTCAAAAGTGCGTGATTTGGCTAGCCCATATCCCAGGCAAATGGCTACCGTCAATCCAAGCGACAGCCCACCCAGCACTTCATGCAAAGTCACTCCTGTATGTCGAATCAAACTGCCATCAGCCAGTGCGCGCAAGAAACGACTCCAAACAGCTTGCGGTGAAGGAATCATGAAAGCCGGTAAGCCGCTCCATCGGGTGAAGGCTTCCCAGGTTAAAAGACCGAAGAGCAGCGTTATCGGCAGTGTCGATAAACGAAATTTTCGTCGCGTCGACACCCGTGGCAAAAGGGGGATACCACTCTGCTCGTTCTTCGCCATCCCCAAACTCTACTCCTCAACGAAATACCCCGAAGGGGTTACCTTCGGGGTAGATACCAGCAATTTCCAGCGAGATGCACCGAGAAACAAGCCCCCGAAGATGGTCATCTTCGGGGCACATAACGCCGCCCTGGTGGACATTGCCAGCCAGGTTAGCAACCTTCTCCCATCCGGACTTTACCGTCGGCTCCGGAGTTTCACCGGATCCTGCGTCAAAGACGCTTGCGGGCTATACCGCCGATCGGGAATTGGATCTTCGATCCTCACCCTGCCCCGAAGGCTAAACTATTCTATTGCCGTTATTATACTCGTTTTTACCTAACTGGGATAATACCTCCCTACACATTCAACTCTCTCATATCTCCTGTACTCACAAAAATAACCCGCTCGGCGATGTTGGTTACCCGATCGCCGATTCGTTCCAGATTGTGGGCGCACCATAATAGATAGGTCGCTCTTGTTACGTTGTTAGGTTTTTCGGCCATGATCTCTAGCAGTTCCTCGAAAATCGCCTGATAGAGGTGATCCATCTCATCATCCCGGTCAGCGATCGCCTGCGCAGTATCCGCATCATGCTCGACAAAAGCTTGCAGAACTTCACCCAACATTTCTTGTGCCAGCCGCACCATACGCGGGATGTCGATCAATGGTTTGAGCAACGGCTCGTCCCCCATAAGAATGACTGTTTTTGCAATACCAGCAGCGTGGTCCGCCATGCGCTCCAAGTTAATCACGATGGTTATAACCGCAACCACTGCTCGCAGGTCGCTTGCCGCTGGCTGCTGAGTGGCGATCAGCGCCAGACATGCATTCTCGATCTTGAAGCGTAGAGCATTAATACCTTCATCATCGTCAATCACTTGCCTAGCCAAGGCGCGGTCGCGATTCTGGAGACTCTCGAGGGAGAGAGCTATTGCCTGATCAACCATCGAGCCCATCTGCAATAGGCTCTCCTGTATCTGTGCAAACTCGCGATCGAATGTTGTCCTTAAACTTTGTGACATCTTACCCTGCCTCCCTCAGCCTCCTAACCTACCCGACCGGTAATGTAAGCCTCTGTCCGTTGCTCCTTTGGTCGGGTGAATATCATGGCAGTGTCGTCAAATTCAACCAATTCTCCGAGCCAGAATAAACCGGTCTTATCCGAGACGCGCGCCGCCTGCTGCATGTTGTGGGTGACCACTACTATAGTGTAGCGCTTTGAAAGGTTCCGCATAAGCTCCTCAATCTGCATAGTAGCAATCGGGTCAAGCGCTGACGTGGGTTCATCCATCAAGATCACCTCCGGCTCGACAGCCAACACCCGGGCGATGCACAATCGCTGTTGCTCTCCAAGTGAGAGTTCCATGGCGTCTGTATTCAGGTGATCCTTGACCTCCTTCCATAGCGCAGCCCGTTGTAATGAGCGTTCGACAATTGCATCCAACTCTTCCCGCTCTCGGGTCAACCCCAACACACGTGGTCCGAAGGCGACATTGTCAAAGACAGATTGGGGGAAAGGATTTGGCTCTTGGAAAACCATACCGATCCGTTGCCTTAGATCCACAACATCGACTGAGGAGTGATATATATCCTCACCATCAAGATAAACCTTCCCTTCTAAACGGGTGTTGGGGATCGTGTCGTTCATTCGGTTGAGGCAACGGAGAAAGGTTGTCTTTCCACAACCTGAAGGACCAATGAGTGCGGTGACTTGGCGTTCGAGGATCCCGATTGAGATCGAGCTTAACGCCCTCACAGAACCGTAATAGAAGTCCAACTCCTGAATAATCATCTTTGTCGACTGCACCTTGCTAACCATTTGCCGCATTGTACACTAGAACACAACCTATAGTTTCATCTGGTAACTCGTGCCAGGAGTTGTATAATCAGCGACGATGGATGAACTTCGCTCCGGGCACATTTGCTTGTTGTCCTCCTTCCTGCTGGCAAGTATGTTGACCGCTGCCTGCAGTCGCTCGATGACTGAAGACCTCTCGAGGCCATCCTCTGACGCCATAATCGAAAACAAGGGATCCGATACAATCGTGAACCTAGCTCTCGCCTGGGCTGAATCCTATCAAGATAGCCACCCTGAGGTGCGAATCTCGGTCACTGGAGGAGGATCCGGTACGGGGATCGCCGCCCTGATCAACGCTTCGGTAGATATCGCCAACGCCTCACGGAAAATCAAGCCGGAGGAGCAAGCTCAGGCGGAAGCCAATGGCGTCCTCCCGGTGGAGTTCGTCATTGCCCGAGACGCCATCGCGATCATCGTCAATCATGAGAACCCCGTCGACCACCTCTCGATCGGTCAGATCTCCGACATTTACAGTGGAGCGGTCAACAATTGGAGGCAGGTGGGAGGAGAAGATCGACCCATTGTGCGGCTATCACGCGAAACCAATTCTGGCACGCATGTCTATTTCCTGGAACAAGTACTTCGTGGAGGGGACAAGAACGATCAGACGCTATTCTCGACCGACACATTGTTATTGCCATCATCGGAAGGCATAAGCGCTGAAATCCGTCAAAACCCCAACGCAATTGGCTACGATGGACTTGGCTATGTAACTGAGGATCTGAAAGTAATTGCAGTTTCCCTTGATGCGACCGGACCCTTCGTCCTTCCCGCTCCAGAAACGGTTAATAGTGAGCAATACCCGATTGCCCGCGATCTATACATGTACACAGCAGGAGAACCGACTGGCGAGATCAAAGCGTACTTAGATTGGATCCTCTCTTCTGAAGCGCAACGGATTGTCTCGGAACTCGGCTTTGTGCCTATCACACCTTGAGGTTGGTATGCGAAATTCAACTTGGAGAGAATATATCATCACCCGCCTGATCAAGGTCTCCGGTTATTCAGCGATCTTATTTGTTGGTTCAATCTTTCTTTTTTTGATGCTGGAGGGGGCGCCAGCACTAATCGAAATCCCAATTTCCACGCTTTTCAGCACCCGCTGGTACCCGATTGAAAACTATTTTGGCATCCTACCATTGATCGGTGGGACGGTCGTCGTGACGTTCG
>Ga0114930_10004341_pt1 | contig 12018 bp, 6 predicted proteins | sample AnhtaG_FD_87300 | JGI IMG/M metagenome (GOLD analysis project Ga0114930, IMG submission 87300) | Deep subsurface microbial communities from Anholt, Denmark to uncover new lineages of life (NeLLi) - Anholt_01485 metaG | ecosystem: Environmental > Aquatic > Marine > Oceanic > Sediment | place... | reverse complement strand
GGATACGTCTCATGGGCCGGCAGCTTGTGCGCTCGGGGCGGTGTTGGCGGAAAACCGTGGTTGTAAAACACATACAAGCCACCCTTTCCCGCGATGACAATGTCGTTGCGCCCGTCCTTGTCCATGTCCGCGATGTTCAGCTTCATTCCAACGCTGACTACGTAATTAGGCGGTGGGTTGATCCCTCCTTCATCCGGGTAATACGGCAGATGGTTAAAAGAAAGGACGTGCCGCTCGAATTCGCCGCCTTTGATATCGTACCAGAAGGCATACAAAGGCTCGAAGGCCCCGATGTCGCCGCCGTGGTGGGCGAACAAACGCTTGCCTGTCACCATGTCTTCCTTGCCGTCTCCGTTGAGGTCGCCAAGAGCCAAGGTATGAAACTGGCTGAATTCGGTGTCGGCCCAGTGCGTCTTGAAGGTCCGTTTGCCACTGCTGTCAACCTTCTGCTGGAGCCACGCCAGGCCATACGCATGGGAAGAACCAATGATAATATCATTCAGGCCGTCTCCATCAACATCATGCACGAGGATCGGGTGCGAAGCTCCGCCGCCCCGGCCCTTGGCGGGCTCGAATCGATAGTCCGCATGAAATTTCCAAGGTGTGTCTGTAGCACGCCTCGGCTGCTCATACCAGCCAACAGGCGTGATAATATCGACCCGCCCGTCGCCGTTGATGTCACCTAAACCGTTGCCGTGTACGTCACCTTGTGTGCCCACGACGTGCTCTACAAACCAGGGCTTCTTATCAATGTGCTCGAGCCATGTCATACCCTGGCCTTTGACCAAACCCCAGTGGTTGCACAGGATGTCCTCGTCGCCATCGCCGTCGATGTCACCGTGAATTACCCCTTCCATATTCAGAGCCATGTGAATCCTCGTGGATTTCCAGACGACGCCTTTCTTGCCGGGGTTCTCATACCAGAAGGCTCCCTTCATGAACATCCAGCCCGAGCTGACGATATCCATCCGGCCGTCGAAGTTGACGTCCATCGCGAACTCGCTGTTGTCGTCGGTCTCCGGGCCGTTGGTCTCTGCGCCGTCACGGAAGTTGGCGTGCTTTGTCCAATTTGGGGCCTCATACCAGTTGCGGCCGGATGCAATATCGAGGTCACCATCGCCGTCGACGTCCAGAACGGATGCGCATTCACAAAACGGACCAAACCAATAGCTGTGATTTGCGGGATCATGAGCAGGGCCGTCTATCTTGACAGGGATGAAAATTGGCTCACCAGCCTGCAAGGAAAGAGGAGCTGTCGCGAGCAATACAACCAACAAATATGGGCAGGCTTTCATAATCAGAACTCCTTAACAATAGTCACAATGATTTCTGCAAAATTGCAGGTTAGGCATATATTATTTAAGAAAATCCGTTTTTTGATTTTCTTACATAATCGCTTAACTATTTCTTAAAGAACAACTTACTGTTTAACAAGAAAAAATCAAAAAACGATTTTTTCTTGTCAAAGTATGCCTAACCTGCAATTTTGCAGAAGCCTTATAGTCACACTCTTCATAGCCTGGAACGTCAAAGCGACCATCCTGAACGGTACTTTGGCTTAACGTATTCGTTCGCCGCCCTGTTGTTGGCGAATTTCATATTCTCTGCGTCCCATTGAAGCTCCTTCTCGGTCCTGATAGCGATGTTGCCCAAGAGCACGGCCTCGGTTAGGATGCTCGCCCAGTCGAAGTTGCAGTGTGCCGGCTCACCGCCCCTAATGGCCTCGACCCATTCGCCCCAGGTTCCCGACCGGCGCTTGAGGGTCTTGGGCGGCAGCTTGTAAGCCTTCATTTCGGACTCGGGTATGATTCGGTTGCCAAGTATGACCCCCTTGTCGCCAACGTACATTTCACCCGAGCCGGGCAATTGGCGCCCCGATTCCAATTCAGCCGGTCGGGGAGGCTTTAGGCCGCCATCGTACCAGACCAAACGCAGCGGCGGCATGCCGTCACGCGCGGGGAAGTCAAAGGTCACAATCGATGCCAGAGGTGCCGTCTCGTCAAAAACCATGCTGGCGCTTGCACTGATGCTGGACGGGTAACCCAGCTTGAGTGCTTTGAATACGTGATTGAAATGGTGACAGCCCATATCGCCCAAAGCGCCCGTGCCGAAGTCCCACCAGCCGCGGAAATTCCAGGGATGGTACACTGCCCGGCGTGGTCTTCTGCTTGCCTTGACCTGGCGCAACGCCAAGTCGTCGTCGCGCCACTCAGCCACAAACGGCCGCATCGCCGCCGGCCCAATCCACAAGTCCCAATCCAATGTCTCTGGAATGGGGTCCTTTCCCGGCGGGCGGAGCATCCCCTGGGGCCACAGCGGCCTGTTGGACCAGACATGGGCTTCCCGCACGTCACCAATGGCACCATCCCAAATCATTTCACAGAGCCGACACGCCGGGTCCGTGGTATTCGCCGACGCGGTAACCTGCGTGGCAACGCGCGCCTGCCGTGCGGCTTCGGCCAGAATCCGCTCCTCCTGAATAGTCAGCGTCAACGGCTTGACACAGCAGACGTGCTTGCCTTTCTTTATTGCCGCCAGGCTAATCACATGGTGCGTGTGGTCGGGCGTACCGCAGTAGACCGCGTCGATCTTGTCGTCCTCGGCATCGAGCATCTCGCGGTAATCTCGATACCGCTTGGCCTGGCCGAAGCGCTTGTATGTTTTCTCGGCGTAGTCGTCATCAACGTCGCACAGAAACGCAATCTTGGTCCCCGCTTGCTGACTAATACTGGTGATTTGCCCGTGCCCGACGCCGCCTATACCGATTCCAGCCACCTGGATCGTCTCACTCGGCGGAATACGCCGGGGGCCACCAAGAACATAGCGAGGGACAATGGTCAGGCCCGCTAAGACCGACCCGGCAGCTCGCACGAAGTCACGACGTGAGACTGCCCCGCCGTTTCCCGGCACCGCTTTGCTGGAAGCGCGCCGGCCACCTTGTCTGTTGGCATTGCTACTGTCAGACTTCATAATATTACTCCTCTTACCTAAATCTTATGGATGTTCCGTATCAGTTTGTCAAACCTGCAATAGCGGCGCCGATTAGCGTCGCATTTTCTACACTCACTATCTCCATATACCGACCACGCTTTTCCTGGAGAAAGCCCTTCAAATAGCACTGGACTTTTGTCTTGAGGGATTTCAATTCGTAGAAAGTCGTACCCTCCGCCGTAATACAGACAGGCACGCATGGGTTGCGGCCCTTACCGGTTTTGAGCACAACGGAAGATAACAGCGCTGCAACCAATTTGGCCGCTCTTTCCGTGAGGGCATCGAGCAAGTACCACACTGCCATGCGGTCCTGCTCAGTCCCCTGACCAGAGCTTACGGCCAGGACGTTATCACCTTGGGGAGACTGCATGAAGCTGTTTACATCTTGGGTCCGGAGCTCTTCAGTGCCGAGCAGCTCCTCAGCCACGCTCTGGGAGAAAAGCCCTTGCTTGCTCGCCTGCTGAAGGGTCTTTAGGCAAAGCGGCCCCAAATAAGCACCTGAAAACATTTTCTCGAAGGTATACTTGCCCGGATCGAGCGTGGACTCATCCAACTGAAGGTCCACGCTTCCGCGCGGGGCTCTACCGAAGGAGCCGGACTCGACGTTTATGATCTGCTCTTTGTCAGGTTCCAGATCTGTCTTTTTGGTGATATTGCGATTGGACTCTGCGTAACAGCAGTTTGATCCCGTACCCAAAATGAATCCTATATAGCTGCTGAAAGCCCTGTCCTGAAAAGCAGACATCCCCGCCAGCAAAGTGGCGACCGTGTCGTTAAGAATCACGGCCCGTTTGCCGCCTTTGTAGCCTGCCGCTTCGATAGCCGTGATAAGATTCCGGCCTATCAACTGGCCCTCAACTTCTTTAGCTTTGATCTCCTTGCAGAACTGAATCAACCTACCGTCCCTGCTTGGCAGTATCTCTGTCGGATACGAAAAGCAAAAGCCAATGCTGTCACTTACATCCACAATGCCGGCCATATAGTCAACTATGGTCCGAAAGAAATCTTCTTTGCCGGTCTCTTTGTCCAGTCCCGGCATTGGTTTCTGGACGACGTTCTCAATTGCCGGCTTGCCTGAGCTGTCAAAACAGACCGTAGCCACACGAAAGTTTGTCCCACCAGCATCCAGGACGATGACGGGCTTGCCGGTCGGAATATCTTTGCCGACCTCAATATATGTGGGAATCATCGCGAGTGAGCTATCCTCGCCGGCAAGACCCCTCTGCATCTCTTCTCTAAAGATATCGCAGCACTCGTCCATGTCGATACCTTCATGGTGCATCCGGTTGTCTGTCAGGAAGCGTTCTACCTTGTTCCTTATTTCTCTCATGAGCACATAACTCAATCAGGGCAGGAATTGCCTGAGATATTCGCGGCTCTGGATCAAGGACTTCTTTCGCGTGTCTAACGATCCTTCGTAGGCACGATCTTCAACTTCGACACAGGCCGCACCGTCATATTCTATGTCCGTCAAGGCTGAGAAAAACTTGCCCCAATCCACATCGCCCAGTCCCGGCAGCTTCGGGCTATGAAAGGAAAGTGGCGTCGCCAAAATTCCCACGTCATTGAGCTTGTCGTGCAAGACCTTGGCATCCTTGATATGCACGTGGAATATGCGATCCTTGAACTCGTATATCGGCCTAATGTAATCCATAAACTGCCAGACGAGATGGGACGGGTCGTAGTTCAGGCCGAAATTGGGCGACGGAATCTCGTTAAACATCCTGCGCCAAATCGCGGGCGACGACGCCAGGTTCTTGCCGCCAGGCCATTCGTCATCGGTGAAGAACATTGGACAGTTCTCGATGCCAATTTTCACTGCCCGCTTTTCAGCATGTTTCACGATAGGCGGCCAGACCTTCTTGAATCTCTTGAAGTTGCCCTCTAAACTACTCTGATGGTCTCTGCCAACGAACGTGTTTACATTCTTAAGCCCCAATTGCTTGGCTGCGTCAATGACCTTTTTGATATGCGCGACGTAACGGTCGGCGTTTCTCTTGTCAGCTTCAAGCGGATTCGGATAGTACCCAAGGCCCGATATAGTGACACCCTTTTGCTCAAGAAGATCGTGAATTTCATCTATCTTATTCTTGGAAAGGTTTGCCACATCAATGTGTGTAACTCCGGCGTAGCGTCTTTCGGCCTTTCCCACAGGCCAGCACATGATTTCGACACATGAGTACCCTGTTTTGGCAGCAAAAGAGATTACCTTTTCGAACGTCTGATCCGCCAGGACCGCACTTACAAAACCGAGCTTAACCATCTTCTTCGTACCTCCTATTATGCAACTTTGACCCACGCTTGATTCTTGTTGCTCTCCATAATCTTTTCACATAGAACAAGCTCACGTAGCCCATCCTTGAAGGTTGGATAAGAGGGAGGGCCTGACTTCTGCCCCGATATGTAACCGTACACTTCCTTAGCCAGTTGTTTGAACGTATCGGGGAATCCCTCATTATGGCCGCCCGGATAGTCTATCAGATCCATACATTCGGGATAGACCAAGGACGGGTCTCGCATCATGACTTCGTTGTTGCCATCCCGCTTGCCAATCCAGATTTGATTCGGCGCCTCTGATTCCCATGCAACGGCCTGTTTTGAGCCGTCGATTTCAAAATAGAGCCTGTTCTTCCTTCCCGCAGCGACCTGATTGACCGTCATGACGCCCCGCCCGTCATTCTCAAACCTGAACAGCACCGTGGCATAGTCTTCGGTGTTTATGGGCATGTCCTGATAGTCTTCGGGCTTGAGGACCTTGCCGGCGTAGGTCTCAACGGGCTTTAACGGTTTTTTTCTGACCTTGTGAAATGTCGCAAAATCGGCGCAGACCTCGCGAATCTTGAGGCCCGTGACAAATTCGATAAGATCCATCCAGTGAGAGCCGATATCGGCGATGGCCCTGGACTGTCCGGATTGGTCCGGCTCCAACCGCCAGTTGTAGTCAGTCGGATGGAAGAGCCAGTCCTGCAAATAAGAGCCTTGCACGGCAAATATCTCGCCAATGTCACCATTGTCAACCATCAATCGAACCTGCCTCATCAGCGGGTAGTAACGGATATTAAAATTGACAGCATTGACAAGGCCCTTCTTATCTGCCAGCTCGACGAGTTCTTGGGCCTCGGCCACGCTGATGGCAAGAGGCTTTTCACAGATAACATGCTTTCCCGTCTCAAGGGCCGCTTTGGCCATCTCATAGTGCAGGTAGTTCGGCGAGCAAATATGAACGAACTGGATATGGCCTTCTGCCAGAAGGCGCTTGTAGTCACCATAGTACTGCTCAATGCCAAGCATTTCGGCCTTTGACTTGGCAACGTCGTCGGAGCATTCTGCTAGAGCGACAACGTCGATCCGCCACACGTCTGGCGGACCAAGCCGCCTCAATGCCTCGACGTGAGCCGGGCCGATGAAACCCGCGCCTATGACACCGACCTTAATTGTCTCCATATCTCTGATTCCTTACATTCAATCCACCAGTAGACCGTCCTGCAAATTCCCCTGTATCCGCCACATCCGCCAGCCGGAAGGCGGAGCGGACTCATCCCGGCTATGATAGATCAATCCCTGTCGGCAGGTTCGAGATAAGCTCATTGTTGGCATTCAGCGTTGCGCCTTGTTCAATGGTGAGCGCGACATTGGCGCCGTCCGTCACCGCTGCCCGGACGTTTCTGACCTTCTTTGAATCGCCGATCTTGGCCACGGCAAGACCGGCATCCAAAAGCTCGTTATATATGCCATCACTGGGTTCGACCTTGGCAAGGACGACCGTGTCAGCCTTAACTTCCGAACGCTCAAAAGTGTTGCTGACGATAACGACTGTGCCGTCTTTCTTGATTTCCAAGACCGAAGAATTGGCAATGACCTTGACAGGATTTTTGTAGGTCTTGCTCTTTAGGCCCTCGCCGTTGCCGCACGCAAAGCGCTTGATCATCACATCGCGATGGCAAGGCTCCATCCACTCGGCAAAGTCGCTATTCTCAGTGACAATTGTTATCTTCTTACCGTCGCAGCCGAGCTTCTCAGCAGCGTCGGCGGCACCAAAGTGGTCGCCCCAGATGAGCACGTTCTGGCCGCATCTGACCGGTTTGGCTTTATCTTCCGGATAGTGCTCGCACTTCGTATTCTTGCACCGCAGGACATCTTCGAAGGTAGCCACAAACGGCAGGTCAATCCCCAGAATATCCGGCTTGACTACCGTACCGCCCGTTGCGAGCAGAACCACATCAAAACGCTTTAAGTCCCTGGCTCCAGGCTCGCTGCGATATTTTACTTCTACGCCGAGCTTTCTCATCTGGTCTCTGAGCCAATCGGCATGCCATCGCATCTTGTTCTTTGCAGGGACGGTGCAACAATACAACATGGCACCACCCAGCTCGCCCATTTTTTCAAAGATGGTGACCTTATGTCCCCTCAGAGTTGCGACGCGAGCTGCCTCCATGCCTGCGGGGCCACCACCGACCACGGCTACCTTACATGCTTTCTTTGCCGGTGGTATGTGGATGAAGCGCTCGTCGCCCACTGCCGGGTTAATTGCGCATCGCATGTCGCGCCTTATCATTAGCGACTCTTGCCAGCAGCCCACCAGGCAGGAAATGCAGCGTCGAATCTCTTTCTTTTTGCCGGTCATTGCCTTATTTGCCCAGTACGGGTCGGCTATCAATTGCCGACACATTCCAACCATATCTGCCTTGTTCTGAGCCAATATATTCTCGCAGTAATCCGGATTCCTCAAAGAATGACTGGTAATAACGGGAATCTTGACGTGTTTCTTGACCTCCTGGGCGGCATACGTATTCCACCCTTCGGGATAGTACATTGGGTCCATTACCGCAGCAGGGACCTCAAAGATTCCCGCGCTGATGTCGACGTAGGCCACGCCGTTTTCTTCCATGAGCTTGGCAACCTGGACGCTCTCCTGGATCGTTCGACCTCCCTCGATCCATTCATCCCCACAATAGCGCAAGCCCACGGGGAAGTCTTGTCCGCACTTTATCTTGATGCGATTGACGATCTCCAGGACAAACCGCATACGGTTGATGAAACTGCCGCCGAAGCGGTCATTTCGCTTGTTGACGTAGGGACTCATGAATTGGGCGATAAGATACCCGTGAGCACCATGCAGTTCGACCGAGTCAAATCCGGCCTGCTGCACTCGCCAGGCCGCCTCGGCGTGCTTTTCTGCCAGGTCGTATATCTGCTCGCCGGTCATGGCCCGAATTGATTTGCCCAGGGCAATGGCTTCGGCGTAGATGACTTCATGTCCCGCAGAGCCGGGCAGATCCACAATCTGATCGCTGGCCGACAAGAGGTTCTTGCGGGGCCAAGCCGCCTGGCGACCCGGATGCTGAATCTGAACGGCGCATTTCGCTCCGTGACGATGCATCGCCTCAGCAAGATGAGCAAGTCCTGGGATCAAAGGATCTTCATCGGCCGCAAGACACGTCACCGTAGGCCTTCCCGTTACCTTATCAGGTGTGGTCGCACCGACAATTATGAACCCGGTCCCCCCCTTGGCAATTTCCTCGTGATAGGTGATTACCCTTGGATTGACAGAACCATCCGCGTTGGCCGAACTTATGTCGGTCGGGACCATCGCTATGCGATTTGGCACAACCACATTGCCAATTCGAATCGGACTAAATAGGTTTGGATAGTGCTTGTTTTTCATTGTAGATCGCTCCTAAGCCCCCCCATCAACTCCCTTTGCCGTGCCTTTTATAACATTCTTCCATAATGGTCTCTGTTCGGGTCGCCCCGAATCTCGTACAGCCGACTTCTCTGACCTTCAGAGCCATCTCCAGGTCCCGCACGCCGCCGGCAGCCTTGACCTGCACCTTGTCCGAGACATTATCCCGCATAAGCCGGAGGTCTTCCAGTGTTGCCCCGCCATCTGCAAAACCTGTAGACGTCTTGATAAAGTCGACCCCGGCTTCTTCTGAGAGCTTGCAGGCGACCTTTTTCTCGTCATCGGTAAGGTAGTAATTCTCGAAAATCACCTTCACAAGTACCTTGTGACGGTGAGCCACTTCAACAACGGCCTCGATATCCTGTTTGACATAGTCGTAGTCGCCGCTGCGGAGTCTACCTATGTTAAGGACCATATCCAGTTCGACCGCACCATCTTTGATGGCCTGTTCGGCCTCGAAGACCTTTGTTTCGGTTTTGTTGTAGCCATGCGGAAAGCCGACAACGGTGGTTGTCTTAACGTCAGATCCCTGCAGAAGCTGCTTGACCAACGCTACTTCAGAAGGACGGCAGCAGACGGTAGCCACTTTATATTTCTTGGCAGTCTCACAACCTTTGCGAACATCTCCGTCGGTCAGCTCCGGACGCAGTAGCGAGTGGTCGATCATTTGTGCAATATCATGACAAGTGTAGTCCATAAGTACCTCCTGACATCACCCACTTACCAATTCCTGACAACCCTATCAGATTGTCAATTATAAACCTGGCCGCCATGCTGCCTAAGAGGCTCTAACAAAAAGACTTGAAATCGGCCGTATCAGTACTGAAAACGCCAATTACGTTCATTCTGACAGAGGCTCTGAGTAATGAATCGCTATTCGAACTCATATTCGATTTTCCGGTAGCGCTACGCAGCACAAGATAGTACAGGCAAGAACATACATAACAAATAGGCCTGCGCCAAGGAGAAAGAGTATGAATCTGTCGCGAAGGCCAGCAGCATCTTGAAATGGCGGCCCTATGGCACGTTCTCCATTTTGAGGGTGTGCTTTGGTTCTACTCGTCCGGGCAGAAACACAAAACGTCACCGTTGGCAGTGGTTATGTACAACCGTCCACCGGCTGCGGCCATTCCGTCGAATACCGGCTCGTGCTTGAGGTCGTATTCTGCGAGCTTTTCACCGTCAACTGCCGAGAAAGCCAAAAGTCTGGCGCCCTTGCGGCCCTCGAACGCCGCGTAAGGGTCGTCATCGGGAACCACGTCCGGCAGGCCGGCGGCAAAGAGCGTCTCGCTGGCCAGCACCATGGCGGTGACACGGACGGGTACGCGCATCGTCCAAAGCAGCTTTGGCCCTCTGCCCTTGCCCGATCGACGAGCACCGCCGGCAGAGGGCTTGCGGGACGACTCAGCTTTCCTTAGCGCGGCAAAAAGTAGATAGCCTTTCTCGCCGGGCCGAAAGAAGTTTGAGCGTCCGATGCCCGGATAGGCCTGGATACCGTAGGCCGTCCCCTCGTCAAAGACGAGAAGCTGGGCGCGGGCGACGGCACCCACTGCCCATTGCGTCCTATTGAACCAGTCGTCGTCGCGGAACCCGCCTGTGGCTAAGAGGTGCGGGTCCTCCTGGTCACTTGGGCCGAATACCTTCTCTTGCCGCATATATACGGACGAGCCATCGCTGACGAGGATGTCGGCCAAGACGCCGGGGATGGTCTTGGCGTCTCCCGATGGCATCTTGCCGGTCTCGGGATCGGGACTGTAGAGCACTTTCTCCCTGAGAACTCTGCCCGTTATAGGGTCCAGGGCATAAAGATAAATTCCGGCATCCAAGTAGGAGGACCGGCCGGCCGCCAAATAGGCCACGCCATCCTTAACAAGGATACTGCCTTGGACCGGCCAGGCCGATTCGAGCTGACCGAAGGCGCCTACCAACCGTTCGTAGGGAGCCGCACGCCGCCGCCAGGCAAGTCGCCCCTCCTCGGCTCGCAGACAATAAACCCAGCCGTCTGCCGATCCGAAGAGAACCAGGCCCTTGTAAATCGTGGGCGGCGTGTCTACCCGCCCACCAGCCGTGAAGCTCCATTCTTCCTTCCCGCTAACCGCGTCCAGAGCAGCCACTCGATGCTGGTCGATCGATGCTACGAAGAGCTTTCCGCCGGCGACAACGGGTGGGCTGAGCAGGCCGCCAACAGGCACACGCCAAGAGACGCCAAGCTCCGTAGGAACTAGCGTTCTTGTCGAGCCGCTGCGAAGCGGATCGTGCCGGAATGTGGGCCAGTCATCGTGCTCGGCGGTGACGGATTGAGTGCGCCGAGTCTTGACTTCATCATACACTGGGCCCGGCTCAAAACTCTTATTGTCCGCTTCTCCCGGTCTCGCTCGAGCCTTATGGCTAAATTCCGGAGCCAGAGCGAAATAGCCGTTGAGCTTCGTGGCAATGTAGCAGTCACAGGGGTGTGGAGTTAGATAGAGCAATCCGTTGCAGGGGACAATACCGTGCAGACAAGCCCCGCGTGCCCAATGGTGCAGGCGGTTTTCTCCGGACGCCAGATCCAGGAATTCCACGCCGCGCCGAGAAGCCAGCAGGAAACGCTCCGTCGCCTTGTTCCGGTAGCACCGATGATGATGGCCGACGTTGAACGTCTCCTTTGTGGAGAACCGCTGCTTGAGTTTGCCGGTCATCAAATCGAGCCCGATGACAGCATAGTCGATGTCGTCCTTGTCGGCGATGTCGTGTCCTTTCATTGGGATGTCCTGATGTTCATGGACCCAAACCAGGCCATCGATCACAAATACATCGGGCTGCCAGTTGTGGGACCAGCCACCATAAGGGTGTTTCCACAGCAACTCGCCGTCCTTTGCGCGGTAGGCGTACAAGGTTCCCGGAAGGGAATGCCACGATCTCTTTTTCTCCATCTCCGGCTGGGCAAACAGGACAACGCCGTCTTGGTATAGCAGCACACACATGTCGCTCATGCGGACGCCATAGCCGATGAGGTGCTCTTGTATTTGCGGCCGAGGAATACGCCACCGCTGGTGGCCCGACCTGAGATCAAGGCTCAGGATCGCATCGTGGTCCACAAGGAAGACCTGGTCACCGCCGACCGCTAACTCAAGGCGGCCGAAGGGCTCAACCGAACTGAATTTGCCGCGGAGCCCAGAGTAGCTGCCTTTCTTCCAAAGGATTTCTCCGGAATCGGCATCAAGCACACACACGCTCTTCTTCACCGGGGTCTTGTTGTCTTTTGCCGGTTTGCGCGTCTCTTGGTTGAGCGAAAGTACGAGCAGCCCGTCTCGATACAAGATTTCATCGGTGTTATCTGTGCTTTCATAGACCCGAAGAACCTC
>Ga0114930_10004338_pt1 | contig 12022 bp, 11 predicted proteins | sample AnhtaG_FD_87300 | JGI IMG/M metagenome (GOLD analysis project Ga0114930, IMG submission 87300) | Deep subsurface microbial communities from Anholt, Denmark to uncover new lineages of life (NeLLi) - Anholt_01485 metaG | ecosystem: Environmental > Aquatic > Marine > Oceanic > Sediment | place... | reverse complement strand
TCGGCCTTTTTTATTTTTTTTCGTATAGAAGGGCTGTGCTCGATGATAAAATCTTCCAGATCGTCTTCCGTGAGTGGGAGGATAGAAGCGGCAGGTTTTCCTCTGTAAGTAATGATCAGAGGATTCCCTTTCATCACTTCGGCCAGAAGTTTGTTTGTTTTATTTTTCAAATCAACCGTATTTGCCACTTTCATAATACTTTCTCCTATATGGCTATTATAATAGCCTTTTAGAAAAAATCAAATCATTATATAAAAGGACGCTATGATTTTAAATCTATTCTCATAAAATATTTTTGCCTCGAATTGAAATCCTTGCCAAAAGACTATATTTTTTATAATCTAATTCCCTGGGAATCGAATAAATCAAAACCAAATGAAACCGGGCCTTATCCTTATCCAAATTTTTCCTTGACATTTTCACATCAAAGACTTATCTATCCATATATTCAGTATTGGATGACAGAGCGGGCCGCTATTCATATTTGATAACATCAACCGGATTTCGTATGCCTGCCCTTGCGGCATAAACGCTAATCGTTAAAACCGCAATCACTAAGGCCAGGAATCCTGCCGTCACAAAAGTCCATATGTCGATCGGGATCCGGTACGCATAATTTTGTAAGAATTTATTTGCACAGTAATAAACTGCAGGCCAGGCGATGAAATTTGCAAATGCAATCAGCCAGATAAACTCTTTGTTAATCAATCGAACGATAGCGGATACCGGCGCCCCCAGCACTTTTCTGATCCCGATTTCCTTGGTCCGTTTTTTGACGATAAGAAGGGTCAATCCGAACAATCCCGAACAGGCTATAGCAACAGCAAATAGAGAAGACCAAGAGATGATGCGGCTCCATTTTTCTTCTTTCTGATACTGCAGCGCCACCTGTTCATCCAAAAAGGAAAATTCAAACGGAATATGAGGCGCTAATTCTTTAAATTCTTTTTCCAGGATTTTGATTGTTTCTTGAATGCTGCCGGAGAACTTCACATACGCATAATCGTAGGATTCATCCTTGTTCAACATGAGGACGATCGGCCGAATTTTTTTCGATAACGATTCATAGTTAAAATCTTTGACTACACCGATAATTCGGGAATTTCCGCAGATCGAGGATTCTTTAAAAAATTCACCGATATTTTTTCCTATCGGTTCAGTTATCTCCATTTCTTTAACGAACTCCTCATTGACGATAACACTGTCCATTAAATCGGAAGGGAATTCCCTCAAAAAATTGCGTCCCTGCAGCATCTGAATGCCAAGCGTGCCGATATAATCATGATCGATATAATTTTGCTTTAAAAAAAATCGTCTCTCGCCCTCTTTCGTTTCTTCGACCCACAGCATCCAGGAAGAAGAAAGGGAATATTTGGCTCCGCAAACATTTTTTATGGAACTATATCCCGCAATCTTATTTTTATAGCTAGCGAAAAATGATTGATTCTTTTTTTTATCTTTTGAAATATTTTCCAATGGGATTCTGACGACCTTTTCACTATCGTACCCGAGGTCCTGGGAGAGCATAAAGTTGATCTGCTTCCCCATAAACAGCGTCCCGATGATCAAAAATATGGATGCGGCAAACTGAAAAACGATCAATGCCCTGCTGAAAATATTTTTGCCGGAGAGTTTTAATCGTCCCCTGAATAATTCTATGGACGAAGACCGCGCGGCGATGACTGAGGAATAAGCTCCTGCAACGCAGCTCACACAAATTGTTAAAACGATTAAAAATACGACGGGCAGCGCATTGTCGAATACATTTATGGTGAGCTCTTTGCCAACGAGAAAATTAAAGGAAGGCATGAGAACAGCGGACAATATGAAAGCCAGTCCCAGAGAGAAAACAGACAGGACAACCGATTCGAACAGAAATTGTCTGGCGATCTGTCTCCTCTGCGCTCCCAGGACTTTGCGCATGCCGACTTCCTTCATCCTGTTCGAGAAACGGCCTATGGAGAGGTTGGTGTAGTTAAAACACGCAGTCAATAAGATCATTAAGGCTATGCCCGAAAGAATATATGTGTATGTGATATTTCCTTTATCTGATAATACGATCGAGGAGCTTTTTTCGCTTTCGATGAGGTGATCGCCGGCCAGAGGATGAAGGTGATAGGCGCCTTTGCCTTTGTATCTTTCGGACAGATCCTTATCTATCGTTTGCGGAAATTTTTCGATCAATTGTCCGTAATTTTCACCATCTGATAAAAGCAGAAACGTAGGTACGGAGGTTTGGCTGTTTTCGAGTTCTCCGGCCCGCACGGATCGAATGTTTATGAGGAAGTCGAACCGCAGACTTGTATTATTAGGGATGGATCGGGTCACGCCGGAGACAATAAAATCCATGTTTTCATCATTGATATTGAGGGAAACCGTTTCGCCGACAGGATTTTTCCTTCCGAAAAGAATTTGCGAGGCTTTCTCTGTAAGAACTATGGATGATAAGCCGTCGAGGGCGCCTTCGGCATCTCCAAAAGCCAGCGGGAAGTTGAAAATATCCAGGAACGATGAATCGGCTGAGATGCCGCTCATTTTAACGGCGTCACCCTCACTTTTTATAAGGAATTCTTCCTTTCGCAATCTTACTGCATTTTCAACCTCGGGAAATTCATCCCTAATCTTTTCGCCCAGAGAGGGCTCAGGGGAGACCCCAATCTTGACCCTGCCCAAATCCACATCACCCATGATGTAATAAATACGGTCTATGTTTTCGTGAAATCGATCGTACGTTTTCTCATCTTGAACAAAAAAGAAGACCAGGATACAGCAGGCGATTCCTATCGAAAGGCCCGCAATGTTGATGAAGGAATACCCTTTGTTCCTTTTCATATTCCTGATTGTGATTTTGAGGTAATTTTTAAACATATAAAACCTCCAGCGAGTGATCTGTATGATAAACTTGGGAACAGCCGCGATCGCATGAATCCAGAGCCATAAAACTGCACTTTTTCGGCCCCGACTGTTCACTCTCTCTTCAAAATCTTCTTGGATGTCACCTTCAAATGCCTCATCCAGGTCAGCGAAGTGCATCCATGTCAAAAGCCGATATGCGATTCGGCGAGGGCGAGGCTTTTTGTATCTCATCAGGCTTGCTCTTTTTTGAACGATTCCCTGGTGACTCCCGCCCAGACTTTTCTTTGTCTTTCAAAGGCCTTCTCCAGGACGTTCATGCCGCTTTTGGTGAGTTGAAAATAGACCTTTCTTTTACCGCCTCTAATAGACGTAGGCTCACCGAAATGTTTGGTGATGTATCTCTTCTGGACGAGCTGGTGGAAGGTGGTGTAGAGGGTATTGTAGAAATACTCTTTACCCAGGATCTCTTTAACCTTTTTTTTTATCTCGACGCCGTAGGCTTCATCGCCCAGCCTCCAGATCGCGATCATGACCACTTCTTCTAGCTTGGTTAAATCTTTCATTCCTGACCTCAAAGTATTATCGGCACTACCGATATTATAACATGGCGAGTTTTTTTGTCAATATCAACGAATCCTCACCCCAAATTTGCTGCTGAATTTTTTATAGAGAATACATCGTCATTGAAAAAAGAACTGCCAGGATACGCTGAATACACAGAAAATGTCAAATACAAGTAAATACCATTTTTATGGTGAAGAAGGCATCAGAATCTATCTTGTTCTTCCCGTTTTCGTCAGTCATCTTGAATTTTATGTCGGAACAATTTGTGAATAATCCAGGCTTGAAGAGGGGAGTCCAATTCATACATTTTCGAGGAAGCCGGCCAGCTCCAGGGCTCTGGTTCGGACATCGAAACCGAGAGCGCATCTGACGGTGCAGGCGGCGCAGTCCCTGCAGGCCAATCCGGCTGAACTCCAGCCGCTCAGCGTCTCCAAGGCTTTTTCCGGTTTTTTATGGCCAAAGGCATACATATAGGCACGCATGAGTCCGGGGATTTCGAGTCCGGCCGGACATTGGGCCTGACACTGCCGGCACTGCTGACAGAACAGCCCCGTAAGTCCAAGACCTGTTCCAAGTTTGAGGTCGCGGTTTTCTTCCGGTGTCAGGTTCAGATCCTCCATGACCGAAAGGTCCTCCCGCATCTCCTCGTAATTTGAAAAGGCCGGGATCGTTGTGTGCACGTTTTCGTCCTGGAGCACCCATTTGAGAGCGGCCGTCATGTTGATCTTCCTGAGTCGGGTTCTGTCCCAGTAGACTCCGGCCTGGGTTTTCATAGCCACAACACCGAGGCCGGCGTCCGCGGCTTTGCGAACGGCCTCACGGATATCCTCGCGGTGGGTTTGTCTGAAGTTGTAAGCCGTCAGGATCACGTCCCAAAATCCGCTCTCGGCAGCTGACCTGATGACCTCCGGTTCATTGCTGTGAGTGCCGATGCCCACAAAACGTGTTTTTCCGGATTTTTTGAGCTGTTCGAAGGCGCGCTTGTAGGGCTCATGGCATGCGGTTTCGGCACGGCCGATAGAGGGGAGATAATAGATGTCGACAAACTCGAGTTTTAGGCGTTGGAGACTCCCTTCGATGGACTCCAGGATCAGATCGGGATCGGCATCCAATCCCAGATCCAGGGACCGGTCGCCCCTTCCGAAATCGTAGGGAAGATCGGGACTTGTTGCGATGACAAAGGAATCCCGGGGACGGTTCCGGAACACGTCCCCCAGGAGTCGCTCGTGGTTCCGTTCAGAGTATCCGCTGGAGGTGTGGATGTAGACGATCCCTTCGTCCAGAGCCGTTCGGACGAGGTCGATCGCATAGCAGGACCCCATGCTGACAACGGGAAGGCGGAGGCCCGTCCTCCCCAGAGTACGAGACACGATCTTTCGATCTTTTGACTGATTCCCCGGGTCCGTCTGATTGCTAGAGCATCTTGTCAGAATCGAAGCCCCGGCGATTCCCGCAAAACCAACTTTAAGAAATTCGCGTCTGGATGTGCGCGGGGTGCGGAGAATATCCTCGCTGTTCCTTACTTTTATCATATATTATTTCCAAGAAACATGACAATATCCCACATTCGAGATCACGCAGAAGCGACATCACAATCTATTCATAAATTGTATGCGACAAGGAAAATTAGTTCAAGCACAGCCAAAAATCTTAATATATGAACGGATATGATTTATTCCTTCAGTTCTTCCTTACTCTTTAATGAATAGCTCTTCCAATGGTTTATATATGTCCCGTTCCGCAACAGGAGAGCCAGATTTTTTGCAATTCTCCTTTCCAGGGAAAAGATGTCGGCAGATGAATCCTGATTTTCCGCGACAGTTGGATTATCCAAGCTCCGATTTTAATGATTTTGAGACGGATGGTGTCGAACTGAGCCGAGGCCCACTGAATTCCTTTTAAGTGGAGAGTCCGGAAGGTATGGAGAAGCACATAGCCGGGATGGCGTCGGTCCCTCAAGGAATCAGGATTTTTCATTTTTCCTCAAGGTAATGCAGCAACTCCCTAAAAAAAATGTGAGTAGTTTTTTAGGCCTATTCATTCAATCATTGACTTCGATGATTTCAGTAGATTTATTAACTCATTTTCACCCGATTCTACTGCTAAATCCATCGGAGATTTTCCTTCATTATTCCTGATATGAGGATCGGCTCCCTCTTCTAAAAGAGGCTTTGCAATTTCTTTACAGGTGGGGATATACATCTTATTTGCCAATACTTTATTAAAGAGATAATGTAAGGCGGTATTTCCATCATTGTCCTGGGAATTTATGTCGATCCCATTTGAGACCAATAATTTGATGTATTCTTTCTGATGTGAATCCACGGATACCAGGAGTGCATTTCTCCCTGTAGGATCAGTTATATTCACGTCGGCCCCTTTCTGAAGAAGATCTCCAATCACTTTTTCATTGTCCGGTCGTTGAACCGCCAGATGAAGCGGTGTGTAACCCTCTAGATTGATCGCATCGATATCCGGATTCACCTTTAATATTTCATCAAGATTTTCGGGGTGCCGGTATAATACGGCAATATGAAGTGGTGTATTGCCGTCAGCATCCCTGATGTTTATCTTCGCACCATTGGCCAGCAATAATTTTATGCTTTCAGGATTTCCGTATAAGGATGCGAGGCACAGCGGCGCCTGCCCTGGGGCATTGAGCATATTGACATCGGCCTTATGCCGAATCAATAGATCGATTATTTCATCGTGACGAAATATCGAGGCAAGATGTAACGGTGTATTTCCACTCTCATCCTTGACGTTAGAATCGGCTCCTCGGTCAAGCAGGAACCTCGCTGCTGAAAAAGTGCCATAACGTGCTGCTGAATGAAGGGGTGTTCGTTGATATTTATCCCTTTTCTCGAGCCCCATCTTATTTTTTGAAAGAAGCTCTTGCAATTTATTCACTCGATTTCTCTTTGCTGCTTCATGGAATTCCTCAAACACCTCGGCGGAAAGATTCTCATCGATCTTGATGATAAAGGCATCTCTTGGAGATGTGCCTAAGTTCTCTTCTTCATCGTTTATAACATCGCAGAACTTTTTGAAGGCTGCGTCCTCAGTTGTGGGAAAATCCGAAGACAGTGTATAACTGGCCAAGTATATATTCCCCGTTCCATCCGTTGTCATCCTGTTCCATCTCTCTGATCTGCTGCCGCCGATGTAGGTGGATAGCAGGACTTTGGACAAATCTCTATCCATTTTCATGATATAGGTATCACCGTTTCCGTTCTGAGTTTCGTCATAGACACCGGGGGTGATGGGAAAATCTATGGGGCGAACCCAGCCTGCAGATAAAACATGACCGTCCGCAGATGGCCACAAATTCAGCGAGCAAATTCTGCCTCCCCCGGTAGCATAACTTCCCGGGATCACGGTGGATGATTTCAGTATTGCTAAATCGTTGCTCAAACGCGATATGAATCCCTGATCGAGGGCCTTATCGAAGATTCGATGGAAGGCTTCTGATGTATTGGGTAGTTCTTTTCCTGCGTGTCCCCCGACGTAAATATCTCCATTCTCGTGAATCATCATGCAGTAGATCCATCCGGCCTTCAAGATCGTCGATGCTGTTAATATTTTTAAATCCATGCTGAGTTTTGATACAAAGCCATCGAGCCTTCCACTGATCACTCTACCGTATGCATCTTGACTCGTCGGAAAATTCGGCGAAAAGGTGTAGCCCCCCACACATATCTCATTATTTTTAACATCGATACAGAGACTTCGGCCCATCCTGTCATCGTTGCTACCACCCAGCAAAGTCGATGCGAGTAACTTTCTGAGGTCGGGATCAAACTTGGATAGAAATACATCACGCGTACCTCCGTTGTATTTTTCTTGAAACGCTCCGGGTGTCGTCGGGAAATCGGCAGACTCGGTGATACCGGCAATATAAATATTCCCATCGTCATCCTGTGCCAACTCCGGACTGCGCCAATCATCTTCCACACCGCTGCCACCCAGGTATGTTGAAGACACAAGGGTTTTTAGGTCTTTATCCATCTTCAGTATAAAAGCATCTCCGTCACCGCCGTTATAATTTTTATCATAAGCTAGAGCTGTCGCCGGGAAGTTTTTCGAGGATGTATAACCCGCAATGTAAACATAACCGCGGAGATCGAACAACATGGTATAGGCACATTCATCTCCGTCGCCACCGATGAGGGTAGAAGCAAGAAGTGTTTCGAGCTCATTGTCGAACTTGGCTATGAATACATCGCTCTTGCCTTTTGGGTCCCTATTGTATGCACCTGCCGTGGTCGGGAAATCAAGGGAGCGTGTGTTTCCTGCTACGTAAATATTTCCGACATCATCTAAAGCGATCGCTGCACAAAACTCGTGTCCGTTCCCTCCAAGGTATGTTGATGCAAACACCGGATCTCCTGTTTTATTGCACGCTGCAACAAATAGAATGAGGATAATGAGAATTATTTTAGCATCGTTTTTCATGATGATTCTCCTTAGGTGTACTAAATCTGCATTAAACATGCCAAAATTATCCCTTGGGATATTCAAACGCATTTCAAACAATGTGTATCATTATTTAACACCCAATGTTCGTATTCGAACAAAAAAATATTCCCCATATCAACTTGGGGTGACATCACATGCGGACGTTGATCCTTATGCACAGGGAATCTTGGGAGTGGCGATTAAATAAAAGCGATCTGTCAACGCTGACTCAAAAAGTCCGGAAGAATAAAGTTCTTGGTGAATTCGAGAGTATGGGAGAGGCCTTTCCTTCACTTGACAAGTATGCACAAATGTACATAAGATATTTATGTGGAATTTGAATGGGACGTAAGGTAAACCTAATGAAAAAAGAATACAATTTTAAAAAGGGTAAAAGAGGTTCCGTAATCCAGCCTGCTCAAGGCAAGACCCGTATTACAATTCGGATTGATGATGATATTCTCGAGTGGTTCCGGCAGCAGGTTCAAAAGGCAGGTGGAGGAAATTACCAAACACTCATCAATATGGCTCTGAGAGATTACATGAATTCAAAGCGAGAACCTCTCGAGGAAACTTTACGGCACGTGATCCGGGAAGAATTATCGGCATACGGAAAAAAATCTAGGCCCTAAATTTAGATCTTTATTGACTTTTCGTGACTGCTTCACTATTATTAATATGCGTCTGGGACGAGTCACTAAACGTCTTATTGAAAGGCCGAAAATGGCCTTACACCCAGTCGCTTTTTTTATATCAAAAAGGAAATTAAATTAATTTTTTGAATTGATCAACTGTTATGTCTGTTTGTTTCAATTCAAATCATCTGCTACCGGCTCAAGGTACAAAAGAATGGCCTCCTTGATATTCTTAAGTGCCTCTTTTTTTGTATCTCCTTCACTGATACATCCAGGTAAAGAAGGGACAGTGACTGAATACCCTCCTTCATCACTAGGTTCCATAACAATCTTTAATTTCATCATTTTCTCCCTCCTCATTATATACAAGGACGTTATGATTTGAAATCTATTCTCACAAGATATTTTTGCTGCGAAGTGAAATCCTCGGCTTCCATGGCCAGCTTTCTGTGAATTTCAGACAGAAGTACCCATAGAGCTTTTTTTATATAAATAGAGGAATAGAGACCAGGATTTTGTATGCGACATGATACTTGTCCACGGCAGATAGCTGTGGTATATAAGTTAGATAATGGATAAGGCACTCCGGATTATCAATGAACTTAAAACAGAAGGAGTCATAAAGGACTTCGCCATAGGGGGAGGTATAGCTGTTCTCTATTATACCGAGCCATTACTTACCTATGATTTGGATATCTACTTTGTGCCAATCAAAGAAGGCCTCGATGTTCTAGCCCCGATATACAGTTTTCTAAAAAAAAGGGATTATAAAACAAGCAAGGAACATATACTGGTAGAAGGAGTGCCCGTCCAATTTATTCCTGTTTACAATGATTTGGTCAAAGATGCGGTTTTTAATTCCAGAAAAGTCAATTATGGAAGGCTGAAAACCAACGTTGTCGGGTTGGAGTATCTTATCGCCATCATGCTTCAAACCTATAGGGCCAAGGACAGGGAAAGGTTGGTTACGATCCTGGAAGAGACGGAGTTTGATTCGAATCGCCTGAGGTCAATACTGAAGAAGCATGACCTGTATGATAAATTTAAAAAGTTCAGGAGCGTCCATTTTGGAAAGAACTGAGATCTTGAACCGGATCATAAAAGCCAAGAGACAGCGGCGAAAAGAGCTTGCCAGTCTTTCCTATAAGGAAAAAATCCAAATACTGATCCAACTTCAAAAGTTTGCGGGGGGAGTCAAAAAGCCGGGGAAAAAACGGAATTCAGGTGCCTGGTCAATATGATCATACAGCCTAAGATTTAAGCAATATGGAAAAGTTAAATCCTTATCTGAAGCTTGCAGTCATGGAAGTTGTCGAGAATCAATTGGAAACCAACGAGCCACTCGAGACAAAACTGACGTTGAAAAGGTTGACTGAGCAGGGAATTTCAGAGAAAAATCCACAAATATTCATCAGTGATATAAATGTTGGGTAGGTTTACTATATTTTGACCTTACAATTTTGTTACTGTTGTATCAAGCACTTCTCTAATTTTTTCGGCAGAGATCCTTAATCAACTATAATATTCAAAAAAATATCCTTATTTGTTGCTTCATCAAATATTGACGCTACAGAGATAGTCATTTTCTCAATGAGCCCTTTAAGGGAATAGGCAAGCCCGAACCTCTTGAAAATGAGGGTAGGCAAGAGGTATTTCCTTTCATTAATTGACGCCATAGCATTTTAACGCTATAATGTTAAAACGTTAAGCAGGAGGAAAAACATGTCTGAATTCTCCAAAAGGGCGACCGTTTACCTGGACCCCATGCTGCATAAAGCATTGCGCATCAAAGCGGCTGAAACGTCCCGTTCCATCTCCGAGCTAATCAATGAAGCGATCAGGTATTCTCTGGCAGAAGATGCAGAAGATCTGGCGGCCTTTAAAGAGAGGGACGGTGAACCTCTTCTGGCTTTTGAAGATGTCCTGGAAGAGTTGAAAAAGAATGGCCGGATATAAAATCTATTTCCGCCAGTCCGTTTTGAAAGATCTGGCTAAAATTCCGAAAGGGAAACTTCAACGCATTATAAAACGTATTGAAACACTAGCTGTTGATCCCAGACCCCGGGGATGTGAAAAAATTTCGGGACAGGATCGATTTAGGATCCGCCAGGGTAGCTACCGCATCATCTATTCCATTCAGGATGATGAGCTGACCATTTGGGTTGTCAAGATCGGCCACAGACGAGATATCTATCGCAAACTTGAAAAAGACAAGTCTTATGGAAATATCCATGAATAAACAACACTGCTGTGTTCTTACCGAGATATTATACTTCGTTGAGATATGAAGAAGCCATTAAAGCAAACAACGAAGATAACAAGGAGATAAAGCTAAAACAAGCAAGATATTGGGAAAGGTTTTCTCTAACTTTACAAATTTCATCTTTAATTCTTTTTTTTATTGGCACTATCATTGTTTCTGTTGGGGGATTTATCACATTGAAGTGAAGCATTTAACAATTAAAAACAACAATTAAAACCTTGAAAAAAACAAGCATTACTATGGGAATAATATGTAGCGCCTGATCATAATTGTTTGTTCGACATTTTTTATGAATAGTTCAGGATAGATTGAAATCCGATATTTATATTGATAGTATATTGATGCAAAAAAGAAATTATCCATGATAAAATTCGGCCTGTTTCAATGAAAAATGGAGTTATAAATGTATAAATATATTGATGGTGATGTTGTAATTCATAGCACCCTTGAGAGCGGTGAAGATATATTAATAAAAGATCAATGGAAAAGAGAGTATCATTTCAAACTGGCAACCTTTGAATTGCCGGCCGGACTTATTGCAGAGGCGATTGAGGTAAAAAAGGACATTTTGCAAGGATATTATTTCAAAATGATGTTCGATTTTGATACAGATCCGAAAATTGCTAAGGAGCACCTCATAAAAAAAATAAAAAGAGGGCTCAACCGGAGGCATTTAAAAGAACGGGATGGCAAGTGGAGAATCGGCAATAAACAAATTCTGCGCGGAAGAATTGAGTGGAATGATGATTTTGAAGATACGGTATATGATAGAGTCTTTATTATAGATGGCAAAAGAATCACAATGGAAAAATTTGGTCAAATGTTTGAAGAGTGGGAAGGTTGGCATTTCGAGTTTAAAATATTGGATCCTTATGATAAAAGAACATAATAAAAAAAACTACTTCCGCCTCATACTTCTCCGGATCGAAGATCTCTTGGGAATATCCTGACCTTACAATTTTGTTACTGTTGTATCAAGCACTTCTCTAATTTTTTCGGCAGAGATCCTTCCCATTCCTTTTACTTTAATCAATTCTTCAATTGGTGCGTTAGTGATTTTGGGAATTGACTTGAAATGTGCCAACAGCCTTTATCATCTTTAGAGCAAGAAAAAATAATGGGAATGTACCATATGGTTTGAATTGATAAAAGGGCTCCTTTGATGGCATTGTGTTTAAAATTGAAATCTGTTTTATAAGGATTACCTTCGATAAGAAGAATTGGACAGTCACAATGCTCTTTTAAG
>Ga0114930_10004334_pt1 | contig 12026 bp, 8 predicted proteins | sample AnhtaG_FD_87300 | JGI IMG/M metagenome (GOLD analysis project Ga0114930, IMG submission 87300) | Deep subsurface microbial communities from Anholt, Denmark to uncover new lineages of life (NeLLi) - Anholt_01485 metaG | ecosystem: Environmental > Aquatic > Marine > Oceanic > Sediment | place... | reverse complement strand
GATGACATTTCGGGTGAGCTTGGGGATGTATTGGAGGGAGGGCAACATCTCTGGGTGAGTATGGCAGGAGAGATTAGCCCGCCGGATCCGACCCGTAACCAGCTCTATGCCTTTGGGGAGTATGGAGGAGGTTTGGTGTTGACTCCAACAGTTGTGTTGGCTACATCCACTTCTGCCAGTATGCCAGCTACGCCTACCCGAACGCCGCTCGGTCCCCTATTTGTCCCCCCATCTGCTACACGGACATCCCCTCCGCCACGCGATACGTCGACACCAAAGCCTACTCCAACCAAGACAGTAACCCGAACGTCAGTGCCGACTAACACACCTATTCCCACAAAAACATCAGTGCCGACGGCCACTCGAACACCGAAAAAAACACCAACAGACGCGCCTGTACCAACGCCTACCGAAGATTAAGACATCCACCCATAGGAGTTTACTGCTTTGCTTAGGCAATTTCCTGATGATCAAGTCAGACGAGTTGTAATGCACTTGATTCCAACATTGTTGGGATACACAGGTTAGAAGGGGATTGAGGATAGGGTAAGATGTCCATTCACCGCCAACGGGGATCATATGCAAGCGAACAAAGTCCAGGGGCGGTCTCTCCTGAACTCCCTCAACAAGACAGAGTAAGGGTCGAGAATGTTCGTACCGGTATTGGCCAGAACCTTACCCTGGCGGTTGTGGCAGATGGCGACGGACATTCCCAAGCAGGTGAGTCGGCCGAGATGGTCGTGTCACAATTGTTTGAAGGAATAATCCGCTCGCGAGATCGTGACCTGAATTCTCAACTGCGTAATCAATTGGAAGTTAGCGGCCAGTCTTTGATGGACGCCAGGATGAGAGGAGAAGGATTGGGGGAGGTTGCCCTTACTGCGATCGCTATATGGAAAGACCGCCTTTATTATGCACATGTGGGTCATACCATGGCTGTCTTAGTGCGAGACGGACGAGCCATTCCATTAACCGGCGGGGGGAACCAACTACTGGGTACATCAGATCCGCCGGTTATTCAAACCGGAGACCAACGTGGAATAGCTCTCCATCCTGGTGATAATGTCGTACTTGCTTCAGATGGCCTGACACGGATCAGCCCAGAGGATGGTAAACCTTTCGTCCATCCTGAGGATATCGCGAACTATGTCGAAGGCAACAACCCATTAGAGGCAGCCCGTCACTTGCTCAGCATCGCCATGGGGCGGGACGTGGACGACAATGTGTCCGTAGTAGTTGTACAGCTGCCTGGAGGTCGGGCGCGGGGTGGTCGAGGGTCGCTTACTATCTTAGCAACCATTGTTGGAATCCTGTTGGTCCTCGTGTTAGGTGTGGTGGGGATCAAATGGCTCAGAGATAGTCGGATCCCTCCCCCATCTGTGGATTATGGCTATGCGGTTTTGATACAAGGTTCGGTGAGGGTTGATGATGTAGTGGAGGGGGATTCTATCGGTATTGTAAGTTACCTGGGTACGATTCCTTCTGGAGCCACTTTAACCGCATTAGATGAGTCCCGTTTAGCCTTGCAGACAACCCATGAGGGCTCATTCGATCTATCAACCACATCCTTCTACCTGACTAGCGGCAGTCAAATTCGGCTTAGGATGCTCGATGCACGTCCCGAAATATCGAGTGGGAACCAACTTCCGTTGACGGCGGGTACTGTTTTGGACTTAGTTTCTGGGAGATTGCTGGTCGTGCGTGGTGATGGTGATCACGAGATCCAGATTGCTGTAGGGGCGAATACCAGTTCGCTTGTTGGATTCGGAGCTGGAGCGATAGGGCTCATTGCGGAAGATGGCACCCGAGTGGTGGATTGCCTTGTTGGACAATGCCAAACTCACCAGGTGAATGGAGCTACAGTCGAACTCATGGGTGGACAGAGGCTGTCTTTGGTTGAGGTTAAACAAGAGAATGTCGAGGTGATCGCTGAAGGTATAATGCAGGGGTGGGATAAATTATGTGAATTATGCTTATCGGAGCCGTAAATCGAACTGGATTGTTTTTGGCTACATAAGCGATGTACATTCGCGGTGGCTTAAATTTGCAGGTAACAAAATCAATATGATATGATTGTATCGTTATGGATATCCTCATGGACCTAGGCGAACGACGGTACATCTATGCCAGGGGTGGTTACCGCCCCACCTCCGGAGTCTGCTGCGCGCTCAACGTCTGGTGATTTGCTCATTGACAGCTAAACTTCTGCTGCAACCAGCGTGGGCTGCCCAGCCCACGTTTATTAATTCTTAAATTTCATACACCCTAATCGAGGAGCACAACCTGTGACTAAAACAGAACTTGATATGCAAATCTCTTTGCTAATGCAGGGCACCGAGTACGGCGATGAGACACTCAAACAAGCCATGGCGCAAGAACTTCGCACGCGCCTGCTCGAGGTAGAGCAGGAGGGGCGTAAGTTGCGGGTGTATTGCGGCTTCGACCCCCGCACCTCTGATCTGCACCTGGGACACACAGTCCCGATGCGGAAAATGCGTCAGTTTCAGGAGCTCGGGCATGAGGTGACCTTTGTCATCGGTAGGTTCACCTCGCTTATCGGCGATCCCTCCGATAAGGATAGTATCCGGGCTCAGATCACCCTGGAAGAGGCAACCCTTAACGCTGAATCATATGCCGAACAAGCCTTCAAGATCCTGGACCCGAATAGAACCCGGATTGCGTACAATGACACCTGGCTCTCAGATCTAACTTTTCAGGATCTGATTAAGCTGGCCTCTAATTTTACTTTTCAGCAATTTCTCACCCGGGATGCCTTCCGTAAGCGTTGGGAGGCTGAGGATCCGATCTACCTGCATGAGTTCTTCTATGCCCTAATGCAAGGATACGACGCGTACCACTTGAAGACCGATGTTCAGATCGGAGGAACGGATCAATTGTTCAACATTATCACTGCCGCACGTAAGCTTATGGAAGTTTTAGGGGAAAGGCCTAACATTGCCATCATCCACGGCATCCTCCCTGGGACTGATGGGGTGGTGAAAATGAGCAAGTCGTTGGGGAACCATATACCACTCCAAACCGATCCGGAAGACATGTACGGTAAGGTTATGAGCGTGCCCGATATCGCCATGAGTAGCTACTTCCGCTTGGTGACAAGCTTGACACCAACCGAGATAGATGAGATCGAAGTCGGATTAGAGTCAGGCGAATTTCACCCTCGGGATGTCAAGATGCGCCTAGCCTGTGAGATTGTCGGTATCTACCATGGGGAGGATGTCGTCGATCAGGCGGAGGCAGCCTTCCGACGAGTGTTCCAGGAACAGGAAGATCCGGAGGAGATGCCGGATTTCCTGATAAGCCACGGTCTAGCGCTGGTCGATGTTATGGTCGAAGCGGGATTGACCAAGAGCAAGGGTGAAGCCCGGCGGTTGATAGATCAAAGAGGCGTGCGTCTGGATGGTGTGGTTCTCGAGAATCCAGAGCAAATTCTCGAATTGGATGAACCAAAGGTGTTGCGTGTTGGCAAACGACGTTTCTTGAGGTTGCTTCCACCCGAAGAGTAACATGAGTCTGCTGAAAAAGCAGTCGTTATTGTTTGGTCAATTCTGATTGGTGTCTTTAGCTATCCTTCGACTTTGCTCAGGCTTTGTCCTGAGCCTGCCGAAGGGATAAACTCCATGAGCCACTTAAGCAACGAGAGCGATCGAAGGGCGCTACCGCGCTTACACCGTCATGGGTTGAATGCCAATCTAATGAAGTAAAAGCTTCACAAACATGCCTATTGATGATTGATAAAGCATTAGAGGCAAAAGGGCTTTTACGCGCTTGGGTATTTTTCAGTACAGTCATATTTGGCTTCGGAATAAAGGTCTCGAATATTAGCTGTAATTTACCCTTTGACCACAGCCAAGGGTCGTAAACGAGCAACCTTTTTCGCAATTCCAGCGCGTACGACGACTTCAATGACTGCATCTACATCCTTGTAGGCTTGCGGAGCCTCCTCTGCCAAGCCTGGCATTGAGCGGGCACGAACGTGAATGCCTTTGCTTTCCATTCTTTCCCGCAGCTGATCACCGCGCACGGTGCGTTTCGCCCGTTTGCGGCTCATCGTTCGTCCCGCTCCGTGGCAAGTGGAGCCAAAAGAGAGCGCCATGCTATCTTCCGTGCCAAGGAGCACCCACGAGGAAGTCGCCATGCTGCCTGGAACTAGGACCGGTTGACCAAGTTCTCGATACTCATCTGGCAACTCCTCGAAACCGGGACCGAAGGCTCGCGTCGCTCCTTTCCGGTGCACACAGACGCGGACTTTCTCCCCGTCTACTACATGTTCTTCGATCTTTCCTATGTTGTGGGCAATATCATAGACCTGATGTAGCTCCCAGTCGCTGACTTTTCCGGCCAAAGTCTGTTCGAAAGACCTACGAGCGTGATGGACTAGGACTTGCCGGTTAGCGAATGCGTAATTTGCTGCGCAAGTCATGGCTGATAGATAACGCTTGCCTTCAGGTGAATTCAGCGGTGCACATACTAACTCACGGTCGGGAAGTTGAATCTGATAACGCTTGACAGCACCCTGAAGTTCCCGCACATAGTCGGAACAAATTTGATGGCCGAAGCCACGTGAACCACAATGAATCTGAAGTGCGATCATGCCTTCTTCGAGGCCCATGGCCTGAGCAGCTTCAGGGTGAAATACCTGCTCTACGATATCAACCTCAATAAAATGATTCCCGGCTCCCAAGCTACCCAATTGTGGGCGGCCACGCTGCTTAGCGCGGTCGCTCACATGGGCGGGGTCGGCGCCTTCAATACAACCGCCCCCTTCTGTGCGTTCCAGGTCTTCTTCTCGGGCGTATCCGTTCTTGAGCGTCCACTCAGCGCCTTGGCGGCAGATCTGATCAAGTTGTTTGACGCTAAGTCGTAAGCTGCCCTTGACACCCACGCCGCTGGGGCAATTCGCATAAAGCGCATTGGCCAAATCATCCAAGTGGGGTTCAACCGCTTTGGCTGAGATACGGCTGGAAAGAAGTCGAACCCCGCAATTGATGTCGTATCCGATACCACCAGGGGAAATCACCCCGTGGGGTAGGCGAGTTGCTGCCACACCGCCAATGGGGAACCCATATCCCTGATGGACATCTGGCATCACAGTAATGTGGCTCACCAAACCTGGAAGGGTGGAGGCATTAACGGCTTGCAGCATCGATTTGTCGCCAAGAGCAGCTTCCAATATGCGGTCGTCAGCGATGATGCGTACCGGAACTCTCATATCATGTCGGTAGGAGGTGGGAATTTCCCAGAGAACCGGCCCCAATTTTCGGAAATCCTGTTTATGGATCATCTCTTACCTCGCTCTCATACATCAAACACTACAGTTGTCTCCAGACCATCTTCAGTTTTTTCAATCTCAAGGTCATGATAGGTCACGGCTTTAATGTATCTGGTAATTGCCGCAATGGGCGTCTCTTGGACTTTAGCGACAAGGTGGGTGTCGCCAGTGATATGAAGTTCAAACTTTGTGTAAGTCACACCACGGGTTTCCATTGAAAAGAGCAATTCTTCCAACCAGGTGACGAGCAAACCTTCACGATCTGGCGCTTGAACCTCGATTTTCCGATCCTGGGAAGGACCAGAGCGAGGTATAGCTCCGGTTAACTGGAGCATCCCCAGAGCGGCGTTGTGTAGCAACTCTTTGAAGTCTATCCCCCGTACCCGAAGTGCCTGATCAGCGGTATGTTCGATTTCTTCGAAATATGGTTCCTTCATATATATAGTATAGTACGAATTTCTGCTTGTAGTCCTTGAGGTCTGGCGTATAATGTAGGTTATGGAAAATCGGGTGGATGCGCTTGAACAGGCACTCAAGGCCTCGATACGAGGTAGCTTGGATCAATTGCCGTGGCGCACCTTCTCAGTTAGCGCTGTCGCCCGTCACCTGGCTAAAGAGGTAATTGAATGCTCGCGTATCGACGAAGACGGTCGTGCTTACGCTCCAGATCAATATACTTTGAGCATCCATCCGCGTGAGACAGGTGAATTGCAAAGTTCCCCTCCCGAGGTACAGAGACAATTAGCCCTCGACTTGCAAGAAGTCCTACGTAATGCCGGGTTTATTCTTGCACTGGAGCCGCATATCACCCTTGCTACCGATCCAACATTATCAATTGGAGATATTCGGGTCATCGCCTGGCATAGTAGCGATCCCCTTGAGTTCGCCAAAGAGCATAAAGAACCGGTTAAGGAAGCTGAAAGGGGACCGGCTGCCAACGCTTTTCTCGTTGTGGAAGGTAAACGTCACTTTCCACTGAGCCAAGAGGTTGTCACCATCGGTCGCCTACCCGACAACGATCTGGTTCTCAATGACCGCCATGTCTCCAGGCGTCATGCCCAACTACGGGCTAGGGAAAATGGGTATGAGATTATCGACCTGAAATCGACCGCAGGGACACAAGTCAATAGGGGCTATATCAGAAAGCATCTCCTTCGACCAGGGGATGTGATCTCGATCGCCAAGGTGAAACTCATTTATGGGCAGGATCCAAGCGGTCCACCTGGCGTGACCCCTCCGTATGCACCTCCTTTCAAACCGGTAAAAGACCGTCATCGAGTAACCCCGCTAGATCTGAAGACGGTGCCGGAAGAAGAAACCGCCATCCTCGAAAGTGATGATCAGGCCGAGTCATAACACCCTCCATGTGGGTTAGGATAAAGTAAAATCCCAGCTTGATACATATACGACAGTCGCAAAGGGGCTGTCCCAAAAGATCACTGGACAGACCCTCTTCTCGTTCCAGCAGGGTCTGTGACCCTGCTGATGTTCGTGCTCATCGATAAGTATATTAGCCCATGAACCCCTCTTCTCGTTCCAGCAGGATCTGTGATCCTGCTGATGTTCGTGCTCATCGATAAGAATATTGGCCTATGACGGGGGTCGCAGACCCGGGGGTCACAGACCCCCGTCGAGCATTTGAGATCTAGCTCCTCATTCGAGGCTGCCCTTTTGGGACAGCTCCTTTGATATTCTCATCAGTCAAAATTATCTTGATTGACTTCTTAAACTTTTAGATCTACATCAGGGCAAGTCATGGGAGTTCTGGCGGGAGTCATGTTCCACTTGTTTCCTGACAAGTTATTACACCTGTGCTAAGATAGCGCCATTACTACTGGGAGGAGATTGTATGGATGCAAGACCTGTATTGGGGGTGATTGGCGGCTCGGGGCTGTATGAAATGGAAGGTTTGGAGGGGGTTGAGCTCCGAGAGTTGGATACACCGTTTGGAAAGCCCAGCTCACCGGTTATGCTAGGTGAACTAGAGGGGCGGAGCATTGCTTTCCTCGCACGGCATGGCATTGGTCACATATACTCCCCGGGCGAGGTTAATTATCAAGCGAACATTTATGCTCTCAAGATGTTGGGCGTCGAGCGGATCGTCTCGGTGAGCGCTTGTGGATCGCTGCGTGATGACTACGCACCGGGGGAGATCGTAATTCCGGACCAGTTGTTTGACCACACCCACAGTCGGAGGCGGTCGTTTTTCGGTAACGGTCTGGTGGCACATATCAGCGTAAGGGATCCCCTTTGTACTGATCTTTCCCATAACTTGTCACAAAGTGTCTCTGCTGTCGGTGGCAAGGTCCATTTGGGTGGAGCATTTATCACCATCGACGGCCCTCGCTTCTCAACCCGGGCTGAATCAAACACCTACCGTGCATGGGGGATGTCGATCATTGGGATGACAACCTCACCGGAAGCGTTCCTGGCCCGTGAGGCTGAAATGTGCTATGCCGTCATGGCTCATGTGACGGACTACGATGTCTGGCATATGGCGGAAGAGCCGGTGACGGTTGAAGTGGTCGTTCGTATCCTAAAAGCTAACAACCAATTGGCGCAGAAAGCCATTGCCCACCTAGCAGTAAATATCCCCGACGAACCTAACTGTGATTGTGGGCAGGCTCTCAATGGCGCGTTTATTACCAACCCAGAGATGATCCCCTCAGAGACGCACAAAAAGCTCTCGCTTCTGGTTGAACGATATCTATCTTGATTCGTCTATTGATGCGTCTGCCATAATTACTGTCAGACGCCATCAGTAAACAGGTATCAATCTGTGTGCTTTGCTAACAACATATTAACCTCCGTTTCCCTTGACCGTCCTCCCAATAGAGGCAAAATGTGTAAACTCTATGGCATAGTGCGACATGTATCCCGCCGTCCGGTAGCTGCTTCAGACAGCTCGTTTGGCGGCTTGTGTGTTAGCTGTGCTTAGTGGAAATGTTTGAATCGCTAACCAAGCGCTTGCAATGGGTTTTCCAGAACCTTGGACGGAGGGGTAAGCTACGTCCTGTGGACATTTACCATGCCCTGCAGGGGATCCGCGTTGCAATACTAGAGGCGGATGTACATTACCAGGTGGTCAAAGGTTTGTTGGAAATTGTGTAGCTAGGTGCGAGGGATGAACGGGTCTTCGACCCTGGAAGTGCACCAGGACCTTCGGCGTACCGGTGATGCGCGCCGGAATTCGTATAATCTTATCTCTGGACGATCTCTTCGCAGGCGTTAGGCACACCATTAGATCAGAGAATGGTTGATAATCGAATACACATTCATAGTATTTCTTTAGGATTATCCCAGGCATATCTCGTTGAAGTAGGAGATAGGCTTGTCTTGGTCGATGCGGGTATGCCCCATCAGCAAAATCGTATCTTGAAACGAATTCAAGATCTAGGTAATCGGAGACTGGATTTGATATTCATCACGCATGCTCACATTGATCATTACGGTAGCGCAGCCGCCCTCCGGAGGGCAACAAGAGCTCCAATCATCATTCACGAGTCCGACGCAATACCGATGGCAAGAGGAGAGACTCAATTGGGCCTGGCGCGAAGACAAGGTAAATTGATGCCATTTCTTCTTTCGCTAATAGAGAGGATCCTCAAACCAGAACCAACCGAAGCCGATGCTACCTTGAAAGATCGTGATGATCTGGGTGAATATGGTTTCGATGCGGAAGTCCTCCATACACCTGGGCACACATTCGGTTCAAGCTGTTTGGTGGTTAATAGGGAGATTGGTTTTGTAGGTGATCTTCTTTCCACCAATGGCAAACCTCATTTACAGCGTTTTTTCGCTCAAGATTGGTCGCTTCTTAGAGATAGTATTCATAAAATTAATAGATTACCGCTTAGACAGATCTATCCTGGTCATGGAGCAAGGACATTAAGTGGAAAAGAGTTAAAGCGACTTATTGCAGAAGAAAGGTAAGCCTTGCTAGCAACAGTTAGGCGTATTCATCCCACACTGGGCACTTTTTTAATATATTTTACCTACTCATGCATACGTAATAAGCCCATAACTTTTATCCAGGTTCACTTGACATCTCATCATAACCTACTTACTTCTGAGTTTGCAGCCACTCAATAGTCGCGATAAGTATAGTGTCCGGGTTTCACCGTATCGTATCGGCCACGATGCGGTGTGAGTTTGAATCCTGAATCGGGAACCTTGGGTCATCAGGTTAGCGTTCTCAGAGTGACCTTATGATGTTTGATGAGCTCTGATGATGACTCTACTGACAAAAAGGTCAACCGCGAGAAGATGACCGGTATATAGGTGTTATTGTGAGGTGATAAATTAAACGACTTAACATAGAAGTTGATTTTCTTCCACCCTTCCCTTGACCGTCTTCCTATTCAAGACTACAATGCTTGTGCTCTATAGAATAGTGCGACATGCATTCCGCCGGTCGGTCGCTGCAACAAACAGCCCGTTCGGCGGCTTGTCTGTCGACTGTGATAGGTGAGAATGTTTGAATCGCTAACCAAGCGCTTGCAATCGGTTTTCCAGAACCTTGGACGGAGGGGCAAGCTACGTCCTGAGGACATTGACCATGCCCTACAGGAGATCCGCTTTGCATTACTAGAGGCGGATGTACATTACCAGGTGGTCCAAGGGTTAATGGAGATTGTGCGCGAGCGATCTTTAGGGGTGGACGTCTCACGGGCATTAAATCCATCACAGCAGGTGATCCGAATTCTCCACCAGGAGTTGGTTGCCACTCTGGGGGAACCAGCTCGTCTCTCGCTGGCTGGGGTCAAACCGAGGCCTATCATGCTAGTTGGTTTGCAGGGATCGGGGAAGACAACAACCGCAGCTAAGCTAGCCCTAAGGTTACGAGGCAACGGCGAGCGAGTGTGGTTATTGGCTGTTGATCCTTATCGCCCCGCAGCGGCCGAGCAATTAAAAGTGCTGGGAGACGAGATTAACGTTCCCGTGTTCTTTGATCCAGATCTGTCTCCGTCGGACTTAAGTGCCGCTGGTATAGATGCAGCCGCAAAAGGTGGCGCGAGCGTGGTGATCTTGGATACCGCCGGACGTTCGCAACTCGATCAGTCTATGATGGATGAATTGATAGCCATCCGGGATCGGATTCATCCGGTTGAGGTGCTGCTCGTCGCAGATGCAATGACTGGACAGGAAGCAGTACGGATTGCGCAAGGTTTCCAGGAACCCCTAGGTCTAACCGGGATTATACTAAGCAAAATGGATGGTGACGCCCGCGGCGGTGCAGCTATATCCATGCGGGTAGTCACTGACATTCCGATTAAACTCATCGGTACAGGGGAGGCGAGAGATGCCTTGGAGAACTTCGATCCTAGCCGTCTTGCATCCCGTATCATGGGTATGGGGGATGCCTTGGGGTTAATTGAGAAGGCGGAGGTCGCTTTCGACTTGGAGCAGGTTGAGCAGCCGGTTGCTCGTATAATACAGGGGGAGTTCACCCTGGAGGATTTCGCCGAACAATTGGCAATGGTGCGTAAGATGGGACCGATTGGGAAATTACTAGAAATGCTACCGGTCGGTTTGGGCGGAGCAGCTGTGCAAGGTCAAATGGATGGATCAATTGCTGAACGCCAATTGATCCGAACTCAGGCTATAATTCAATCAATGACAGGAGTCGAACGCCGCAAACCTGAAATGCTCAACGCAAGTAGAAGAAGGCGTATCGCCGCTGGTTCGGGAACATCAGTGCAAGAAGTTAATCAGCTCCTGCGACAATACAAGCAAATGCGTAGGATGTTCAAGAAAATGGGTAAACGCGGTATGGCAGGGATTTCGTCCTGGCCGCAGTAATCCTGGTCAATCGGCTGTGCGTTGGGTGGACTGTGCTTTCCTTCGAGGCGCGACCCTCTCCACCTAGCGCCCCAATAGACATCTCGAGGAAATAATAGGAGAAAGAAGAAAATTATGGTTCGGATACGATTACGCCGGGTTGGTGCCCGGCATCAACCTAGCTATCGCATTGTGGCGGCTGACAAGGAGAGTCCAAGGGATGGACGCTTCCTTGAGATCCTGGGGCACTACAATCCACGCACGGAACCGTCGACGGTAGAGATCGACGAGGCTCGTCTGTTTCATTGGCTGAAGCACGGTGCGCAACCCTCCGATGCGGTAGTGAAGATCCTCAAGCCGCTTGGTACCTTGGATCGTTGGGAGCGTTATAAAGCGGGTGAGCCGCTGGAAACCCTGATTGTAGAGGCCAAAGCTGCCATGCCCGAAGTAGACCCACGCACTCGGCGAGATGACCTGATTCAAGAACGACGTGCTAAGAAGACCTCAGCTAAGAAAGAAAAGGTTCCGACTAAACCAATCCCGGAGGATGAAGCGACTCTGGAAGAGGAGGCATCTGAGGATGACCTACCTAAGGAGATTCCAGAGGAGGCTGCTGAGGAAGAAGCTGTAGAGGAAGTCGCCACTGAGGAACCCGCTGAAGACACCGCGGCCGAGGAGGAATCAGACGAGGCTCCCGAGGAAGAAGCTGTAGAGGAAGTCGCTACTGAGGAACCCGCTGAAGACACCACGACCGAGGGGGAATCAGACGAGGCTGCCGAGGAAGAAGCTGTAGAGGAAGTCGCTACTGAGGAACCCGCTGAAGACACCATGACCGAGGGGGAATCAGACGAGGCTCCCGAGGAAGAAGCTGTAGAGGAAGTCGCTACTGAGGAACCCGCTGAAGACACCGCGGCCGAGGGGGAATCAGACGAGGCTCCCGAGGAAGAAGCTGTAG
>Ga0114930_10004333_pt1 | contig 12028 bp, 13 predicted proteins | sample AnhtaG_FD_87300 | JGI IMG/M metagenome (GOLD analysis project Ga0114930, IMG submission 87300) | Deep subsurface microbial communities from Anholt, Denmark to uncover new lineages of life (NeLLi) - Anholt_01485 metaG | ecosystem: Environmental > Aquatic > Marine > Oceanic > Sediment | place... | reverse complement strand
TTTTTTTCTGGGCCTCAATTCCTCCCTAAAAAGAAGGGTAAGGACCGTATTGGCCACGCTCACCACCAACGCCCCCAAGAAAGCCCAGCCAATGCTGTCGATTGCAAACCCGAAACCTCCGGGAAACAAATTGCCGATCATCCCAGTCAGCCAGAAGAGAAAAGTGTTAATGACCAATGTAAATAGACCCAGAGTGAGCAAGATTAACGGACAAGTAAGAATCTTCAGCAATGGGCGTAGCAAGGCGTTAACCGCGGTGAACACCAACGCCATTGCCATGATAGCCCACCCGGAGGTGCTCTCAGCTTGGATACCCGAGATCCAACCAGTGCCTACAGCTAGGTAAAGTGCAGCCATGTTGATCGCCCAACGGAGAATAAAACGTTCCATCTCAACCTCCTAAGATGCCAAGGCGCAGAGGAGAAACCATCTTGCAGTAAACGCGATATAGCCCGGGGTTCACCTCGCGCGGGTTGCACTTGCATACAGCAGGTTACTCGATGAAAATTTCGACCCGCTTGCCATCTTCCTCATCGACGATGTCAACGATTTTGCCGGTAAGTCCCTCTTCTAAAGCTTCAGCCAGCTCCTCCATCGCCAGCTCCTGCTCAATGTCGGGGATGAAACGAGCTCCCATCCTCAGACCAACATTGACCAAGCTAAATGGAAGATTGACTCTGACCGCTTCTTTACCGGAATTAACATCAGTCACCCGAACCCGCAACCAGCTCGGTTCACCTTCTTGTGAGACGGGCCGCTTGCGCTTCTGCTTACCGAGGGCTGCCAGCAACCGAGTCCCTTCCTCAGCTGTGATCTTACCCTCCTCAATCATCTTCAATATCTTCATTCGTTCTTCTGTTGCCATCAAGCACCTCTCAGTTCAACCTAAATAAACTTGAACCTTCTCACCGGCTGTATCCTCATCAACCTCGACGAAAATAGGTCCCTCAGAAAAGACGCCTTCATCCAATGCAAGCAATAACTCATCGATCGCCGTTTGATCCAGACCCTTCACCCGAGGGCCGAAGACCCGCAACACCCAGGCTGTGAACCGAATGGGGAGCGGCAGGCTGATCGCAATTCGTCGCGGCCAACTCTCATGCCCGGTGTCCACCCTCACATGCACCCAGGGCGAGCGACTGGTCGCCGCAGCCAGGGTTAGGAGTGTGATCCCTATGAACAACAACGAACCGGCACACAACCACCACCAGCCACCCAGTGTCGCCACCCCAGTCCCCGCGGCTGTCAAGCCAAGACCAATTGAGAAGGGGATCAGCCACCAGGCTCGCCAACGATGGGGTACTTGTGGCGGTTCCGCTTTCACCCTAGCAGTCACCTCCTCCTCACCCACCAGTCGGCGGACTGCCTCCTCAACGTCGATAACGCCTTCCTCTAATTGGTTAAGTATCTCTTCCGGTTTCTCGTCCCCACCCATCATTCATCCCTCCATCAACCATCAGCTGCTTCGCCCTCTAAAGAACCCTTCCCCCAGTTCGTATAAAAAGTCATACCTCTTCTATCACTACAGTGACCGGTTTACCTCCAAGACATCAAACGACCTTTGATCCCCATAAGCTCATCCATTTAAATTGTTACTCATGTCGAACGCCATCCAGGTGAGCGTACGCTCGGGTTGGAAACCAAGTTCTCTCAATTCCACTACAGCCAAACCAGCCGGATAGTCAAGCACTATGTGATTGCTGGGAGTGAGATCGTCCAAAACCCGCGCTAACAAACCCGCTTCCACCCGTCCGTGCGCCTGCGGTTCGACGACCAGGATCAGGCGCCAGCTTCCACGCTCCGTCCCCCTGCACGCAACCATGCTAGCTAATAACTTACCCCCTTCCGACCAAACCCAATGCCGCATGCTATGAAGACCGAATGCACCGGTCAGGCTGTGCGAATGGAAAAGACTTGCTGCCGCCGGAAATGGCCAGATCAAGCCCTCTGGATGCACTCGACGGGCAAGCTCCCACTGCTCATGCCACTCCCCTCGTTTCCGCCGACGTGCGAGGCCATACTCCGCCGTTACCGGCAAGGCTTGATACTTTCGCCGGACCCAGGTCGTACGGGTGGATAGCGGTCTAAAACCATACGAAGCGTAAAGAACCTGGGCATCCCGATTGTCTCGCTCCACTTGCAGCAAGATTACCTCCCCCCGGCGACGCTGGACCATATTGATCGAAGCCTGGACTAGAGCCCGTCCTATCCCTCGCCTTCGGTGATCGGGGTAGACCGCCACATTGGAAAGAACCCACCGCCTTAGATACCCCTCGACCCTCAGCAAGCTGGCGTTACCTACTATGCGACCATCTACCTCCCACACAAACCCAAACGGGTGAGCTGCTGGAGGTAGCAACCAGTAGTTAAGAACCCAGCCGATCCAACCGACGCGACTGAGTCTGCGCATCCAACGCAACATCCGGCGCCCGTCGGGATCAAGACCACCAGCAAAGACGCTCTCAATCAGATCGGCAACTGCGCGCATGTCACGGCGCGGGTCGATCGGTCGTAGACCGGAGCGCTCGCTCCGGGACTGAGTAATAACAGCAGCTGTCAGGCTTCACCACCCAAACTACGAAGTAACTTCTCAGCCTCCTCAACCGAGACGGTACCTTTCTCCAGCATGCGCAGGACCGCCAGCCGCTCATCTTCGCTCACCTTAGGTGTCTGTGGTTCAGAGGTGCCAAAGGTGATGGTTCGCCCACGTTTGAGCTTGGCGACCCGCCTCTCCCCCCGAGATTGAGCTTTAGCTGCCTTTCGTCTTGCTCGGGCCACCGAACGGCGGACCCTTGCCCCAATACGCTCGGCATCGAAGGCGTACATCCCAGCGCCTATCGCGTTGAAGCGCGCTTCCATCTCGGCAAGTCTACCATCCAGCTCGCCCATCACACTCCCCACCATATCCTCCGCGTAGTCCACCTCTCCCTTCCCTACACGTAACCACAGGTTACCACCCGCCGAGAGCTCTATCGTGGCTTCAGCATCGCCCAAACGGAAGGTCGTCCCCTCATCGGTGTCCTCTCGCTCGACATCGGAGGGTAATGCAATATCCCCTCCCGCCTGTACGGTGATACTTGCCGAGACATCCTCAGGAAGACGGCAAGACAGGTCACCACCGGCTTGGACGACTGAGTGTGTCTCCGCACTTGGGGAAAGGGTAAGGCTGGCATCACCGCCAACCGTGGTTTCCACCAAGCCGGTTACTTTGTGTAACACGAGATCCCCACCAACCGCGGGTAAGCGGACATCCCCTTCCACCTTTTCCGCAACCGCGTCGCCGCCGACCCGGTCAACGGTAAGATCGCCATCCACCTTGCGGGCATACAGGTCTCCCCCGATAAGCTCGAAGGTCGACCGACCCACTCGACGCAGGCTTAGATCGCCCCCCACCGTTTTCATCATCAATTCATTGGTCAGACCCGTCACTCTTGCGTCTCCCCCAACTTGCTCGACCTCGACCCGTGATCCGACGGGGAGAAATATCAGGCAACCAGAACGGCAGGTGACACTGATCTGATTATCGTCTTGTTCAACGTTGAGACTGCCCTTCTCTGGTGCCTGAGCTTCAAATTGGGTGTCATTTCTACCAGACAGCCGAAGATCTCCCCCAACTGACTCGATATTCACTGTCGGTGCTTCGCCTACCTCCATCTTGACCTTTTCCATCTTCTAACCTCCTTGCTCGAGCCTCACGTCACGATGCCCTGAGCCTCACTATCCTTCCAACCGAAGCATAGCCTCCTCGGGGGTGATCGCCCCGCTGGCCAGGTCGTCAAGAACACGATGTCTCTCCTCGTCACTCATCTGTGGTGCCACCGGTCCAACCGGGAAACCTAACGTCTGAATAGCTTCATTCAATCGAGCACGAAGTGTCGGATAAGACATTCCCAATTCAGGTTCCATCCGACTAAGCTTGCCCTCACAGCGAATAAACGTTTCAACGAAGGCTAACTGCTCACCGGAGAGTCGACCAAGACGACCGATGTCAAAGTGCCCTTCGATGGTGGTATCACAACTACGACATTCAAAGCGAGTGATCTCTAACCGCTCGCCGCAAACCGGACAGGTGGTGAGCATAGGATTCATACCCTCAACTCCTTCCCAACTCCATCATTGTCGAAAACCAAACACCACCATACATCCACTCTATAATCCATCTACCGATACCCACTCGTCGGTCACCCTCTCCATCGAGGTCCCCGCCTTCACCAACAACGCTCCAAGCCACGAGAGGGCGACTCTCCCTAGATGATTGCGACTGTTATGCCGGGCAAGGATATCAGACCCATGCTTCGGCGTTTGTCGGCTCGCATGTTGATGCTCTTCAATTACGGTTTTTTCAAAATGTATCCGAAATTCCATAAATGACTCCACTGAAAAAAGGTCAACCGCGATAAGAGGACCGGTATATGTGGGGGTGCGGGCTGCGCCCGCACCCCCACATATACTCCTCCCTACTCCTCGAGGGTAGTTTCTTTTAGTGCACTCATAAATCTGTCTTTTACTTGATAAAGTAAAGGTAACCTTCAATAATTCCGCAACATTATAGCATAACTATAATAAATGTCAAGTATTACTTCAATAATATGTAATTGTATATTAATATTCTTGAACTGGGTTGCTTGAATTCGATTCCAACCGGTCTATTGGCCACCCCTACCTGGTCTGATAGAATGGTCCCACAGTGAATGCGGCAAAGGAGGCTACAAACAGGCTTTCCATCCCCAATTTCACTGGCGATCAAGATGAATATACTCGACCTCACGCTTACCGGGATGGCCTACGGCGGTGACGCCTTTGGCCGCGACGCTGATAACAGGATGATCTTCGTACCGTTCGCTTTGCCAGGTGAACGGGTGCGAGTGGAAACTGTCGAGGTACATCAGCGCTGGGCTCGCGCCCGACTGGTAGAGGTAATCGATGTCTCACCCCAGCGGATTGCACCTCGTTGCCGTCATTTCGCTGACTGCGGGGGCTGCCATTACCAGCACATGCCCTACTCCGAACAGTTACGGATAAAAACTGAAATCGTGCGTTCACAGTTGGAGCGACTCGGCGGATTCAAGGACCCACCCGTCGAGGCCACTGTCGCCTCCCCTTCACCATGGCACACTCGCAATAATCTGCAGTTCAGTCTGACATCAGATGGTCGGCTGGGCTTCATGGCTGCCAGATCGAATCACATCGTCTCCATCGAGGAGTGCTACCTCCCTGAACCGGACCTAGCCGACCTTTGGCCTCGCCTTGATCTGGAGGCCATCCCAGGCCTGGATCGGGTTGCGCTACGCGTTGGTGCCGGTGGCGCAAGAATGATCATATTACATGGCAAAAGCGAACCCGAGGTCGAAATGGTCATCGATCACCCGGCTTCGGTCGTCTGGTTCAGTCCAGTTGGCACATCCGTGATGGCCGGTGATGGTTTCCTACCAATCGAGGTGCTCGATCGCACCTTCATAGTCTCGGCTCGTTCTTTCTTCCAGGTACATACTGTTCTTGCTGGCGAGTTGGTCAGTCGCGTGCTGGAAGCGATCGATACCCGACCGGGTGAGACAGTTTTCGATTTATACGCTGGTGTTGGTCTATTCAGCGCTTTCTTAGCCCGAACAGGAGCCCAATTGGTTGCCGTCGAGGAGTCACCCTGGGCATGCGCAGACTTCGTAGAAAATCTGGATGAGTTTAGCGACATCGAACTCTATGAGGCGACGGTCGAAATCGCCCTGTCTTCCATCCGCTCCCAACCCGACGCGGTGCTGGTCGACCCGCCACGCGCCGGGCTCAGCCGGGAAGCCCTCAAACTGCTGATCAATTTGGCTCCGCCACGCCTGGTTTACGTCTCCTGTGATACAGCCACACTTGCCCGAGATGGCCAACGTCTGGCAAAGGCTGGCTACCATCTGGAACGTTGCACACCCATCGACCTCTTTCCGCAAACCTACCACATTGAGACGCTGTCGGTTTGGCAGCACCAGAGATAAGCGCGAAGATGTCCCTATCTAACTACACCTCATACACATTATCAAAAGGATTACACAACCGTGACAGAAGATAGACTAACAATTGCTATTGACCTTGCGCGTCAGGCTGGCGCGCTGCTCCGTGAGGGGTTTGACCAAGTAACCGAGGTCAACTACAAGGGGGAAATCGACCTAATAACAGAGTTCGACCTGCGCTCCGAGCAGTTGCTTGTCGAGGGCATCCAACAATCTTTTCCCAACGATGCCATCTTGGCTGAGGAGCATGGATTAGTCGGGGAAAGCGAGCACTGCTGGTTTATCGACCCACTCGACGGCACCACAAACTTCGCCCATGGCATCCCCATCTTCGTCATCTCTCTCGCTTTCGCCCAAGGGAGCCAGCCGCTGCTAGGGGTGATCTACGACCCGATGCGAGATGAGCTTTTCCATGCCACCATCGACGGTGGCGCTTGGCTCAACGACCGCCGCCTGCACGTCTCCGCTGCCACGACACTCAACGAAAGTCTGCTGGCGACCGGTTTCCCCTACGACATACGTACCAATCCGGATAACAACCTCGATCATTTTGCTAGACTGATCCTCCAGTCGCGAGGGGTGCGACGGTTAGGAGCAGCCGCTCTAGATTTGGCATATGTGGCTTCGGGGCGGTATGACGGTTATTGGGAAATGCGCTTGTGGCCTTGGGACTGGGGAGCGGGACTGCTCATGGTGAAGGAAGCTGGAGGGCTGGTTACTCGCATCGACGGAGGCGAAGAAGTCTTCGCCGAGCCGACATCGATCCTAGCCACCAACGGTCATATTCACGATGAAATGATCGCCGTTCTAAGCAGTAAGTTATAGCGATTCGCCGGACCTTTTCATCTGCTAAAGTCAATATCATCATACGTGTCATCCCGAACGAGCCCTTCGACAGGCTCAGGACAGGCCCGGCGAGTGAGGGATTTCCTCCGGAGCATCGTTAGGGAATCAAGTTTGTAGCGTGGAGACTCCTCACAGCATAGCTGCTCGGAGTGACATATACGTGTGCACATGTCATCCCGAACGAGCCCTTCGACAACGCCGAAGGTCCCGAGCGAAGCCGAGGGGCTCAGGACATGCCCGGCGAGTGAGGGATCTCCTCCGGAGCATCGTTAGGGAAAAAAGTTGGTAGCGTGGAGACTCCTCGCAGCATAGCTGCTCGGAGTGACATTTACCTAGGCGTTTGTCATCCCGAACGAGCCCTTCGACTATGGGTCTCGCCTTTAATCAAGCCTGTTCTACACTTGACAGATAGCTCGGGCTCGGCCCTTCGATCAGGGCGATTAATAGGTTGGGGAAAAGGCTAATGTGATTAAGACCCGGAAAAGACACATCTTCTACATGCTGGAATGCACCGATGGATCTTATTACGCTGCTACCCCACCTTGTCGCGCAAGTGACGGTCCAACTCCCTAAGATCAACCCGCGAAGTTAGATCAAGGCTGAGTGGGGTGACCGAAACCTGACGCTCCACCCGCATCGCATAAGCATCGGAATCCGGTTCAAATTTCGCTTCATCCACGGTGATCTGGTAATCAACTGGAGCTGACTCATCCAACTGCTTACGCCGGGGAATGACCGGGATGTAATAGGGACGTCGCGACAACCGGGTAAGCCGCCAGGGAGTCTGCGGTGTGGCGTCGCACGGCACATCAACCTTGAGCACATCTACTTCTTTGAATGGTTCAGATTTCAGGAGCATTTCAGCAAAAAAGGTTGTGAAATAAGCTGCTACCGAGAAGTCGATCTCCGTGGAGTAGGTTTCGAAATACTCCTGGGGCACCTCTAAAGAGACAGCCAGGGAGGGCACACCATTCGCTGCACCCTGCAGCGCAGCACCGATGGTGCCCGAGACGGTGATACTTACTGTAAGATTCTCACCATAGTTGATACCGGCTACGACCAGATCGGGTCGACGCGGCATTAATTCAAGGATTCCATGCATGACCGCTTGTGCCGGCGATCCACCGACAGCGTAGACCTTCCAGAGTTTACCCCGGATCTCGACTTCCTTCTCGTGCAGCTTGCCATCGGAACCCACCGGCATGGAACGACCGGCTCCCGAACTTTGTGCGCGTGGTGCAGCCACGGTTACATACCCCAGCGTCGAGAGCGCTTCGGCGGCAGCCCACAGACCTGGAGAACGAATACCATCGTCGTTGCTGAGCAAGATGAGAGGTCGGTCTTTGTCTGACATTTCCTTTTCTCCGGCAGGGATGATACCAGGCGTCAAACAGGCAGTCAATTATTCGACGGAGCTGCCCTCTCCCCTCGCCTCAGCGGTCAACTGCTCAAAGAAGGCCGTCAAAGCATGATGGCGCGCTTCGGACAAGCGGCGTGCTGGTTCGGTATGCAACCGGTCGCGCACATACCGCAACTTGAATAGATATTCGTGATAGGCGCTATGAGGCTCACCAGGCTCAGTCTGCCCACTCTCCAGAAAACGCGCCGATGGCTCAGCGAAAATTGGCTGCCTGGCCTGGACAGCGTAGCCTATGGTGCGCGCCACACCGAAGGCACCATTGACATCAAGCTTATCGGCATCGAAGAGGATCTGAGCCTCCAAGGTGGTCGGCGTCTCCTGGCAACGGAAACGGTGGGCTCGGATACAGTGCAGCACAGCCTCGATATTTTCCGGCTCCCAACCCTCAGCAATCAGCACCTCCTGGGCGAACCCAGCGGAAGCCCGCTCGTGTGTCACCCGGTTATCCCCCTCACCAGGGTGAGCACCCGAAGCATCGTGTAGCAGCACTGCCGCGCGTAAAATTTCCATATCAGCACCCAATTCTCGACCCAGGCTCTCGGCCAAGCGCAGTACCCGCAGCACATGGTCGAAACCATGCACCGGGTCATTCTCCTGATACCAACCGCGCGCCTCTTCTATTGTCGGCATCTTTTCTCCCTTTCTCCTATTTCACATCTGTTGCCTGACAAATCAAACCATTATCAGTCTAATCTTTCATTGCCGTCACTCGAATCGAATGCTCTACCGACCTCCAAAGTTTACACAACAACGCCAAAGACCCCCTCAGAGGACAAACACCCAAGTCAGCCCACAAGACCAAGCCAGCTTCAGGCCGGGTTCGGATCAGGCTACCAATAAAACCGTCATCGTGCATAATATTCGGTCGTCGATGGAGTATATCCTTAGCATTGTGGTCGTCAAGCGAACTGTCGGAGTTTGAAATCCCCTGTCATTCCACTCAAGCGCGAAGGTAGGGAGATCGACGAATATATATCACATTAACCCTCATGGAATTCCGACGAACCCTGTCCTACTCCTAGATTGACGCTTCATGTGCCTAGTGATAGAATTCACCAGTTTTATTGGAGGCCTTATTCGTGGCAAAGCGAACGACCGGCGTAGTGCGCTGCTATGACGGTTCAAAAGGGTATGGTTATATAGACGCCGAGGATGGGGAAGATGTCTTTGTGCATTATAGCGCCATCACTGGTGAGATGTTACCCCTATTGCTAGAAGGGGAGCAGGTGGCATTCTTCCTCGAGTACACCGCTGATCGTGGCCCTCAAGCTACCGACGTCACCCGTTTAAATTGAGTAACAGCCTCGACCCGGCACGTTCCACGCCCCGCCCGGCGTCTCGCCCGACGGGGCTTTGACACATTAGGACAAAGCCTTCAAAACATATTTGATTAAGAAAGAAGAACAATGGCAAGGAAGAGTATAAGACTGGTTCCCCTGGGAGGTTTGGGGGAAGTTGGTAAAAACATGATGACCGTCGAGTATGGCTCGAACATTCTCATTATCGACACCGGCATCATGTTCCCCGAGAATGACATGCTGGGAATCGACTACATCATTCCCGATTTTAGTTATCTGTCGGACAAGCGCGACAGGGTACGAGGCATCGTTGTCACCCACGGCCACGAAGATCATACCGGCGCGATCCGGCACGTCCTGGAGGAAATCCAGGCGCCTATCTATGCCACCCCCCTCACTCGGGGCCTCCTGGAGGTCAAGCTCAGCCGGGGCGGCAAATTAAAGGAAGCTGACCTGAAAACCATTCAGGCTGGCGATCAAGTGCAGGTTGGACCTTTCGGCATCGAGTTCTTCCATGTTTGCCATTCCATCCCCGACGGAGTCGGATTGGGGATCACCACACCTGCCGGACTGATTGTTCACTCGGGTGATTACAAGTTTGATCACACCCCGGTCGACGGTTGGCCTACCGATTTCGGCAAGCTGGCCGAATTCGGCGCCCGAGGTATATTAGCACTGTTGGCCGACTCGACCAACGCCGACGAGCCTGGTTGGACTCCTTCCGAAGCGGTTATCGACCCCGCCTTCGACCAGGTCTTCCGCGAAGCCGAAGGCCGCATCTTGATTGGTTCCTTCGCATCTCTCATCTCGCGCATGCAACAAGCGGCCAACGCTTCCATCCGCCACGATCGGGTCATGGCCTTTGTCGGCACAAGCATGGTCGAAAACGCTAAGATAGCCCGCAAGCTGGGTTATCTGAAGGTACCGCGGCGCTTGATTGTGTCTCTTGACCAAGCACTGGAGATGACACCATCAAAGGTGGTATTGATGTGTACCGGCACACAGGGTGAGCCGTCCTCGATCTTGGGGCGGCTTTCCACTGATAGCAACCGCCGATTCGGTATCCAAACCGGTGACACAGTCGTGCTTTCGTCACATCCCATTCCAGGCAATGAAGAAATGATTCATCGCACAATTAACCGTTTATTCCAGCAAGGCGCCGAGGTGATCTACGACGCAATTGCCCCAGTACATGTCTCAGGTCATGCGAGCCAGGAGGAGATGAAAATGCTACTCCAGCTGACCAAGCCGGAATTTTTTATCCCCATCCACGGCGAATTACGCCACTTAAAACAGCATGCGGCGTTAGCGCGTGAGATCGGCATCCCTTCCAACCATATTGCTGTGGTTGAGAACGGTACGGTGGTCGAATTCCTCGACGGGAAGCTGAAGATCGGCGAACGAGTTCCCGGAGGTTATGTTTTCGTAGACGGCAGTGGTGTTGGGGACATTGGCCCCATAGTAATGCGCGAGCGCGAAGCACTGGCTCGGGACGGCTTCGTAGGAGTACACCTATCTCTGGACTGCAAAACCGGCACTCTCCAAGGGGATCCCGAGATCGTCTCCAAAGGCTTTGTTTTTATTCGCGATGCAGATGAGCTTTTTGAACATGCCAGAACCCTCATCCGTGATCTCACTTCCGACGAGGGTTGCGTCAACCTGAAGAAACGCATCGAGAAAGAACTCGCCGATTACTTCTACACAGAGACCAAGCGACGCCCGATGATCTTCGTCTTCACTTCCGAAAGTCGTTGAGTCCCCGACCAACCATGGCTACAAATATTTCTTTCAACTCGAGTCAGGAAGTGAATGAAGGTTTCCCTTCACTAACCCTTCAGTTGAGTGTACCCCTTCGTCAAGCTCCCCTCGACGGAGCCGAAGGTCCCGAGCTGAGGCGCGGGGCTCAGCACCTAGGAGACAATGGCTCATTCCTGCTCAAAGTTCGACCTTGAAATCCCAGGTTATTGCAGATATATTGCGTTGGAACCAACGGTTGGTATAATGCCTTCGGTCATGACCCCACGCTGTCGTCTGCTGATCAGTATCCTGGTCGGCACCCTGTGGCTGATGGGTTGCAGCGGTTCAACCGAACCTACACCCGGTCTGTCACCTGCTACCTCCAGCGCCACTCCATCCCCCCCGACTCCCTCTCCTGAGCCGATGGCTGCCTTTGTGAACGGCGAACCGATCCGGCTGGCAGACTTTGAGGACGAGTTATCCCGTTTCGAAGCATCACAGGTGGCTTCTGGTACCGATCTTGCAACTCTGGGAGACTACAAAAGCCGGATTCTCCAAGCCCTGATCGACCGTCGCTTGCTCGCTCAGGGCGCACGAGTGCTAGGCGCTGAGGTGAACGATGCCTCTATCAATCATGAATTGGAGCAATTGGCCACCGAACTGGGGGGAAACGAGGTAGTCGGCACCTGGCTTGCTGAAAAAGGGTATACGCTGGATGGTTTTAAGGCTGCTCT
>Ga0114930_10004332_pt1 | contig 12035 bp, 8 predicted proteins | sample AnhtaG_FD_87300 | JGI IMG/M metagenome (GOLD analysis project Ga0114930, IMG submission 87300) | Deep subsurface microbial communities from Anholt, Denmark to uncover new lineages of life (NeLLi) - Anholt_01485 metaG | ecosystem: Environmental > Aquatic > Marine > Oceanic > Sediment | place... | reverse complement strand
TGACCTGCTGCTATATGATACCCGCTTCCCCCTTTGGTTCTCATCACTGGGGTATGTCCCATCACGGTTGGGACTGCTGCTGCCCCGGTTATGGGAGATTCCCCCGCCGCTTTCTCTCCCCAGAAGAGGAGAAGAAGCAGCTGGAGAAATACCGTGAAGAACTCCAGAAAGAACTGGCTGCTGTAGAAGAAATGCTGAAAAAAACAGGGAGATAGGCGGCTGTCTCAGAGGGCACTCGCTAAGGTGGGATGTCCTCTTAGCGAGTGCCCCTCCTTTTGCCCATCCCCCTGAAAAGCTACTTTTTACCGGAGTATTCGAGGTTCTGTGTAGTGAAGTCGTCGGTATAGCTGATGGTGATGTCCACTATCTCACCGTTTTCATCCAGAACCGGAGTGAGCCTGGGCATGACAAGGGCAGCTTGGCTGGGGTAGTTTATGGCCTCTGTCCGCTGGATGACCTGGTCACGCCACTCAGTGTTTATCTTGATGCCGTAGGTGTTCACCAGCTCCTTTATCGCCTCATAGTCCCCTTCGGCTTTTATTCTCATCAGCTCTGTCAGAAGCTCACCTACCCCTTCCCTCATCATCTGCATATCCTTGACCACCAGGTAGACCTTACCATCGCGGGTAATCTCCTCAATAGCCCCCACTTTGTCCTTGAGGTAGTTCACAATCATGTGTTCTCCACGCATATGGTCCTCTTCCAGCCGGTCACCGGTCTTTATGCGGCGGAGCATCAGCAGGTCGCCCCGGGCATAGGAGTGGTAAGACGCTTCGGCGCACTTAGGGCTGGGCAGTGCCCCTATCTCCACCAGTTTGGGGTCCCACATGTGATAGAGGGCTACGACGTCGGCTCTGGCTTCTTCCATAGTGGAGTAATACTCTTTGAGGTATTCGGAGGGGTCGGCAGTCAGTTTCTCGCTTACCTTGCCCGAACCGTGACCGATAATCTCGTGGAGGGCAATTAAGACATCCGAGGCAGCCGCCCCGTATTGACGGGACAGCTCCTTCTCCTCTTCAGTCAGAGCAAACTCATCAACCACCTTGCCGGCTACCGCCTTGCTTCTCGCCTCCATGGCGTTGGTCAGCAGGAAATTCTTGCTCCCGTAAGTCTCCCTGATATCCTGAGCATTGGGGAGGTTGATGCCGGCGGGGCTGATGGGTCCCGCACCACCAACGGCGATGAGCACACTGATAGCATTAGATACCGGAATCTGGAATTCCGTCTTCTTATACTTTTCATCCCACGGCTGGCGTTCCTCAAAGTACTGAGCCTGGACAGCGATGTCTTTCATCATCTTGGTTTTGTTCTGGTCGACAAAGCTCACCAGCGCCTCATATTCCCCCTTAACTCCCCGCGCATCCTTGTAAACCTCAATGAAGCCGTTGATAGTATCCACCACCGGGTCGTTCCCTACCCAGGCGATGTTGTATTTGCGGAAGTCCTCGGGTTCACCGCTCTTGAAGTAGCTTACGAGATGCTGCAGGGTCTCCTGCTGTCGGGGACCGGCGTAAGGTATGGCTTTCTCCAGATAGGAGATAACCTCGCGGAGCTGCTCGGCATATAAGCCGGACTTTATCCCATCGGTGCCCGCACGATACACTTGCTCCACAATGCGCCGGTCTACCTTGACCACCTTGGAGTTGAGGGGATATTTCTCCTTGAAAGTCTTTAGCTCAGCTTCGGTTACCCCCTCATAGAGGTTGTTGGCACTGCCGGTGATGATGTCCTGCCCCGGTGGGGGATTTTTGTTGGTGACCATAGGCTCGTAGTCGGCATCGAAGATGCTCTGGCGGAGACGGGCAAGCTTATCCTCCAGTGTCTCCGCTTCCTTTAGATAGAAATCAGCCCCATTGACCTGGGCAATAGTGGCGGCATTGAGGAAGTCCTCGTAGCTCACCTCGGGGACGAACTTGACCATGGTGCGGACATCATACTGGCAGGTATTAGCCCAGAAGAGCTTGGTGTAATCGGAAATCCCCTTGAGTACGGTGGGGTCTATCCCCTCGGTATGGGTGACAATTCCCTCCAGGATGTCCCGAATTTCCAGGGCATGCAGATGATTCTGGTCGTAGCATATGTCGCGCCCGGCTATGGCTGCCTGATAAAGATAATAGGCTAAAATCTGATCCTTGACATCAAGCTGCTCAAATCCGTCGGCATAAAGCCTGACAATAGCGGTCTTGCCTACCTGTTCCAGCAGATATTCTCTGGGTGCTTCAGTAGGTGCTACCTCTTCTTTCTTGCAGGCGGGCATTATCAGCAGAGCAATAAAAAGACCCACCAATGTAACCAGCAAGCTTTTTCTTATCATTGTTTTAACCTCCTCTCCTTAAAGAGTTAATGGATGGTAAGTAACCTTAGATTATCACCTCCTTCCCAGTGGAGTCAGACTTTATTATACACTATTTAGGGTATGGGTGTAATCCTCAATTTTATTCCCCAAAAGGGTAATCCCATTAATTTAGTATTCTCCCCTCCGATTATTCTAAAAATATCTTTCGGTAGATGAGATTTGCTGCCTGTTTAAGGGACATTTGGGGCAGAAGGAGCTTCACGCTGGCAGGCTGAGTAATGGTGCGCAGCGGGTGGAGGTCGTGTTCCTCAAGAAGGGTGGACAGTCGTGATTGCAGTTCGGGTGGAGGGTTTTCGTGGCAGATGAGGCTGAGCTTGACTAAACCGGTGCGGAGCTTATGCGGGAGACCCACACGGTGCAGGGCTTCCAGCAATGAGGGAAAGAAGATGTCCTCCCGAACCAGAAAGCTGAGCTCCATCCCTTCTGGGGGAAGGGACTCATGCCAGAAATGCGTTAAAGCTTGCTCTATTTGAGAAGCGGTTTTTTCCCTCTCCTTCTCTGCGGGAGTAAAGGTGAGCAGTGCCAGTTCCTTCTGGTCGGCGATGCCGATAAACGGGAGATCTCTTTTCCGGGAGGGGGGTATTTTATGAATCAGAGTCCCCTTCTTCTGGGAGAAGGTAGAGCGAACCCGAAGAGGGAGGTTGCCCTTTAGGGCGGTTTTTATCGCCCGGGGATGAACCACCCGGCAGCCTTCGGTGGCTAACTGCAGCATATCGTTGAAGTCTATCTCCTTCAGGAAGGGCGCCTCGGTAACCAGGGCGGGGTTGACCACCCCTACCCCCTCTACATCGGTATAAATCTCCACCATTTCCGCAGATATAGCCACGCCAATAGCCACTGCCGAGGTATCGCTGCCACCCCGCCCGAGGGTGGTTATCTCACCCTTGCGAGTTACGCCCTGGAAGCCGGCTACTACCACCACCTTTACCTCCCGCAGATGGCGGAGGATGGGCTCGCTATTTATTTCGGTTATCTCCGCCTGGCCATATTTCCCATCGGTGATGATTCCCGCCTGCCCTCCGGTGAGACCTACAGCGGGGCATCCCCTGGAAGACAGCGCGTGAGCTATCAGAGCGGTGGAGATTACCTCTCCGCAGGAGACCATCAGGTCGAGCTCCCGGGGTGATACTGGCTCGCCGGCAGCTTTGAGCAGCGCTATCAGGGTATCGGTGGCATAAGGGGATGGCTTTCTTCCTATGGCAGAAACAACAACCACTACCCCCTTCCCTTCTTGTACTGCTCGAAGGATATGTCCCAGGGCGAGGTCCCGGGTGTGGCTGTCCTTGAGGGAGGTTCCCCCAAACTTCTGCACTATAGCAGGCATAGGACTCTCCTCTAAGCCGGATGCTTTCTTCCCCTCAGGGAACCCGCACCAGCTCCTCTTTGATGATGAGCTCGGCAATCTGGACGGCGTTCAGCGCCGCCCCTTTGCGGAGGTTATCAGCCACAATCCACAGGTTTATCCCATTGGGGATGGTATCATCTCGCCGTATGCGCCCCACAAAGACCTCGTCCCTCCCCGCCGCCTTCAGGGCTAAGGGATAGATGTTGCGGAAGGGGTCGTCCTCCACCACCACTCCAGGCGCTTTTGATAACAATTGCCGGAGCTCCTTCAAGGCGAAAGGCTTCTCGGTTTCGATATTTACCGATTCCGAATGCCCGACGACCACCGGGATTCTCACCGTGGTGGCGGTCACTTTTATACTTTCGTCGAGCATCTTGTGGGTCTCGTGGACCATCTTCATCTCTTCTTTGGTGTAGAGGTTCTCCTGGAAGGTGTCGATATGAGGCAGGGCATTGAAGGCTATCTGATGGGGGTAGACTTCCCAGCTCAGGGTCTCCCCCTTGACATGGTCCCGGATTTGCTGCTCCAGCTCATCAACCGCCGCCTTGCCGGTGCCCGATACCGCCTGATAGCTGGAGACCACCACCCGTTTTATGGTATAGGCGTCGTGAAGGGGCTTCAGCACTACTGCCATCTGTATGGTGGAGCAGTTGGGATTGGCGATAATACCCCGGTGCCATTCAACATCCCGGGGATTTACCTCGGGAACCACCAGGGGGACCTGGGGGTCCATTCTGAAGACTGCGCTGTTGTCTATCACCAGGCAGCCCGCTTTGTTGGCCAGGGGAGCCAGCTCCTTGCTGGCATTTCCACCCGCCGAGAAGAGGGCTATATCCACGCCTCGGAAGGACTTCTCCACAGCGGCGACGACACTTAACTCTTCCCCGCGGAAGGTGACCCGTTCTCCGGCAAAGCGGGGGAGGTCCATCAGGGTGACCGAGTTTATCGGAAGGGAGGAGGCTTCCAGAATCCTCGTCATCTCGGTCCCCACCTTTCCCAGGGCTCCTACAATGGCGAAGTTATATTTTTTAGTCATAGGCTTATCCCTCTGTTAACGACCCGATTTTCGGTTTACCATTCATCACCGCTCCCCTTTCTGATCAACTCACAGAGCGGCTGATCTCGAGAAGGTCGGAGAGAAGGGCAAAACCGGTCTCCTTTCTACCGGCGCCGGGACCCACAACGGTGACCTTACCCAGCAGGTCGGTGGTAAAGGTCAGGGCATTGGTGATGCCGCCAACCCCGGCGAGGATGTCATCAAGGGGTATCTTCTCGGGAGCCACCTTTGCCCTCACCTGACTCCCCTCTTGTCGGAGGCTGCCGATGAGCTTCCAGCGGCGTCTCTCCCTTACGGCTTCCTGGATGTGGGTAGAGCTGAGGCGGGTTATCCCCTCCCGGGAGACTTCCTCCACCTTTAGCTGGGTATTCATAAGGAGATTGGCTAAAATGAGGACTTTGGCTACCGCGTCCCATCCCTCGACATCGGCATCGGGTTTGGCTTCGGCATAGCCAAGGCGCTGAGCTTCTCCGAGGGCTTCCTCATAGCTCAGCCCTTTCTCCATCTGGCTGAGGATGAAGTTGGTGGTGCCGTTGAGAATCCCTCTGACCTCGGATATGCGGGTGCCTGCCAGGTGGTTGAGGGCGAGGTTCAGGAGCGGGGTGCCGCTCATCACCGCCCCTTCAAACTTGAAGAAGACTCCCTTCTGACGGGCTAAATCCCGAAGCTCTCGGTAGGATAACGCAGCCGGTCCCTTGTTGGAGGTGACCACATGCTTCCCCAGGGAGAGGGCGGTGCGGATGTGGGCCAGGGCGGGCTCCCCTGTGTGGAGGTCGGTATAGGTGACCTCTACCACTGTGTTAGCCGTGCTCTGGCGGATGGTCTTGAGGCTATCCCAACCTTTGTCCCCCTTTGGGTAATCCTCAATGTTTCCCTTATCCTTAACCAGAGAGAGAAGATGGGGGAGGTCTAATCCCCGGGGGTCGCATACAGAACCCTTGATGGGGTCGGACACGGCAACGACCGAGCAATCAAACCCATACTCCTCTCGCAGCCGCTTTCCCCTGTCAGCCAGTATCTCCGCCAGACCCTGCCCCACAGTGCCGAATCCGATGAAAGCGATGGTAAACTTCATCTTTCTGCTCCTATGAGTTTTTCAGACCTTTTTTAGAGCCTGCTCCAGGTCGGCAATAATATCATCGGGGTCTTCGATTCCCACGGATAAGCGAATCATGGTATCCTCAATGCCACCCTTTTTTCTCTCCTCGGGACCCATCTGCCAGTGGGTGGTGGCGGCGGGCTGAATGGCGATGGTCTTGGAGGTACCCAGATGGGTGGTGTGAACGCAGAGCTGCAGGGCATCGATGAAGCGCCGTGCATCGTCCAGCTCACCTTTGATGTTGAAGGACATCAGGGAGCTGAAGGCTTTCATCTGTCGCTTGGCCACTTGGTGCTGGGGATGGCTCTCCAGTCCGGGATAGTTAACCGAGGCTATCTTGGGATGCTTCTCCAGGCAGCGGGCGACGGTCATAGCGTTGGAGCTGTGCCGCTCCATTCTCAGCGAGAGGGACTCCAGCCCCAGGAGACAAAGCCAGGCGTTAAAGGGTGAGAGGGAGGGACCCATATTTCGGTAGCCTTCCCTTCGCACATGGGTGAGAAAGTCCTTCTTCCCCACAATAACACCGCTCAGGCTGGTGGAGTTTCCGCTGATATATTTGGTGGACGAGTGGTAAACGATGTCGGCACCCAGCTCGAGGGGGCGCATCAAAGCGGGGGTGCAGATGGTGTTGTCCACCACCAGGGGTATTCCTCTGGAGCGAGCCAGTTCCCCAATGGCGGGTATATCGCCGACAAAAAGCAGGGGATTGCTGGGGGACTCCAGATGTAAAAGGCGGGTTTTGTGTGTTATGGCTTTCTCCCAGGAGGAGATCTTATCAGGCTCCATAACCCACCTCACGTTGACCCCCATCCTGGGCATGGTGGCGCTGAACAGCTGGAAGGTTCCCCCGTATATCCGACTAGAGGAGACTATCTCACTCCCTTGTTCCACCAGATGGTGGACAATCATAAACAGGGCTGCCATTCCACTGGCAGTCCCCAGCCCAGCCTCCCCTCCTTCAAGGGCTGCCATCCGTTTTTCAAAGGCAGCCACGGTGGGGTTATCTATTCTCCCGTAGGTGTAGCCCTCTATTTTATAGGAGTAAAGGTCGGCGGCATACTGGGCACTTTCATAAGGGTATACCGCACTCTGAATAATGGGTACTACAATAGAGTTGTATTTTAGCGATTCCTCCCAGTCGAATCCGCCGTGTACGGCGAGGGTATCGAAGCGCCATTTTTTCATTACTCAGCCTCCTTTTTAAATCGATGGTTATAACATTGTATAAAGCAGGGATCATGGGAGAAGAATTCCCTCCAGACGCACCCTATTCTATGGGGAGCGTGGTCTCTTTTTTCAGGGGAGCCAGAACGAAGGAGGTTTTGATTTTGGCTATGCCGGGGATCTTGGTCAACTTCTCCATAAGGAAATTTCTGTAAGCGGGAATGTCTTGAAAGCAGACATTCAACAGGTAGTCATCTTCTCCGGTTATATGGTAGCATTCCAGCACTTCGGGCATGCCGAGGATAGCCTGGTGGAAGCTGGCGATGGTCTTCTCCTCATGCCTTGAGAGACTCACTGCCACAAAAGCGGTGGTTCCCCTGCCCACTGCCTGAGGGTTTATCAGGGTGATGTATTTTTCTATAATTCCGCTCTCCTCCAGCTTCCTGACCCTCTCCAATACCGTAGGGGGTGAGAGCCCTATCTTTTTCGCCAGCTCGGTATTGGTGATGCGCCCATTGCCCTGCAGTATTTCCAGTATCTTTTTATCAATATTATCCATTTTGTCTAATTTATTTACGATTATAATATAAATGAGCATATTTGTCAAATATTATAAGGAGCTGGACGGAAAATTTCCTTCCAATGTAAAGCTCAGAGAGTGAAGGTAGAGACCTTGGTAGCAGGTTCTATTTAAATTATGATGACTAATATAAAATATTTCTTTACAATGGTGGGGAATTATGGTATAAAGATGAAGCCTTTAGGGGGTAAGGGTTGCCCCGGCTAGGAGATCGCAAAGCAGGGAGTTGTCGTGGCGTGAGTCGAGGAAACCTCTTTGTGGGTTCAAGGTTAGAACATACTACTACTCTTCCCTTTTAGCAACCCCATTGTCTTCGGTCAGCATCTGGAATTTTGAGGCTCTGGCTCAGAGATTCGGTGCAAGGAGTCAGAGGGAAGAAGGATATTTTTAAAACGGGTTTTTTATCTCTCAAAGGGGAGCGGAGATGCATAAGCCATGTTGGCAGTTTAATCGCTGTCCCCCGGAGAGAAAATGCCGCTGTGCTGCCTATCCGGACCATGGTTACGACTGTTGGAATCTGGCAGGAACCTGGTGTGATGGTGTCTATCAGGCAAGCCGACAGGCGAAGATTTCCATCTGTCAGAACTGTTCGTTTTATCAGAGTGAGAATTGCCAAAAGGAAATTGAGCCTTCCTTTGATTACGGGCAGATATTAGAACTCTCGCGGTTAATGGATGAAGAAACCGAGAGCTAAAGTCCCTCTTTCTTGTTAAGGAAGCTTCTTATCTCTCCCGATGGTAGATTATCTGACCACCTAAAAGGGTCATTTCTACTTCCGTATCCAGGATTTCAGGGGGTGGAACCTTGAACAGGTCGTGAGAGAGGACCACCATATCAGCCAGCTTACCCTCTTCAATAGACCCCTTGATGTCCTCCTCAAAGGCGGCGAAGGCAGAGCCCAGGGTATAGAGCCTGATGGCTTCTTCCAGGGGTAATCGCTGTTCTGGGAACCAACCTCCAGGGGGCGAGCCTTCAGGGGTCTGGCGAGTGACCGCAGCGTATAAGCCGAGCATGGGGTTCAACGGTTCCACATACCAATCGGTCCCCACGGCAACCCTTACCCCGGCATCCAGGAAGGATTTCCACTGATAAGCATAGCGACACCTTTCTGTGCCAATCCTTTTTTCCGCCCAGTTCATATCGTCAATGCAATGGGAGGGCTGCACCGAGGCGATTACCTGCAATTGCTTATATCGGCGGAGGTCTTCGGGAGGTACCACCTGTGCATGCTCTATGCGGAACCTCCTGCCCCGCTCCCCATTAGCCTTTATCATCTTCTCCACTGCGTTCAGCACCATATGATTGGCTTTATCCCCGATGGCGTGGCAGGCTATCTGCCAACCAGCCTTGTCGACGGCGATGAACATCCTCTCCAGCTCCTGGGGTGTATGAATGGAGAGCCCACTGGTATCGGGGCGGTCGTTGTAGGGCTCGAAGAAGAGGGCGGTGCCGGCTCCCATGGAGCCATCGGCGAAGACCTTTATCGCTCCCAGCTTGAGCATGTTGTCCCCGAAGCCAGTGCTGAAGCCGAGCGAGGACAGCTTTTCAAACTCCTCAATCCCCCTCCACATATAGATACGGACGGTCAGCCTGCCCTCCTTCCAGAGCTTCTGATAGGTGGCGAAAGCCAGGGAGTCGGTATTATCGTGAATGCTGGTCACTCCCAGGCGCTTCGCCTCGTCCATCGCCGCCGCTGCTCCTTTGAGCCTGAGCTCAGCCGACGGTGGGGGGATGACTCGCTCAACCAGATCCATGGCCCTGTCCATCAAAATCCCGGTAGGCTCGCCGGTGGTGGGGTCCTTGGCTATGGTCCCCCCGGCTGGGGCGGGGGTATCTCGAGTGATGCCGGCTAATTGCAAAGCTTTGCTGTTAGCCAGGGCGATGTGCCCATCGAGCCGGGAGACGAAGACGGGGTGGTCAGGGGTGAAGGGGTCAATAAGCTCCTTGCGGGGATGCTCTTTCACTGGCCATCGCTCATGGTCCCAATTCCCCCCCAATATCCACTCGCCAGCGGGGAGGAGTTCAGCTCGCTCTTTTATAAGGCGGGCGAATTCCTGAGTATCTCTGGCTGGGCGGAGGTCAATCCCCAGCAGCATCAGTCCGGCATCCATAAAATGGGTGTGGGCGTCAATAAAGCCGGGGAGGACCAGCTTTCCCTTGAGGTCGATCACCTGGGTGGTCTCGTCTATGAAGGGTTGCACTTGCTGATTGGTCCCCACGGCGATGATTCTATCCGCCCGGACTGCCACCGCTTCGGCTAAGGGTCGGTTTTCATCAACGGTCCATACCTTTCCGTTTATCAGGGCGAGGGTTGCTCCCCCGCGGGGTTTAAGACCCTGTCGGCATCCCCCAATGATGAGGATTGCCAGAAAGATAGCTATTATGTATGGTTGAGCATAAATTCTGATCATTTTGCTATTACTCCTCAGATGAAAATATGGTTTCCATTATACTCAAAGACTAACCAATTATAGCTTCTTGTCTCTATCAAGGAAAGAGGAAAGTGCAAAAGCAGGGGGGCTTGGTCCCTCGCCTTTCATAGTGGGCTTAACATTTATCAAAAAATCCCTTGATTTTCTCTTTCTCATGGGGATAAAATTCAATACGCATCTTTAAAGAAGAGGGCAGTTTTATATTTTCCTGGAGGTGCGAGATGTTTGAGCTTGACCTGGTGCGGCGTCAGTTTCCCGAGCTTTCTGTGGTCACCTATCTTAATAACGCCGCTCAATCTCTGATTCCCATCCAATCGCGCCAGGCATTGTTAGATACCCTCTCCCACCGCTCTATGGTGTGTGAGGAGAGGATCAGGCTCCGCCAGCAGACTGAGCTAAGGACCCGCAAGAATATTGCCCGCCTGTTGAACGGCTCGTGGGAAGAGATAGTCATGGTCACCAATACCTCCGAAGGTCTGAACATCATCGCCCAGGGTGCCGCTCTCAAGGAGGGGGATAATATAGTGGTTCCGGATAATGAGTTCCCCGCCAACCTCCTCCCCTGGCTCCATCTCAAGGAGACCAAGGGGGTGGAGATGAGGTTGGTGCCCAGCCGGGGTGGGTTTATCTTCTTAGATGATATAAAAAAGTATGTCAACGCCCGCACCAGGCTGCTTGCCCTCAGCCATGTCGGCTGGGTTGATGGCTTCCGCCATACCCTGCAGGAGATAGGCGAGTTTTGCCACCGGCGAGGGATTATATTTGTGGTCGATGCCATCCAGTCGGTGGGTGCTTTGAACATTGATGTCAAAGGATGCAAGGTATCCGCCCTCACTGCCGGGGGATATAAATGGCTCCTCTCCCCCTGCGGGACCGGCTTCCTTTATATTGACCAGGAGCTTCTGAGCTCTATTAAGTCCACTTACCTAAGCTATCTCAGCATCAGCACCGAGCCAGAGGATTTCCAATTCCAGATAGACCTCCGCCCCGATGCCTCTCGCTTCAAGCTGGGTTCTATTAACGATATGGGGATAGGGGCTATGGAGAAGTCGCTGGAGCTGATTCTGTATCTGGGGATGGAGCAGATAGAGAGTTATCTCCTGAGTCTGACCGACCTATTAGCCGAGGAGCTTCAGCAGAAAGGCCACCGCATTGTGAGCCATCTGGACCCCGCTCATCGCTCCTCCATCCTCACCTTTGAGGCGAAGGGGGATGCGGCGGAGCTTTATAACAGGCTGCAAGACCATCAGGTCATAGTCTCGCTGCGCCGGGGCTGGCTCAGGGTTTCTCCCCACTTTTACAACAGCGAAGAGGATATTGCTCGCCTGCTGGAGCTTCTGTAAGCTAAGGGTTACTTCTTTTTCTCGATTTTCACCATCCCCCCTGTCTCCAGCACCTTAATATAATTCTCCACATCGGTCAGAGGAATGGGACGGTATTCGGCGCTGACGATGTTTCTGATGTCCAGAATGTTCCTCTTGTTGTCGATAAGATTGCGGACCTCAAACTCTTCATCGGAGCTCAGCCGGTAGCGAGGTATCTCCCTGCCCCGGAGCCGCGCCCCGAAGGTGAAGAAGCTGAAAAAGCCCTTCATCTCCTCGGTGCGCACGGGAATCAGCTTAGCCAGCCTTTGCTCCTCATCGGTGATGGTGACCTTCTTTGTCTCCACACCCTTTTGCTGTGCCTGCATGGCGTAGTGAGCCTGCAGGTCTTCCTGGTCGAACCTCTGCTTTGAGGTGAGGCTGCGGATGACCTGGTCCAGATAAGAGGCCATGTCCTTGCTGCCATCGATGAAGAACCTGACCGACTCCAGCGTCCCCACCTCTTGGAGGTAGCTCTGATGGACTTTGTTCTTAGCCTCCTTGTAAGCCTGATAAAGCTCTTCAGGCTCGGCGTATCTGAGCATCTCCAGGGCTCGCTGCCTGTTGAAGCCGAGTCGCCCAAGAGCGCGGCTGCTGCATTCAGAGATGAGGTCGAGCACCTGCCGCTCAGCGGCGGAGGT
>Ga0114930_10004329_pt1 | contig 12038 bp, 11 predicted proteins | sample AnhtaG_FD_87300 | JGI IMG/M metagenome (GOLD analysis project Ga0114930, IMG submission 87300) | Deep subsurface microbial communities from Anholt, Denmark to uncover new lineages of life (NeLLi) - Anholt_01485 metaG | ecosystem: Environmental > Aquatic > Marine > Oceanic > Sediment | place... | reverse complement strand
TGGTACACGATCGTGTCACCGGCGGGAGACCACTCGGGGAAAAGCCCGTACCCGACAAAGCGTCTGCTTGCACCCCCAGCGGCGTCGGTAATCCACAACTCCCATTGCCCCCCGTTAGACGGCAGGCTGCAAAAGACCATCTTCGTCCCGTTGGGCGACCAGCTGGGATGCACCTCGTCTGCAACCCCATTTGTGACCTGCACCGCCGGACCGCCGCCGGCATCAGTGACCCATATGTCCCAGTTGCCGCTCCGGTTGCTGGCGAACGCGACGTGCTTCCCGTCAGGGCTGAATGCCGGCTGAATATCAGAGGCTGGATCGGATGTCAGTTGCGTAACCGCAACCCCGTCCACGGACTTGATGTAGAGATCCGGCAAAATGTTGTGCCGAGTGGAGGCGAACACCAACCGCTTACCCGTAGCGTCAATATCGGGATCGAAATCCGCACCGACCTCACTGAAGGTGTGCCGTCCCAGTGACACTGCGGTGCGCGAGAAGAACGTGGTGGGGCTCCTGTCGGAGAGATCACCGAACATGCTGACGTGGTTGGCCCGAGCAGCGGCCAACATGACTCGGGTCCGCTGGCTCGAAACCAGCACGCCGTCAGCGTCACGCCCCACACAGCCTGCAAGCATAATGGAGCAAGCAAACACACCCGTCAGATGGCAACATCGAGTCACCAGTTTCGAGCGAATAGTCATGGCCATCGACACCACTCAAGGCAATGGGAAACTGCCGGCGGCACGCACGGGCGCACTGTCGATTAGGACTCTGCGCCGCCAGAATAGCGGCACCGCCTATACCCATCGGCTGTACGGCCTGCGCAAAACAGTTACCGCAGGCCTCGGATGATTGTCCGATAACTGCCCTTCTTATCGACTTGCCCACCCAGGCCACTTCAGCGGATCGACCAGGCTACTTTCGCGCTGCATCTGCGCGAAAACTGCGCCCCGTCTCACTAAGTGCGCCTGGGATCACTCTGTCTGAATTCACAAGCAGGTGCCAGACTTGAACCCGGTGTAAGGTATTGGTCTACAACAGGTTACATAAATTCTCCACGGCACTCGCCCCTGGCGACTTTCTTGCCTAAACTATTACCGAGCTGAACTTCATACTTTCTTCCTGATGAGGAAGGTGTGAAGAACAAGGGGGTTAACGATGGGAGGGAAGCGAGTCCCGTCAATATCGCTTCCTGAGCGACCGGAGCACCTCGATGGCTTACGGTCGGCGCTGCAGCTATCGCCGCCTTGGGGGTAGGAGCATGACCGGAGGTGAAGACGGCCGGAAATACGAGTGCGTCGTCGTCGACGTGAACACGCAACGTGACTTCTGCGACTCGAATGGTGCATATCCCGCTGCGAACCTCCAAGGACTAATCCCCGCCCTACGCCACATGATCGCCTGGGCGAAACGCAATCAGGCGCCGGTCATATCCTCGATCGAATCGCATCGCCCCTCTGAGTTTTCGGATAATGGTGACCCTCTCTATTGTGTGGACGGATCCGACGGCCAGCGGAAGATCGACTTTACGATGTTCCACCGATGCACGCGCGTTGAGGTGGATAACACCCTCTCATGTCCCATGGATCTGTTCGCTGAGTACCAGCAGGTCCTCTTCCGCAAGCGAGCCCGCGACCTGTTAGGCAATCCCAAGGCAGATCGCTTCTTTACCGAACTACCGGCCAAGGAGTTCATTCTCTTCGGAGTCAGCATCGACGGAGCCGTCAAAGCGCTGGCCCTGGCGTTACTGGCCCGCGAGAAGCGGGTCACCATTGTGGTGGATGCGTGCGGCTATTGGAATAAGGCCACCGCCGACCTGGCGGTAAGACAGGTGGTTGCCAAAGGCGCCATAATCATCACCGTCGATCAACTCCTAAGACGTAGGCTGGATCGACGCTGGCGGTATCCCACCTGTCGCAAGACTCGACCGGAAGCCGACGTCGCGAGTCATCTCAACAGCAACAGCCTCCGTAACGCGTCGCCCAGAAGCCATCCCCTTCGTGACCACTTTCCTGAATCACGACGGGAGGCCAGGATGTCGCCATCGGGCGAAGAAGCATCCGCCGGCGACACGTGAGCTTGGGCGGCCAACTGCCCGAATCATGTATACTTGAAAGCTCCCGGGCCAAAGCAAACCGGCCAGTCAAGGAACGGCAGTTGCGCGCGATCCCTGAGCTGGTCGGCCGCTTCTTTCCCCACCAGGAAAGCACCAGGCGTTAAGCCCGTCTGGTCCGATAGAGTTATCTGATCTTTCAGAACCGCCGAGTTCCGCCGCCGTAATCTCGAACGCCCAGCGGCACGCCCGGAAGAACACTCCCAAACAGTACAGTGTGTGAGATAGTGTGGGAGCGACTTTCCACTCGGTCATCTCCGGGTCGATCCCGCCGACGCATGGGCATTTCAAATCTAAGATACAACGCTTCGCCGGCCAAACACCGCCTCAGGATACCGAGCAGGTCCCCATAACCCAACCAGCGGAACCTAAATGACCGTGCGCAATCTTGCAGCGCGACCGAGCCGCGGGCTTGAAGCCCGCGCGGTGAAATTAGCAGGACGGTGTCGCACAATTGCGTACGGTCATATAGTACCGGTACGCGCGAGTTGGGAGGCGTGAGCAGTGATTCAGAAGAGCTTCGACGCCATCGATAGGAAGGACATCGACGTATTGATCGACGATAGTGTCCACGAGTCCAAGACGCTGGAATACAAGGAAACGCTGCCCGGCAACGCCGGTGTGGCGTGGGCATCTCGCCCGCGAATCCACGACGAAGGGTTCAGCCTGTAGCGTCCGCCCCCCGTGGCGGACGTAGGGTTCGGGGTCAACTGTGTGCCACTGCTTTCAAGCAGTGCCCTTCGGGGACCTTTCGAGGTCGCACTGCTCAAGAGCAGTGGCACACCGTCAGTTCCACCCGCCCACCGCTGTGCCAGCCCTGATCGCACCCGAAGGGTGGCGGAGGGAGAGGCCAACAACCCTACCCGGATCAAGGAATGCCGTCCAAAAAGCGACAAATCCTCTGGGCGAGCCGGTCGGTCTTCTTCGGGGCGGTCTGGCATTCCCAAACGGTTAGAACGGACCAGCCCAGCCGCCTGAGCATACGCCGATGCTTCGCGTCTCGGTCCTTATTCGACTCAAGCTTTTCCTTCCAAAAGCGTGCTCTGGTTTTCGGCGTTGATTGGCCTTTACGGCAGTGGTGTCGGTGCCAGAAACATCCGTGGACGAAAATCACTTTTCGGCGAGAGGGAAACACCAAATCGGGGCTTCCGGGAAGCTTGCGGACGTGGAGGCGGTACCGGTAACCGATCCGGTGAATCAGACTCCGTACGGCATGCTCGGGTTTCGTGTCCTTGCCGCCAATTGCCTGCATGATGACGCTTCGTTTTTAGGCGGTGAATTGATCCGTCATAGCGAGCGTTTGATTTTCTTGAGCGATGCAACGTGCTTACCGGAATGGACCTCGTCGTGACACTTGCTGCAAATGACGATCAGATTCCTTTCCACGTTCGGTCCGCGGTCTTCATGATACTCAAGGTGGTGCAGTTCGAGGATTCGCGGGTCGTCAGCAGTCCAGCGCTCATGCTTCCATCCGCAAACCCGGCACGTGTTGCCGTCGCGTTCGTACACAGTCCTTTGAATAGGCTCGGGAATCTTGCGGTCGTGTGGCTCGGCAACGCGTTCTTTTGATTGCAGCACGTATTGTCCCACATTTAGGTCGGGACGCCCCGTAAACCGAGTGGCGACGGAGTAGCCCTGTTCGGTTCGAAGCTCCCTGACCCGACGTGCGTACTGTTTGGCATCTCTGCCGACGTAGGCGAGTTCTTCTGTGGTGACGACTTTACCGACGTTTTCCATAAGGTATTGGAGAAGACGTCTCTGACTGCCCACGTCAAGTCTTCTAATTCGATTGGCGACATGCCATCTGCGTGCGGAGTCGAGATCGGCCTCAGCGTCAACCAGCAGGTATTGGTCGGGTTTTAGGTCGATTCCCGATTCCGGGTCGGGAGAAGCGCCGGAGGCGATCGAAGTGGACTTCTCGCTTTGGCGCGACGTCTGTTTGTCGCAGAGACGTGCCGCAGAATGGCCAGTTTCCTTGCTCCGGTGAGGTTAAGAGTGGTCGCTACATCCCGAGTTCGCCGTCTTCGATATCCAGAGCAATCGCAAGCGCGTAAGCGTTCCGCAACACGAAGCTGCCGTAGTTTCTTGCTAGCGTGGCAAGATGCTCTGCGGCAGGATTCGACCACTCGCTAGTGGTAACCAGCGTAACCTTCAAGCGTTCCCAGAATTGGTCGGAATCCGCCCGGCCTGCTTCGGCAACGACGGTCTCGTACTCCGACAAGAGATTCTCAATAGGTGGGTCGTTCTCTTTCACAGTATTCTCCGCTATCCGACAAAAATGTTCTCGCGATGCCATTTCAGGCACTGTTCCTTCGGAAGGAATCTCTGCGGGCGTCGAATTGGTAGCCCTTGAAAGACCGCAATCAGCTCGCGCACGGGCTTGCAGTCTGCGCGCAGAATCTCTTGAGAGAAACGGAGCGTCAAGTCCTGCTCAACCGTCATCAGTCCGGAATCGAAGAGTCGATCGAAAGTGGCCGTCAGACATAGGCCGTTCATGGGATCAGCTCTCAACTTCTCGTTGACACTCCAGGGAACGATATGGGATGCAATTAGGGACTGCCGTATCGAAATCCCGGTAACGCAGCAGATGCCCTCATGGGCGCTGAGAACCGCATCTCGAAAGAATGCTTGATGCATGCGGCGTTTGACCGTCACTAGTCGTTCGGATTCGCCCTCTGGACCCTTGACCGGGATGAGGGCTTCCGCTTCTTCGTATGAAACCAAACCACGCATCTGCCCTGCGAGTGCAACCAACCCAGGCCAATCGCTGTGAAACTCATCCCACACTTCCCGATCAAGCTTGCTCGTGTGAGTCAATCCGGAGATCTTCCGTCTCCTCAACTCAGGATCGAAAGCACCGAAGTTACCGAGCTTGCGAGCCACGGCGGCGGGCGACCTGTTGAGAAGCCGAGCAACTGCCTGCACTTCGGGATTCGAGGCCTTCGTTTGCTGGAAAGGGATGCGGCAGTACAACTCAAACGCTAAGATCGACTGTTGGCGCGTCCACGCCTTGCCATAGTTTGTGGGTCGTGCTGTCATCGAAGACCGGAACGTCCCTCGAACACAAAGGCGTTAACTTGCCCTAGGCACTTACACGCTCGGTGATGTTCTTCCGCAAGGTCTCGCACGCGGCGGCATCCCATTCGTTTGCGAGCACCGTTCGGAAACCGGCCCGCTTGAATCCCAGCGCCATCCCGCCGCAACCGGCGAAGAGTTCGAGTACCGTGGGACCTCGACCAGGTAGGGGAACGTCGAGGAGTTCGTGCCAATCGTGCCGGCGCTCGGTTTTGACGTCGAACGGATACAGCCGGTAGCGACGGTTGCCGACCCGTTCCATAGCGAGAACGTCCCCGGTCTTGATGTTGTGGTACTCGTAAAATTGCCTTATCCAGGTGCGTCCTCGAAAGAAACGACGGGGTTTCCCTGTCCTGGCGTCGCTTCCGATGTCCGTCTCGATGGACTTGCCCAGGCCTTCAAGAAAAACCCGGATGGCCGCACCGTTGCCGTTGGCCGACTTACGGGCGGCTCCGATTGTGTCGGCGGGAAAGAAGTCGTAGTGTCCGTGGATGTAGAGGTGGTTTTGGCGCAGATTCCCCGCAGTTACACGGAACAAGCGTTTCCTGTCGGCGACCGTTCCGCTCAAGTTACCCAACCTCCCTGCTACAGGACATTCCCCGGACCCTACCGATCGTACTACGAGTCGCCGATGGCTGAAAGCTGACAGCTTCTACGTCCCAATCGTCGCACTCGCCCTCTCGCTCCACGGTCCTTTCTCGCCGGTCGTGGCGACCCAGCGGAGTATGTAGCGGGCGGTCTTGGCGCTATGTTGATCACTCACCCCTCGTGCTGCTCGATGGCGGCGTAGAGGTCGTCGGCGCTTTTGGCCTGGGCCACTGCTTTCCTGAAGCCATCGTGTTGCCATAGACGGCTGATGCTTGCCAGGGCTTGGATATGTGGACCCGTCTTGTCCGTTGGGCTGGTCAGCAAGACGATAAAACCGCACGGCCGACCGTCAACGGCCTCGAAGTCCATTGGTGTTGCCGGTTTCCCGACGGCGATGGCCAGTCGGCGACACCCGCGAGACTTGCCGTGGGGCACCGCCAGCCCCAGACCAATGCCCGTAGACCGTGTTTTCTCACGGGCCAGAACGGCCTTTAGCGCTTCGTCCCGGTCGGTGAGCTGTCCGTGCTCGTGGAGCAGGTCCACCAACTCGGTAATGACGCCTGTCTTCTCACGCGACCGCAGCGGGACGCGTATGCAGGCTTTTTGGAGCGTGTCGGTGATCTTCATCGAATCCGCGGCTTACCAGTCAATGCCGCCAGTTTAGCATTACGCGGCGTCTGATGGCAATAGACGGTCGGAGCTTTCCAGCGGCATCCGTCCTCACCCGGTCGGTTGGGACGCGACTTCAGGCAAGAAGTTGTTGGCACCGGCCGTCCTGCCGATCGCATCGCTGAGCAGACCGGAGCTGGCTGAGACCTTGGGGCGCACCCGGCCAATCACCCATTCCCTGACCACGTGGAGAATACCTGGGTAGCTGCCCTTGTGGTGGATGACACCGGTAACCAGGGCGCACTCAATGGCGCAATGGCACTTCGTGTCACGAATCCAATCGACCGGACAACGGGTCTGTGCAGTCCTCAACAGCCTCCGGACTTCGTAGCCGTACTCCTTCAGGTTCCCGACCCTCTTGTCTAGGGCTGCTCGGTAGGTTCCCGGATATCGATCACGCCGTTTAGGTCATAGTCCCTGGCGAGTTCCTGCCTGAGCTGCGGTTTCCAGGCCGCGTGGAGGTCTTGAAACAGGTAGTTAGTGCCGCCGTAGTGACGGTCGGAGAATCGATTCCCGTTATTGATTCCGTTGGATCCGACGTAGTTGGCCTCGCCGGCGTCGATATAGCTGCAATCGTCGTCACCCAGCCCATCGCCGCGTTCCGACCGTTCATTGGCGTCACCGATCAGAGGCAGCTTGGGATGAATCCGCTCACGGCGGCAGCTTCGGTCCGGATCGGCACGTGTGATTTCGCCATAGATGCCGTCTGCTTCCAGTGTGTAACTACCCGCGCTCCAGGCGGGCAAGTACACCCGGTAGTGACCGCCATTGACATCGGTGTGGCCCACGGCCTCGCAGATAAAATACTTCTGCCAACGCCGGCCCTCGATGTTGCGCTGCACCGGGTAATCGGCTTTCAGAGCCACCTTCTCCTGATAGACATACGTGAACAGGATCTCAGCCCACCCGTACTCCACAGCGGCTTCGGCCGGGTCGGTGTCCGAGGTGCGCTTGCGCTCGTCGGTCTCATCAGGATCGAGATCTCGTTCAGATGGATACCAGTGTGCCGGCGGCAATACTCCACCCGAAATGTTCTCATAGGCCGCAATCGCCGTCCCGTACTCTCTAAGCCGGGCCAGGCAGTGCACGCTCTTGGCCTGGTCGCGGGCCCGGCTCATCGACGGAAGCAGGATCGAGATCAGCAACGAGATGATCGAGATGACCACGAGCAACTCAATCAGCGTAAACGCGGGACATCGGGGTCGCTGGGGCCGGGACGCCCTCGCGGTGACCCATCTCCGATAATCAGGTTGGCCTTGAATAAACGCTTGCATGGGACCTATCGTTGTGCAGGCGCTAAATCATAGCGTCAGCCCGCGCGGAATCAAACCGCCTGCCCGGGCAGAGCATGCTGCGGCACCTACGGCAGGTAAAGGTTGCCCAGCGACAGCGGGTCATAAGCGTTGCCGCGTGCCCCCGACCAGGTACTGAACTCCTGCCGCAAAGCGTCGTACCGCGTGATATTAAAGCCCCAAAATGTGTGCTCGGCCACCGCGTCGAACGCGGCCAGGGGAATGCGGAGCTCGACTGTCCAGCGGTCGGGATACATGCGCGTGGCGACATCGATGTCCGCCGGCCAAGGAACCCGGCGACCGCATGGCGGGTCAAACCGAATCCCTTTTTCCGTTAGATACGTCCCCGAGGGCTTAACCACGATATGGTACAGATCAGTCGGGGAGCGCGTCCCTGTATTCAGCGGGTCGATGAGCACTTCAATCAATTCCTCGCCGACAGGGATCAAGTCATCGTAATCGACGGTGTTCCGCCGCGAGGCTTGCCCTGCGGTATGAGCATCTGACTCACAGTTGACCGCGAGGTACAGAAACTCGCCGTCGCCAATGACGAAGCCCGTGGTACGGCGATGCGGTCGTATCATACTCTGGGCGGACCTGCCGGGAGATTCACCGACGATCAGTCGAAAGCCCGACGCCACGTTGACAGCACCCGGCGGCCAGTCCGAAAGATCTCCATCGATATGGATCGACCCACCAAGGGGAACCGCGGTCACACACGAAACTCGGGCCTGATGCTGGTGTACGGTGCCATCCTCCGTCGTGAACTCGATGGGGAGCGACACGATTCCGCCGGGGCCTGCCGGCAATGCCGAGGTCTGCGTCGTCAGCGTCACCCGCCGCGAGCTGTTCGGGGCAACCGATGCGACCGAGTGGCCCTCGGCCAATGCCATCCATCCTTCCGGCAGATCGACCAGGCGCATCGCCCCCGCGACCGGGACGCGCGTCCGGTTCACGATGGTCAACGCGCACTCCACGTCGGCCCGCCACGCCGCCGGTGTTCCCGTAAACCGCAGGCGCGTACCGTCCACGTAAAAGTGCAGCGTTCTGGCCGCGCTCATAAAACGTCGCCACATCGCGTCTCTCGCAAAGGCGTCGAACCGCGTCTTAGGGCGATTGCGATACGAAGCCTCGAGGAGCGCCTCAGCCATGATGTCCCTGGCCAGATCGAACAGGACCGGGTCGTCAAGCCAGCCGATGGGTCGACCGTCCGCGAAATGGGTCCGGTAGGCGTTGCTGCCCGCGCAGGCTGCCAGGGATCGTCCCAGCGTCGCAGCAACGTGTTCCAGCCCGTGGTCATACAAGAGCCTCCGATACGCGGTGTCCTGGAGACCGCGCCGCAGGTGTTTGAGTCGAACCGATGGAACCGGCTCGTCCAGCCCAAATGGTCCGCCGGGGTACAGCAGCACGTTGGGATCACTGTGCACACACTCTTCGGGGGTTGGCCGGTCCATATCCTCGGGCCAGCGATTGATGCAGCCAAGATGCAGAACCTGGGCCTCCAGCGCGGCAGCCTGCCACGGCAGCACCCGCACATGTGCGGCTGATGAATGCACGGCAATCGACCCGCTGTAAGGAGGGCGGTCAACGGTCAACCAAGTCCGTTGACCAGCGGCCCGCTGAGCGGCCATGGCTTCCCTGTCGTAGAATTGGGCCGGCGGCAGCCAAATGTCCACTGCATCCGCAAACTCCCTGAAGGGATAATCGACCCACCCGTAAGGGGCCAAGTCCTGAGGCCACAGCCGAGAAGCGATCGCAATCCGCTCGTCCGCATTGCGGGCCGCGGTTGCGAAGTCCCGTGTCGCCTGCACGGATTCGTCACTCACGGTCACTGCGCCGGGTAGTAAGGCATAGCTGCGATCCAGCCAGCCTTTTTCATGGAAGTGGGCTGCGCACTGAGAAAGGTATTGACGCAGCAGCTTGGCATACCCGGATGACGGCGCGATGTCATCATCGCGTGGTGAGGAAAAGGCGGCGTGGAAAGGCATCGGCCAGAGTCGAAGCGGTACGCGGTTGAAAAACGCCCGCCCGTTCAGGCACGGCTCCACTACGGCATCATACTGCCCCCAATCGATTGACAATTTGCCGTGCGCATTGACTTTCACAAGCGGCGCCAGCTTGTGCAAAACAGGTGTCAAGCGGTGAGCCTGGAGGACCCGAAGAGCCGACTGAAGCAAGGCGTTCAAATCGCTGCGCATCGGCGAGTCCCGCCAATCATCAGCCATAAGGGTCGAGGGGCCTGCCCGAAGTCCAATATGATGGCGAAATAGTCTATGATGATCGACCTCCGCGATCACCAAAGCGGCGGCTTCGTCCGGCAAAACGATGGGCCAGACCGTCAAGTGAACGCCCACGGTGCCGATCGTCGTGTTGCCGGACATCAGTTCTATGTCGGTCCTGTATCGCCCTTCAAAGGTGCCCTTCGGAATGGCGACGTCGGCCCAGAAATGGTAGGTCTCCCCCGGCAGCAACGTGCTCGGCATTCCGCCTCGTGGTGCACGGATGGGCACCAAAACGTCCAGCGGCCTGGCCTGCCGTCGATCGGGCGGAATCGAACGGATGTGCCAGCCGGGAAACCTCTCGATGGACACCCGGTGCATCCGAAACACCTGCACGACTGAGGGGTCGATTTGCGCCGCTACGGATTCAAGCGGCCCGATCCGGAGGGTGGGATTGTCGATCGGCCTATCACCCGCGCGGACGACGAAGCGGAAACTCAGTGTTTCGTTGATCGCTCCGGCGAGCCTTACACGCCGCGGGCTTGTCTCGAAGCTGGTCGGATCGTCCAGAGCACCCAGGGGGCTCTCAAGACGTGGGGATGGTTCATCGACCCACATGTAGACGCCCTCAGGCGCGCTTACGCAACCGGCGGTCATAACCGCAAGGGTGGCCAGGCAGGCCGTAGGGAGCCAGAAACGGAGACGTGCGAGGTACAGACGCTGTATCCTACCGTTGGGAGGTTGCTCGGCCATCAAGCCAAAAAAAGCCATGTAGCTTGTGTTGATCGGCGCTACGGCGTGTCGTCGGGTTCGGAACCGGGCCCGCCGGGATTCTCCGGATCGCTCTTAGTAGAGCTGGAATCATCAGCCTCCGAGGCGGAGGTCTTGGAGTCGTCCGGTTGACTCAATTCGTTCACAGAGGTTCTCGGGACCGTGAACACCGTACCCGCCGGTACATCTGCGCCAACGGGTTCGACATACTCCACCTGGGCGTCTTCATCGATGGTGATTGTCTCGGCAAACTCTTCCGACTGCGGGTATTCAAAGACCACACTGGTGAAGGTTTCGTCGAGCGCCTTGCGTCGATCCAAAGCCATCTGCTTAAAGGGCATCCCGTTTAAGGCCGGGTCATCGATGACCGCCGCGAGATGAGCATCCGCCCTCTCTTTATGGACAAGTTCGTCGTCCAGTATGAACTCGTTCTCTTCGACGGTCGCGAGGCCGATGTGGGCCACACCGACCGCAAGCGGGTTGTCCTGGAATCGTCCCAGCAACTCCTCAAAAGCCTGTCTGGCCTTGTTATTCATTTCGCGATCCGGAGGGACCGCCACCTCCTGGGCGAGCCGTAAGGCCTGCTGGCCTTGCTCCAGCAGACTTGTCAACACGAACTGCTCGTCAGAGACACCCAGCGTCATGGTCGCCAGTTGTTCCAGCGACTCCTTCCCGATCTGTGGGTCTTCAAAACTGAGCTGTCCTCGGCGCCGCCACACGTCCTCTATAGCCGCAGCCCGAGAGCGTACACCGAACGCCACGGCTGCCACCACAGCCGCTACGATTATGACCCCGATCCCGATCGACTTGCTATTCTCATCCAGATACTTCCGCGCCACCTCGAGGGTGTGGCCCAGATCGCTTTCTTTCAGTTCGTGACGTCTTTGAGCTTTCATGGCATTGTCTTCACGTGCGTTTACGTCAGCCGCCTAACGTGCCGACGGAGCAATCATCACTTGTACGGCGACGCGACGAGGAAACCCGGACGTTTCATCTTCGATCGTCACAGTACACGACTCATCCTGTCTCTGAAACCGCATCGTGATCCGCCCGTTCACGTTGCTATCGCTGATCGCCGTCCATCGAACCAGCGGCATCTGCTTGCGGTAGAACTCTCGTACGGCATATTTATCGGCTCGGCCAAGATACCGGTGCCGTACATAGCGAACCGGGCCGCTCGAGAAGTCCTCGCTGGCCTGATCCACCAGACAAAAGCCTGTGGGCACCGGAATCCCCGGCTCGTACGGATGCGCGGACGAGACAAGCGAGGCGTTCCCTGCGACCGGTGCCGCCCCAACACACCCGCCAACC
>Ga0114930_10004328_pt1 | contig 12042 bp, 7 predicted proteins | sample AnhtaG_FD_87300 | JGI IMG/M metagenome (GOLD analysis project Ga0114930, IMG submission 87300) | Deep subsurface microbial communities from Anholt, Denmark to uncover new lineages of life (NeLLi) - Anholt_01485 metaG | ecosystem: Environmental > Aquatic > Marine > Oceanic > Sediment | place... | reverse complement strand
CGGGGCTCAGCGACGGGCGGTTCGGGCGTCGTCTGCTTCGGCTCCTCCGGCGCGGCGCTGATGAGGGCGCGAAGCAGCCGCACGCGCTTGTCGGCATTGGCCAGCTTGATGCGCAGCGTGTGCCAGCCGGGGGTGCCGGCCTCGAAGAGCGCTCCTTCGGCCGACGCCTCGCCGCCGTGTACGATCCCCTGCTCCTGCTCGCCATCCAGGGCCACGGCGAAGCTCGACGCACCGGGTGCGCCTGGCTCCAGACGCACGCGCCATCGCCCCGCGGGGAGGTAGACACGATACGTTGCATGCTCCTCGGGGGAGAAGAGCGCCCCGGGCTCGTGGGCCAAGGTCCGATACGGCGGGCTATGGATGTTCGATTCGCTGGGAATGAAGAGGGCGGCATTCAGCGCCAACGGGGTGCGATCCAGGTGCGCTGCTACGACATCCTCATACGCCTTCACGAAATCCGCTACAGGTTGGCCTTCGGCTCGGCGCAGCGTGTCCGCCAGTATCGGACGGCCGTGTGCGGCTTCAATGTAGAGCACGATGCCGACGAAGTATTCCGCCGCTTTCCGCGTCTGCTCACCGAGACGCTGCGACTGGGGCCCCTCGCACAGCCAGAAGTTGACGGGCTCATCGCAGCGGCTTGCGAGGAACTCTCCCAGCGCCACCGCCCCGGCCCCCGCCTCAAGCGATGCTTCGAGCCCGGCACCTTCGCTCCCTGTCTGAGGCGGCGTCCCGTACGGGATCGGGCCCACATACAGGGCCAAATCGTGGGGAGGCCACAGCGCATCGAAACCCTGCCGCGCCGCCGCTGAGGGCCAGCGTGCATTCGCCGCCCCGAGGACGTCCTCGGCCAGCCACCGCAGGAAGAGCCGCTCGCCAATGAGGCCGCTTGCATCCTCATCCAGTGGCTCGATGTAGCCGATCCGCGGCAGTACCTGATGGCCGTACTCGTGGGCCACCTCCCGAATCCATTCGATCGGCTCTCTCTCCACATCGACATCGGAGAGCAGTATGTTTGACCGCATTTGCTCCCCGCCGGGGTTGCCGCGGTCGGTCAGCCACACCCGGACGATCTCGTCGCCCATGGCCGGCTCCGGCTGGCCCAGATAGGCGCTCACGTAGCACTGAAGCCGCAGGAGGCAGCTAATGACTCGATGCGCCAGTGGAGTATGGTCAATGGTGGGCTGCGCCAGGCCGGGAGATGGGTAATGGACAGCGAATCGGAGCTGGAGCTGCTCGCTTCTCGGGTCGGCGACATAGCCATAACAGACGCGGTTGTACCTCGCCAGGCTCCTGGGATCTTCCGGCCACACTTCGACACCCGTCCGGTCCGGGTGCTCCGGTGGGAAGACGACGGATGCCGTGTAAGCCCAGCCGCGCTTGACGGCGCCACCATCCTCCCCGACACCCGTGAGGCGGGAGTTATTGACTATGAACCGTACCGGTGTGTGGGCCAGGGCGGCCACATCGAGCGTTCGGGGGAATTCCGCGGCGAAGAGCAGCCCGGCCTGGGCACTGCGGGCGTACTGGTCCTCCGGTGCGATAGCCAGAGCGCCGGCGTATGCGCTGATCGCCGCCGTCTGGTGCTTGCCGCGCGCCTCGGGCGTCGTCGCGGCAGCATATTGCTCCTGGTGAATGTAGCCGAGCCAGATGTGCGGTTGGGCGTACGTCGGATCGATCTCAGCGGCCCGCTCCAGGGACGCCACGGCCTTTTGCCACTGACCGGCACGATGCAGCTTCTGCCCCTCTTCAACCAGTATCGTGGCCTGCTGGCGCTGCTGCGCGGGCGTGCTCTCGCGCAGCGCCCTCAAGGCCTCCTCCGGCACGCCCGCTCTGGGCGGCGCCGCAGAAAAGGGCGCAATCATCAGCAAAGCAAGAGCGTGTGAGGCAGCCATCCCCATCATCGTCGATACCTGCGCAAGCGTCCGTGCCCGTCGGCCGCAGCTCTGCCGTCTCAGTGACATCGCAGGCGATCGCAGATCTCGGCGCCTATGTCCGGGTCTCCCGCGTCGGTCTGCGTCTCGACCGCGTAGATCTTGTTCGACTCCTCGCAGTGCCAGATGTAGCAGCGTATCGTATCCGGGTAGCTGCGGTTGCGGCAATGAGTGACAAAGCGGGCGATACGATACGGCAGAATCTGCTTGGTGCCGTGCGCCAACACGCCCGAGTGCCCCCGCACCTCGATCTCCTCTGCCTCGCACCGGCACATGCGCCGGTATCGCGGGGCGACATCGCGCTTGGCCCACTCCAGCAGGGACGTGTCGCGAAGCAACACGTTGGCCATGCCCCAGCGAAAAACAGCCGCCTTCTCCAACTCGCGCGTGAAGGACAGTTCCATCAGACCCGCCATGAGCTTTTGATTGGTCAACTCGAAATCCTCAGGCACGTAGCACTCAAGATCGTAGGCCGCCCAGAGCGCCCAATGGTCGCTCGGATGATCCTGCAGCGATTCCAGCACATCGGCGGCCAGCGGCGCCAGCTTCTCGCCGGCCTCCCCGAGCACTTGTGCGATGACGACGCGGCCGCAGCGGTCGCAATACCACGCCGCGCCGTGCGCCTGCTGCGCCTCGGTCCACGAAAAGCACTCCAGGGAGGCCTTGCGCTTTCGCCGGCGGCTCAGCAGCCGCGTGTCACGCTTCAGCTTGATCTCGCGTTTCGACTTCTCGGCTTTCTTCTTGAGCTCATCGAGGTAGCGCGTGACCACGCCCTCGACAGCAGTGTAGCCTTGCGGCGTGTTCCACTTGGCCTCGAGCCGGGGCATTGACTCATCGTCGAGTCGCAGGTACCCCTCTTTGACATCCCCGCCAAGGGCGCCAATGTTCCAGTCGGCAGGCACGCGCATACTGAGCTTCTGCCATCCAACCAGGACCATCTCGCGATCCGCCGGGGCGACCGCTGTCGGGGCCCCCTTGCGGCGACTTGGCTTTGAACCAGATGCCATCGCTTGCCCTCAGAACGCTATCTTGTGTCGTCGCATGCAAATGCTCTCGAGCAGCCCAATGGCCAGCATGCCGGTGATCATGCTGCTGCCGCCATAGCTAAAGAAGGGGAGCGGGAGCCCCTTAGCCGGCAGCAGCCGCAGCGTCATGGCGACGTTGATGAACACGTGAAAGAACAGCATTGCGGCAATGCCGACTGCTATCAGCCGTCCCGACTCGTCCTTCGCCGCCAGGGCGATATCGAGAACGCGATACAGAAGAATGAAATACAGTGCCAGCAGCACCACGCACCCAACGAACCCCCATTCCTCCCCGACCACACTCATGATGAAGTCGGTCTCCTGGAAGGGAACGAAGTCCAGCTTCGACTGCGTGCCCTCGAACAGCCCCTTGCCCAGGAGCCCGCCGGAGCCGATGGCGATGACTGACTGCCGTGGCTGCCAGTTCGGGCCCTCAGGATCAGCTTCCGGATAGGCGAAGGCCATCAGGCGCTGCTTTTGATGCTCAGGCAGGTGACCGGTGGTCCACAGGGCCCCGACACCGACGACAAGGACGACGAGGCCCAGAGCGCACACGCCCGCCAACCGGCCGAAGGACGCGCCGTGCACCAGGAGCATGACCACCCAAATGCCCCCCAGGATCACGGGCGCCCCCACGTCAGGCTGCATTAGTATCAGCGCCATCGGCACAGCCAGGTAGCAGAGCGATACGGCGAGGGTGCCGAAGGAGCGGCGAAGCGCCGGGCGCTGCGCCAGGGCGATGGCGAGCACCACGATGAGCGCGAGTTGAGCCAACTCGGACGGCTGGAAGCGAATGACCCCCAGGTCGATCCAGCGGCGAGCCCCGTGCGATATGTGGCCCCGTGCCAGCACGGCCACCAGGAGCGCGACGGTGATGCCGTATATGGGCCATTTGAGGCGCGCCAGCCTGACGTAGTCCACGGAAGCGGCGAGCCCGAGGCACACCAGGCCCAAGGCGATCCACACCAGATGCAACTGGAACTTGCCTGCCCCGAGGCGAGCTGCCTCGCCGGCCCCGACGCTGGTGCAGCTATAGATCATTATAGCGCCGTAACCGGTGATGGCGAGCGCGCAGCCCGGCAGCAGCAGATCGAAGTTCTTGAGCAAGCGACGTTCCAGCATTATCGGCGTTCGCCCCGCGTCTCGATAGCGCCCACTGTAGGCCATTATAGCACAAAAGATGCAGCCCTCACAGCGTGGCGCGGACAGCCCGCACGAGCGGCATTGCTCGGCCTCAGCCGAAGTGCACCACGTACCGGCGGTACATCTCCCCGATGCTTCCGATGGCTCCCCACACGATGCCGGCGGTGAAGAAGTGTCCCAGCGCGATGCCGAGGAAGAAGGGGATGAGACGACGGTACAAGCGCATACCTCCGATCTTCAGGGCAATTGACTTCGTCAACCAGACGACGAAGAACATGGCCCACGTGGGGCTGCCGTACGCTGTGGACATGATGAAGCCGAGCGGGTGAAGCGGGAGCTTGAGGAAGAAGCTCCGCAGGATCACCAGCGCCGTAACCACCACAAACCCACCGCCCACCGCCCCGCTGCGTTGGTAGTCTGGGGGCTTGTGCGCCTTCATATAGCCCTCTGTCTCCGTGTACTCGGTAAGGGCGAGGCGCGTGCGGTAGCCGCCCGACGTCGTCCCGCCCTCGAGGACGTTATTGCCGTACTGGTAGTAGACCTGCAGGTGCATGTAGTAGGCGCCCAGCAGCCCCAGCAGAGCTGCCACGAGCAGGACCAGCGCCATGCTGCGTCGTCGTATCTGGGCATCGTCCGCTATCTTGAGCGCCTCGGCAACCGACGCCTGCGAGGACTGATAGTAGCCCCGCGACATGAACATGAATGTCGAAAAGAGCGTGAGGTTGCCCCAGTCACCGCGCGCCGCGAAGGGCTTGGAGCCGAAGGCGTTCAGGATCATGCGCTTGTGCTCGTAGTAGGGGAAGAGCCATACCATCGGGGCGCCGGCCTCGGCGCGCATACGCGAATACACCAGCATAAAGGCGAATACGATGCTGAAATACAGGAGCGCCGTTGACAGCCACATGCCCGCTTTTACGGCGAAGGCCACCACGGTGCCGAACCCGAGCACAGCGCACAGCAGGGCAGCGCGATAGGACATTGGCTCGCGGGAATCGTCCACCGTCGGATCCGAGAGCAACGCCTTGCGGAGCACATCCTTGAGCGAGCCACGTGCGACCCAGACGAGAAACAGCGCCAGTGCGAGGTATGCGCCTGACGACTGCTCGCGGTCGAAGGGCATGCCGGAGATCTCGTAACCCATAATCACGGCAAAGACGTTCTCGAGGCGCGTGAGCAGGTAGAACACCCACACCGAAAGCGCCACTTCCAGCGATACGAGGTAGCCGATGCCGAGGACGGCGGGTCGGTACTGGATGACCAGCGGCCGAATGGCATCCATTGGCCGCTCGGTGAACAGCGCCCCTATGTCGTAGGACTTGCCCAGAGCCGGCACGGCGGGGTTAAAGGCGTTCAGCATATTCAGCAGATTGTAGACGAAGGCGAGCCCGAAGCCCGTCCACATGGTGCTGTTGCGGAAGAACAACGCTGCCCGGCCCGGCTCGGCCTCCGCCACGTTGAGCACCAACTGAACGATGGGAAAGCCGAGGTGCTCCTTCTCCACCCATTGCCGCCTGAAGATGACCGTGATACCTAGCATGGCGACGAAGACGGCGAGGAAGAAGATGGACCACATGGCCAGGGGCCCCAGCCAGGCCGCCCACGGCGCGCTCTCATCCAGGCTGCCCTCATACAGCGTGCGGATGACCTCTGGGTCCCGCGGCGTGGCCCATTGCGGGATGTAACTGCCGAGCAGCTCGAACTCGTTGTCGGGGTCGGCGAAGTAAAAAGGCGCCGTCACGCAGGGGAAGAAGAGCCGTACGACGCCCACGGATGCCATGGGCGTGGCGATGGTCAGGAAGGCGTACACAATGAGGATGTCGGCTCGCGAGAGCCGCATGAAGGCCGGCACGCGACGCAGGAGCGGGGCGATGATGGCCAGCAGGATGAGGCCGGCCACCGCGGGGATCGGCGGCACGCTCTCGGTGATCTGGCACGGCTGACTCACAAGCTCGGCCTGTCGAATCCAGTACAGCGAACCGGCCAGGAGCGCCGCGGACAGGATGAGCGCGCGGGCGCTGAGGCCGTGGGCGACCTCCGCCTTATCGAGCGCCTCCCCGGCGCGATCTTCGGTTGTCACTGAGACGGCCATGCGTCTGCGCGCTCCTCCTGCCTCTGGCTTGCGGGTGCCACGGGTTGCTCGTGCCTGTCTGACTCGTGCTACGTAGCGAGCTACTTCGCAGAGTAGCAAGCGGCATCCCGTACGGGATCAACCCGTGGACTTTGCACGCCTCACGGCACACGGGTAGCAAAGCTACCCGTGCCACACGAATTGTCGCTGGCAAGCCGCCCGTGGTACACACCATACTGGTGCATGTACGGAAGGGGCGTCTCAGGCTATCTCACGACGTCTCAGATGCGCGATAGCAGCGCAGCGAGGCGCGCATCCCAGATGGCGCCCCTGAGCGTATTGGTCAGTTGCCGCATCGCCAGTTCCATTCTCACCCACGTGGCGGCGTCAATGCCGCGCTTGCCTTCTGTCTGTGCGCGATACTGGGCGACCTGCGGGCGGTAGGCCTCGATGCGCTTGCCGAGCTCCCTGGCCGCTGCCGCATCACGCTCCTGCCGACGAGCGTCCTCGAGCTGCGCCAGGAGCGCGTCCAGGTCCGCCAAGGCCTGCTGTGCGAGCGCCCGATAGGGTGTCTCCGAGAAGCCTCCCGGGCCATAGATGCGCAGCGGGCCGGTGCGGTGGCCCTTCCGGAACTCTTCGCCGAGCTGCCCGAGTTGCTCCCCCGTCGGAGAGAGCACCAGGTGGGCGAATCGCACCGGATCGTGGAAGTTGGCCTTGGTCTGGGACCAGTTCGTCCATTGCCGAGGGCCGCCGACCTCGCGATCGCGGCACACGTTGAAGCCGAGCACTGTCCCAGGCCGCGGACTCACCTCCAGATCCGCCCAGGGGATGGCCAGCTCGAGCGACCACTCGGTATCGCCGATGCGCACCTTCGCCGTTGCGCCGCTGTTCCACGAGGCGTCTTTCACCCGCGAGTCGTAGAGCCCCCCGGCCGCGCTGACGGCGAACTGATAGTACAGCTCGTGGTCGTGCGCCGGGTCAACGAAGAATTCCAGCGCCTCGTGATGGAATACTTGGCCATCGTCCCGGGCGGTTCGCAGCGGCGCCAGCTCTTGCGCCAGCGGCTCATCGCACACCACGCCGAAGTACAGGCACTGGCGGTCGTAGGCCGCCCGAAAGGAAGTCTGCACGGGCGCCAGTTTCGGCTCGTCGTAGAAGGTGAAGCCGCTAACGAGCGGGGTATCCTTCCAGCAGGCATCATCCAGCACCCCGTCGAGCCTTGGCGCCGCCACGGCCTTGGCGCATGGATACACGTGGACGGGATAGTCATCTTGCGCCGTGCAGACGGACGCGGCGAGTGCGAGAAGTGGTGCGACAAGACATCCTGTGCGCATTGGCTTTCCACCTCCCCGTACCAAGCCCGGCCGCACAAACGCCATCCCGGCCAGGCGTGACGCGGACAGATTGGTCCGATCACTCGTCTACACCTTCGGACCGACAGGCATTCCGACCTGCCCGATGTCCCCGGTTCGCCGGCGCCGCGCGCCATGGAGCTGGGCGAGACCCCGCGCCGGTTGGCGGCTCTTGCGCTAACGAGAAGGGAAAGAGCGTGCCTCCGGCGCAAGAGAGCCGCGGGACAACCAAAGCTCGGCGGCATCGTCCGACGCGGGTGCCGTGAGCAACGCTGGGAAGTGGTGCAGCCATGGTGAACTACACTCTACACCGCGACATCGTGTACAAGCATGCCGACAACGTGGACATCGCCCTGGACGTCTACGAGCCGCCCGGCGAGGCGCCCCGCCCGGCGATGCTCTACTTCCACGGCGGAGCGTTGATGCGCGGCAGCAAACGGATGAACGACATGCACCGTGATAGGTTCATCAACTGGGGATATGCGCTTGTATCGGCCAACTACCGCCTCGCGCCGGAAGCAAAGTGGCCCGCTTTCCGCGACGACATGCTCGACGCTCACCGCTGGGTGCTGAATAACGCCGCCGAGTACAACATTGATCCGCAGCGGATCGGCGTTTTCGGGGATTCTGCCGGCGGCTACCTATCGCTGTTGCTCGGCGCGCTCGCCCGGCCTCGGCCGCGCGTCGTGGTACCGTTCTCCGGGTACGGCGACGTGGCCGGGCCCTGGTACAGTGAGCCGGATGCGTTCTATCTGAGCCGCAAGAGCGAAGACCCGGACAAGGTGCGCAAGTCCATCAGCGCGACGGTGCTCACCGAGTGCGCCGATGCGCTGAAGGGCGCCTTCTATCGCTACTGCCGGCAGCACGGCCTGTGGCCGAAAGAGGTCATAGGATTCCATCCGTCGGAGCGCCCCGACATCTTCGAGCAGGCCTGCCCCGAGCGCCTCGTCACGCCGGACTACCCGCCCACCTTCCTGATGCACGGCACGAACGACACCGATGTGCCTTTTGCGCGCGCCGAGAGCATGTACGACGCGCTCCAGCGCAATGGCGTCGAATCGGCCCTTGCTGCCATCGAGGGCGGCCCCCATGGCTGCATTCACAAGCAGGTGAACTGGCCGGGCCCGGACGAGCCGCAAGTCAGCGCCGCCCTCAACGACCTCCGTGAATTCTTAGAAAGCCACCTGGCATAGCTGCTCGCCTCGCGGGGCAGGCTGCCGTCACGAAAGCTGGTGACGTGGCGTGGAGTTCGACCAGATGATTGAATCGCTCGACCTGCGAGACTATGAGGAGGTGTTGCGCCCCGGATGGGAGGCCTCCCAGGAGTCGCTCCCTCCCGACGCGCTTCGGTTTCTCGACGGCGATTTCTTGGCCGAGGCCTGTCGTGTGGTCAGCCTCAGCGAGGACGCCCGGCCATCTCTGCAGACGACCGCGGCCCAGATCGAGCAGAACCCGTCGCTTAGAAGTCTGGCGTGGCACTACCACAACCTTCTGTTCGCGAGCACTCCGGATACGCGCCCCGACGTGTTCTCGTGGCCCGCCCTGGAGAACGTGCTGGGCGATGCGGCGGGGACGTTCTATCTGATCGTTGCTCTATCGGGCCTGCCGGGGGCGCAGGCATTCCACGCAGCCCGCGAGATCCCTGAGGACATATTGCGGGACACCTACGCGGACGCAGCTCTGTGGGCCAACGAATGGCACAAGGCGCACGGGGTTTGGGGGATGGAGAGGAGAATAGTACGCTGGGTCACCAATCACTTCGTTGGCGATCTGTATCGGCTGAATCGGCTCCAGTTCATGCAACGGCCCTTCCGGGGGTCGCTGCAGGCGTTTCGTCACGTGGATACGGGCGAGGTGCTCGCCGTGGCCGAAGACGGCATCCGCTTTCGGTCAGACGGCCAAATGGACGGCGCGGGGGAGGTCTACGACCCGGAAGGAGCCTGGACGTCGCACCTGGAGGTCACCGAGGAGGGCGTCAGGGGCAATCCCCTCGATCCCGCCGGTAAGGCTGTCTCTTCGGAGGTGTTTCTGCCCGCTGATCGGTGGAAGCCAGCGCTGAGGCGCGGCGACCCCATGCTGGAGATGCACATCCCAGCGAACGGCCCCATGGCCTTCGATGCGTGTGGCGACTCACTCCGCCGCGCGCTGGAGTTCTTCCCGCGCTACTTCCCCGATCGCCCCTTCCTCGGTTTCTGCTGCACGTCCTGGACGCTCGACACACAGCTCTGCGACCTGCTCTCGCCCTCGTCGAACCTGGTGCGCTTCATGCGGGAGTTCTACTGCTACCCGATCCTCACCAGTGGCCGGCAGACCTTCGAGCGCGTCTTCGGCGGCGTTCCCGACGACGTACGAGACCTGCCGCGCGATACGGCCCTGCGGCGGCTGCTGGTGGATCATCTGCTGGCCGGCGGGCACACGCGGTCCGGGGGGATATTCCTGCTGACCGAGGACCTCCACTGGGGGACGCAGGTATACCTCACGCAGCAGCGAAGCCTGCCCATCGCATGACGTTCGGGAATTCCCCGAATTATGGGTATACCCCCACCAGACACGGGACACATGCCCCACATAGCACACGACGCCGGCCGTGGCGGAACCCGCCACCCGCGTCCAACGTTCCGCTCGACGAAGGGAGGCCGTCGCGCGGCCGCCACTATGCGGGCCGCCTAACGGGATACGCCAATGTCCGAGAACAAGCCCAGGCGTTCGTTCTTTGCGGCCATACGGAGCTACATCCTCGCCGGGATCTTCACCGCCATACCCATCTGGGTCACGTGGCTCATATTCGCGTTCCTCGTGCAGCTCCTGCGCGACGTGGGCGCTCCGCCCATTGCCCGCGTGGCCGAGGCGCTGCGCCCAGTGGCCCCGGCCATTTCGGCCCCGCTGGAGGACCCGTGGCTGCAGTCGGCCGTGGCCGTGGTGCTCGTCCTCGTGGGCTTCCTTCTGCTCGGCTGGTTCTCATCGCGAGTGATCGGCCAGCGCTTCGTGACCGCCTTCGACTCCCTCATGGGCCGCATCCCGCTGGTGGAGTTGATCTATGGCGCCCTCAGAAAGCTCCTGACCACCGTGCAGCAGAAGCCCGAGGGAGTTCAGCGTGTCGTCCTCATCGATTTCCCTTCGCCCGAGATGAAGACGGTAGGCTTGGTAACCCGCACGCTGGTGGATGAGGATACCGGCCGGAAACTGGCCGCGGTCTACGTTCCGACGACCCCCAATCCCACCTCGGGCTACCTCGAGATCGTTCCGCTCGACAAGGTGACGTCCACGAACTGGACGGTTGACGAGGCCATGGAGTTCGTGGTCACCGGCGGCGCCGTCGCCCCGCCGACGATGAACTACGACAGGAGCGCCAACGCCGCGACGGAGCCCACCGCGGAAGGGACAGACGAATCAGCCAGCAACGAGTGACCATGAAGATGAGGACACTCAATCCCCCTCAACGAACGGCGGGCCTCGCACGCCCCACGCGAGGCGACGCCCAATGGCCGCCATGACCTCCAAAGAACGCCTCTGGGCCGCGGCGCGTCACGAAGACGTGGACAAGGTCCCCTGCTCGCCGCGCCTCGGCCAGGCGCTCCACATCCTCTACGACGACCACACCACGGACCGCCACGACCTCGCCCTCCGCGCCGCGCAGGACGAGGAGATCGACCTCGACCCGCACTTCATGGCCGGCACCGGCGTCCCGAACGTCATCTGGGCCAGCGACGACGATCCGCGCGGCCTGAAAGACGTACAGATCACCACGTCCGTGGAGGACGAAGGCCCGTGTGACATTATCACCCGGGTCTTCCACACGCCCGCCGGCGACCTTCGCGAAGTCCTGAAGAAGCCGAAGGCCGGCCGCCTGGAGTACGGCCTCAGCCCGAACGCGGCGCGCCTGGAGCGCCTGGTGAAGGGCCCTGAGGACCTCGACGCAATGCGCTATCTCGTGCCCGATCCGGCCGACTACCCCATCGGCAGGGCCTACCATCAGATGGCCGAGCGCGTCGGCGATCGCGGAATGGTGCTGGCGCAGGTCCGCGGCCCGCTCGATGCTCAGGCGGGCTCCGCCTACGCCATGGAAGACATGATGGTGGACTACTTCGAGCGCCGCGACTTCTTCGACGAGCTGTTGCAGATCTGGTTCGACAAGATGATGGCCGAGACGAAGGCCGTCCTGGAGCGGGGAGCACAGGCCATCTTCGCCAGTTGGTACTTCTGCTCCCTCAGCGTCGGGTGGTCACCGGCGATCTTTCGGGAAGTCTTCCTGCCGATGATCGAGGCACACGTGGATCTGGTGCACCGCTACGGCGCCATCTACGACTACTACGACGACGGCAAGTGCATGGGCATCATCGACATGATCAAAGAGGCGCAGGTTGACATCTTCGAGACCCTCACGCCCCCGCCGGTCGGGGACGTTGAACTGGCCGAGGTCGAACGTCGCATCGGCGACACGGTGTGCCTCAAGGGCTACGGCGACTTGCTCTACGTCATCAAGCACGGCACGCCCGAGGACGTGAAGAGCATGGTGCGGGAGG
>Ga0114930_10004323_pt1 | contig 12048 bp, 4 predicted proteins | sample AnhtaG_FD_87300 | JGI IMG/M metagenome (GOLD analysis project Ga0114930, IMG submission 87300) | Deep subsurface microbial communities from Anholt, Denmark to uncover new lineages of life (NeLLi) - Anholt_01485 metaG | ecosystem: Environmental > Aquatic > Marine > Oceanic > Sediment | place... | reverse complement strand
CCCAAAAGACGGTATTGCCAACATCGTTGCACCGGCCCGAAAGGGTCGGTGAGGATTGAAACCCGTGAAAGTGCTGCTCAAGTCGGTCGGAAGTCTCTGGTTGCACCGGCCCGAAAGGGTCGGTGAGGATTGAAACGGCGTAGAGCCGCCCGTAGAACGCCTCCTCGTGGTTGTTGCACCGGCCCGAAAGGGTCGGTGAGGATTGAAACCTTCGATCACTACCTCGATCTGTTCCATTTCTGCGTTGCACCGGCCCGAAAGGGTCGGTGAGGATTGAAACAGCCTGGAACCCACCATCTCGGTTGGCCACGACTCTCGGTTGCACCGGCCCGAAAGGGTCGGTGAGGATTGAAACTTCAGGAACACTTTCACGCCCGCCGCGTGGCAGGCATGTTGCACCGGCCCGAAAGGGTCGGTGAGGATTGAAACCACAGCCAGCGGACGTTGCCCGCCGTGATCTCTTCGTTGCACCGGCCCGAAAGGGTCGGTGAGGATTGAAACGGGTGGTACTTGTGGAACACCCGCTCGTCGAGCAGTATGTTGCACCGGCCCGAAAGGGTCGGTGAGGATTGAAACATAGCGATTTCGCAGAGTAGTACAAGGTGTTCATTGTTCGTTGCACCGGCCCGAAAGGGTCGGTGAGGATTGAAACTTGGCCAGTGGGTCACACATGGCAGTGCAGGGCCAATGTTGCACCGGCCCGAAAGGGTCGGTGAGGATTGAAACGCTGCACACGACATTTAGTCGTGTAAACCAAGTTGCGTTGCACCGGCCCGAAAGGGTCGGTGAGGATTGAAACCACTAGCTTGTTGAGCTTCTGCTGGTCAATTTTCACGTTGCACCGGCCCGAAAGGGTCGGTGAGGATTGAAACTGGGTCGGCAGGGCGGGCGGTATCGTCCCGCCCGTCGAGTTGCACCGGCCCAAAAGGGTCGGTGAGGATTGAAACTAGGTGACAACGTCGCTGACTTGAGACCAGGCATTACGTTGCACCGGCCCGAAAGGGTCGGTGAGGATTGAAACTTGTCCCACGTCTGGGAAGCGATGTATCGGTATCACTGTTGCACCGGCCCGTGTGGGCCGGTGAGGATTGAAACAAGCCCCCGCACCTGGAACAGCTCTGTGGGGTCACATATTCCCCACAGATGCGGGGGTGAACCGTGGAGCCGGGAATCGGGAATGAATCGGTTGTGGTGTTCCCCACGCACGTGGGGGTGAACCGTCACATAGTTTCTGCGCGTGAATCGCACGATAGTATTCCCCACGCACGTGGGGGTGAACCGAGAGAAGCTGTTGTGGGGAACCTAGCGATGAACTGGAATCCAGAGAAGCTTACCCATGACTTCCGTAGGGTTGCACGGATTGCGGGTGTTCCACTTGCTGGAGAGGATATCTCCAGGCTGGGCACGCAGGAAGTTGGACAGTGCGCGCACGAAGGGGAGCCAAACTACCAAGCGACCACCTGCTATGCACGCTTGTGGGCCTCCGGTCGCAGTATCTTCTTGTTTCTCTCGTGACGCCTCCGCTCCACATTGCCAGTCTAACCAATCCTGCCCCGCGGCGACTGGGGCCGACAGAGCCTACCATCGGCTGTCTGGATGGCGATGATTGCATTATCCCTCCGCACGTGAGCGCGAAGCGTTTCTGCCAGCATATGTTAGGCGGTATCTGACAACACGCAGCATGAAACGTAGAGGCGCGACACAGCCCACGCACTGGCCCGGTGGTCCAGTAGTAAGCTACTTCCTATTCCAGATGCCGGTCTTGCTGGAGGGCGTCCTTTGGATATGGTGTACTCACCGTGCCGTCGCCTTGACTCGGTCTTCCTGTGACATCGCGGCGAGCTTTCGAACCTCGTCCATATCCAGGCCCAGGCCCCTCGCTACACGCTCCCCATAGTCGGGGTCTGCCTTGTGGAACAGGGCCGTCTGCCGGAGCTGGATGCGCTTCTGCGCGTTCTTCAGGTGACCGACGATGTTCGAGATGAGGTGCGCTCGATCTTCGTCCGTCATAGCCCTCTTGTAGAGAGCACCGGCCTGTACGAAGTCTATATCGCCAAGCTCATAGGTGTGACGGGCGGCCATGCCTGAGACGTCGATCGGCGGGGCAGCCACACTCGGATCCGGAGACACACCGCCGAAGCTGTTCGGCCAGTAATTGGGTCCTCCTGCACCGTTGTTGTCCAAGCGCATGGCGCCGTCCCGCTGATAGCTCTCCATCGTGCACGCCTTCGGGGCGTTGATCGGAAGTAGGTGGTAGTTTGGCCCGAGCCGGTGACGATGCGTGTCGTGGTAGCTGAAAAGCCGGCCCTGGAGCATCTTGTCGGGCGATGGCCCGATCCCCGGTACGAAGTTCGCCGGCGAGAACGCGGCCTGTTCCACCTCGGCGAAGTAGTTCTCAGGGTTTCGGTTGAGCACCAGGCGGCCGATGGTCATGGGCGGGAAGTCCGCGTGCCACCAGACTTTCGTGATGTCGAAGGGATCGAACCGGTAGGTCTTTGCCTGCTCCGGGGTCATGATCTGAACTTCGACGCGCCAGGATGGATAGTCGCCGCGAGCGATCGCCTCGTAGAGGTCGCGGGTTGTGCAGTCCGGGTCAGTGCCCCGCATGCGCTCTGCTTCCTCGCCGGTGAAGTTCTCAATGCCCTGCTCGGTCTTGAAGTGGTACTGGACCCAGACGTAGTCGCCCTTCTCGTTGTACCACATGTAGGTGTGGCTGCTGTAGCCGTTCATGTGGCGGTGGCTCCTCGGCGTGCCGCGCTCCGAGAAGAGGATCGTGACCTGGTGAATTGACTCCGGCGTCAGTGAGAGGAAGTCCCAGAACATGTCCGGGTCCTTCAAGTTGGTCGCGGGATTGCGCTTCTGGGTGTGGATGAAGTCCGGGAACTTCATGGGGTCACGGATGAAGAAGACCGGCGTGTTGTTGCCCACCATGTCGTAGTTGCCTTCTTCCGTGTAGAACTTGATCGCGAACCCCCTGGGATCGCGTTCGGAGTCTGCCGATCCCTTCTCGCCTCCGACGGTCGAAAAGCGCAGGAATACCTCGGTCTTTTTTCCTATCTCAGAAAGGAACTTGGCGCGAGTATACTCAGTAACATCGTGAGTGACCTCGAAGTATCCATGCGCCCCTGCGCCCTTGGCGTGGACGACGCGCTCGGGGATCCGTTCCCGGTCGAAGTGGGCGAGTTTCTCGATCAGGTGGACGTCCTGGACCAGCACCGGTCCCTTCGGCCCGGCGGTCACGGAATTCAGGTCGTTGTCCACGGGCATACCGAATCCTGTGGTCAGTCGTTTCTTCTCTGTCACGGTTCCTCCTCCTGTCGGATGATCCTGTCGCAGTGATCCTCTACCTGATTTCTCCCTGCGTCGAGTAGCGCATCGAGTTCGTCACTGTAGATGCCTTTCGCCAGCCCACAACTGGTACACGCGAAGTATGTAACGCTACCAGTCATTGGTGTGGGAGCCTGACGCCTGCGCGCCTGCACACATCGATGAGTTGGGCGACTTGGCGCTGAATTCTCCGGCTGCCGAATTGCGAGTGTCGGTCTAAGGTTCTTGTCGTTCGCTCACCCGTATATTAGTCCACCGCATGGCCAGCTGTCAATACTGCAATGAGTAATTGGGCTGAGCAGGCTAGGCCGACACACTGCTTTGCACCCGGTCTTTGATTTTGTCCCAGCGGTTCTCGCAATCTTGGACCTGCACCAAGCCCATGTTCGGTACGCCGCGCGCCGTGAAGTCCTTGCCATGAGCCCGGCGATACCGTTCACAATACGCTCTGTGTCTCGCATCGAGTATCTCTCGCATCTCTCCAGAGGTCAACACGTAGAACCGCGGGCAGTGCCGCCCGCGGCTTTCATCATCCGCAAGCATGGCATGCGAATGAGGTTCGGGCAGAGCGACGAGCACCCACAACACGTCAGGGCTCGCCTCCTGACGCAAAGGCTTCTCGCCCACTACCCACCGCCTGCTGCCGGGGCCGGTGGTCTTGACTTCGATACGAACGGCACGGTTGCCCGACTTGTCGAATGCCCACACATCGGCACTCTTCGCAGTCCCGTATGTGACCGCGCAGAGGATGCCCCGGCGGTTCAACTCGGCAGCAACCAGGAACTCGCCAGCCATGTTCAGGAAGTTCTTGTCGTCCTGGGACTTCGGCGACATTGTGGCTCCTTTACATCGGTCCTTAGAGGGCAGACAGAGCCGGCTCAACGGTAGCCCATGGGTTCTCTGTCAGTTGCCGGGCCGCCAACCATCGCTATCCATCCGTCTTGCAGGGAGTAGAAGCGACACCATCTTAGGCCAGTTAGAGGAAGTTGTCAAGGGCCAGTCGGGAACGCTGGGGTGCGCGGATTTGACCGGCGCTCGTCAGTGCGGGACGGGTGCTATAGACTACGGAAGCCAAACGGCTGAAGCAGTGACGATCCGGGGCCAGAAAGGGGCCGCATCCCCGAGGCCTTTGGCGTTGCGTGTTGGCGACTGCCGAGTCTATCTGGTTCCAGTGACCGTGGATTGCTGCAACGTACACAGAGTCGATGACAGGGCTGGTCTGGGTATCTACCCGGTCTCGAGTAGCCGATGCTGGGGAGCGGGCCTGGGCCTAGCGACCCACAATTGTCGGCAGAAGTCTGTCTGGCCTTGACAGGCTGCCAACAATTTGGTATTATCGCCAGGCTACACCAATTAACCGCTCCCCTGGTAGCGGACAACGCTGGCAATAGCAGCAACGCAACTGCGCCGGGGGGTTGGGCGCGTCCGAAGGAGGTAACAGTACATGCACACATCTACGCCCCGACAGCTGGGGCTCATCCTGGCTGTCACCACCGTTCTCGTCATCTGGTGTTCCGCAGCAGTACGGGCGGCAGACGACGCGACTCTTTGGGAAGCCGCCGTCGCCAAGGTTGATGCCGGCGATCTGGCTGGGGCAAGCAGTCTGTTTGCCCAACTCATCAACGATTATCCCAACTCGTCCAACGCCCCTGCCGCCCAGTTGAAGCTGGCCTACATCAAGATCAGGACCAGCGCGGATGCTACCCAGGAGATTATGGATGCGTTCTCTCTGGTGAGAACGAAGTATCCGTCCAGCACGGAAGCAGGAGAGGCTCTTGTGCGTATCGGCTATCTCAACTCGAAATCCGATGCCGCCAAGGCGATCAGCGACTTTAGCGCCTTCCTGACCTCCTATCCCAGCCACGACCTGGCCGCTGAAGTCCAACAATCTCTGGGCAGGTTGTACGTGCGGACGCTCGAACTGGACAAGGCAGAGGCAGCCTTCGATCAAGTGGCTGCAATCTCTGGGGCGCCCGCCGATGTGGTGGAGGAGGCTGCTCTGCAGAGCGGCTTCGTCGAGATTATGAAGTTCTACGCCTCCAGGGACAAGTTGCACCTGGCTCGCGCGATAGATGCGTTTAGTGTGCTTAGCTCGTCCAGCCGGGTGAACGTGGCCGCAAAGGCAGACCTCGGGGTTGCCGAAGCCACACTGCTCATGGGGAACCCCATTGAGGCCCGTGAGAAGTACAAGGCGATCAGCCGCAAATACTCCGGGGATCTGTATTTCAGGGGCTTCGCGCTTTATGGAGTGGCCCTATGCTCGCAACATGCTCGCGACGCCGAACGAGCAGCCGGTGACTACAGCACATTCCTGAGCACACTGACCGGCTCGACGCTGAAGGAGAAGGACGACGCCTGGAAGGCGATCGCTCTCGGCAGCGTCAACGCACGCGCGCAGGCAAGCGTACAGAAAGACGGCTCATGGGAGCGTATACCTGCAAGCAGCATCGTGCCCAAGGCTGCCTACTTCAAAGGCGAATGCTTGTACACACTGGCACGCTACAAAGAAGCTAAGCAGCAGTTCGAGGACGTGCTATCAGCGTTCCCGAGCGGCGAGGTAGCCGGTCAAGCTCAGGCCGCCCTGCTGCGCTGCCAGATGGCGAAGGGAGAGAAGTAGAAATGACAAAACTGAGGATTGTCTCAGTATTGATGATCGCGTTTGCAGCGATGTCGTGCGGCGCGTACGCCATGGAGCCTCCGCCACCGGATACTCCGCCACCTACCGAGCAACTGGCCTCCCACATCCCGCCGCCACAAACGCCCGTAGAGACGGCTCCCGGAGGATCCATCGGCTTGCTCAAGTTACCTCCCGGACGGGACGGACGTGCTGATTTCAGACAAAGTAGTCTCGGGGCTTGTGTACATAGCGGATGCAACTTCCTATCTCTACGTGCAGGAGCCGGACAGGTCTGCGGGAATCCGGGTGCTCTGGGATGACTTCACCGGCCTATCGAACGGCTGCATTGTTGATGTCTCAGGAAGTCTAACAACCATTGACGGCGAACGGGTTATACAGGCTTCGAGTGTGACAGCTACCGGGCTGACAACAACGGTGGATCCCTTGCTCATCACGCTGTCGGACATCGGTGGAGGCGCGGCCGGATTTCAGCCCGGTGTCGTCCTGAGGATACCCACGCTCCCGAATGATCCCCTGGGATTGAACGCCGCGGGTGTGAACAACGTCGGTCTGCTGGTGCAGATCTACGGGAAGGTAACGGCCGTCGAGTCTTTCGGCGGCTTGGACGATGTCTACTTCTACGTGGACGACGGTTCCGACATATATGTGAACCCCGACCCCGAAGATCCGGATACCGTAGATGACAACGTCGGTTCTGATCTGTGGGATGGCGAGCACTACGGTGTAGGAGTGAGCCCTTATGCCTTGTTCGGCTACCCGGCTTACCCCAATGTATCGGAGGGCGACTTTGTCAAAGTCGTGGGGATGGTGAGCACAAGGATCGATTCGGAAGGCCGGGTGCTTCCTTTCCTCAGAATTCGTGGTGAGTCTGATGTCGACCAATATCTCAGCACGGAGATGCTCACCAGCCCCGCGGACCGAGTGTTTCCCGAGACCGGTGGGAGCGGCGCAGTTTGGAATCTCGCCTCCCTACCCTTGCCGATCGCGTTCGACGGCACCCAGAACCCGCCGCAGTACCCGCCGCAGGCCTTCAAGATCATGGGCGACGGATATCTGTGGTCGTGGTCTGCGATAAACCAGGCAGGCATACAGCTCTACGCGGACAGCCAGGCGCCGGACGCCTGCCTGAACCACGTACGGCGCGCCGCCGGGTATTGGTTCCGCATGACGGAGGCGAACAATATTGACTACAAGGCGGTCAGCGATGACATCACGGACCGGTGGGTGTCCATCCCGTACACCGAGTTCAACCTGTTCGGGCATCCGCTGAACCACGAAATGGCCTGGAAAGATCTTTGCATCACAGACGGCAAGCGTATGGGCGGAATCACCGAGGCGGCTCGAGATCTGAACTGGGTCTCCTCCATCGGATATTGGTGGCAGAACAGCGCTCAGAGCCTTCAGGACATCGGCCTGCCGGACGACTCCACGAGTTCGGAGATACTCAAGAGCTGGTATGGCTACTACATGTACACGTACAAGCCGGTGTCGCTTATCGTTCCCGGGCCGGCGCTCCTAATTGCGCCCCGCGGGAGCATCCTCGCCACGGTCACCGACGGTACCAACCCCATCATCGGCGCACGTGTGTACTGCAAGTACGGGTCTGCGATAACGACTTCGCCCGATGGGACTGCGTTGATCGAGAACCTGCTCCCAGGCGATTACCTGGTGACAGCCTGTGCAACCGGCTACGTATCCCAGTCCAACACGGTGACAGTCACCGCCGGAGTGCAGTCATCCGAATCCTTTGCGCTGACCGAGTACTCAGTCATCACTGTAGGCGTCGGGGCAAATCCTGGCAGGATACCGCCTGATGGTGTGAGCACATCCACTCTCACGGTGCACGTCGCCGATTTGGAAGGTGTCCCGCTGGGAAACAAAGAAGTAAACCTCAGTACAGACGCGGGCGCCCTGAACGCGTCGCTTGTAACCACGAACGAGTTCGGCAAGGCCGAGGTCACGCTGACTTCCTCGACCACCCCGGACACGGCCACAGTGACGGCCACATGCGACGGCGCTGTCGGCAGGGGATACGTGGAGTTCGCGAACCCCGGGGACCCCACCGTACGGATCGAGTCGCCGGAAGAGGGCACGTTAATCAGTGGTGACCTTATCGTGACGATTACCGCGCGAGATGTCGGCGGGATACAATACGTCGGGGTGTACGAAGTGCGCCTACACATAGATGGTGCCGATTGGGGTCTCGCAGCCGAAACCGACACACGGGGAATCTTCAAGAAACGAGTTAACAGCATGCGGTTGACCAACGGTGCGCACGAACTCCGCGCAGTCGCGAAGGATATGGAACAGAATCTTGGGTACTCCCAGCAGGTTAACATTACCTCAGCCAACGTGGTATCTGATCTTACGATGACTCCCCCTGAGATATTCATAGATGGTTCGCCGGACCAGTTATTCCGCGTGAGCGGCCAGTATACTGGCGACGCGGTGTGGCATGTCGAAGTCCGGGATTACGACGGCGGAGTCATCGCGGCCTCCGAAGGCGGGGCCGGTTCGATCCTACTTGAATGGGATGGCAAGATCGAGGGCAGCTACGCCGAGGGGGTGTACAAGCTACGCATCTTCGAGACTGGAGGATCCGGTGGAGGTAGCGCGGGGCAAGGCGGGTCCAGCTTCCTGGACTGGTTGTTTCCACTGCCGATCTGTGTGACTAGGCAATGGGGAGATGCTCTTATCGCGGGCCTCTGGCACGATCCTGAGTCTGGAGAGTGGTCGGAAGAGTCCGCCATCAGAGAGATGTATGCGGTGTGGCAGGCCTGCCAGGATTGGGGGCTTACGTGTACTCTGGTAGCAGATCCGCTCTGGTACAACGATACTGACCCACGGTATCATGGCGTATACCGAGTAGGCCTGAGGGACCGGCTCGTTCAGTGGTATTCGGTGTTTTTCATCACCACCCATGGCAACCGATGGTTTGAATGGCAAGATGGTTACTTGCCTATTACGTGGTTTGACTGTGACTGCCACGTAGGCTCTCTAAGGGACCTGCCAGAGGTGCCTGAGGCCATGAAAAACGCAAAGGACGCCAAAGGGCGCCCGATGTTCCCGTTCGTGTCGGACTGTGGCCTCCAGGACAGTGGCCAGTACAAAGTGGTAATGCTCAATTCGTGCTGGTCGGGATACCGGGAAGACATGGCAATCGCATTCGGTATGGACTCACTGTCGAACCATGAGAACATGGATCAGACGTACTGCGGGTGGAGCAGTCCTTACTGGCCGGTGTGGCCGTGGAATGGCGCTGACTGTACCGAAACTTTCTGGTACTGGCTGGGCCAGGGCGCTACTGTTGCGCAGGCAGATTACAACACGTGTCTGTTTCCTTCGGAGTGTGCGATGTGCCTCTTCTTCACCACCTATGGCTACCCGTATACAACGTGGCTGCCGTGGTAGGCCACAGGAGTTGGGCAGAATGCAACACGATAAGCTTACGGTAGAGGAAACTAGTCCCAGCAGGGCCTCCTGGCGGTGTTGTGGTGCTTTGGCATTGGCAACATTGGCCGCCGCCGGATGCATCCTCGGATGCATCCTACTGTACACAGGCTACCAGCATGATCGCCAATGGGCCGGGCTGGAAATGAGCAGGATAGATCGCATCGTACATCTGGCTGACTCGTGGGATGGCGCGTACCTCGTATCCCGCAGCGCCTTGGTTGTTTTGACGCGTGAGACCGACAGTGCGGACATGCAAAGACTTATACAAGCACTTGAAACCGTTCGAGTGAGTCGGTTGCCGAGGCTACGAAAGACTCAGCACGGATGTTCTCTCATTTTCTACGGGGGGCACGCACCGCAGGCGGTGTACCTGTATAACAGGTTTCTTCGATGGCCCGAACTTGCAGGGATTGTGGAGGAGATAGTCGACAAACACCAAGCCGAGAGGCGGCCGTGAGTTAGGCCCTCTGGTAGACAAAATGGGATACCCTTAGCTTGATGATCCTCTCCGCGGCAGCGTACGGACGGCCCGTTCGGGGAGGGCGGCGGGACCCACACCGCTTCATACCAGTCAGTACACCCTGGTAAGCGGCATGCTCTGGATCACGCGCATAACCCGGCCCCGGTACGTGGACGAGGTGGACCGCACCGACTTCTTCGGCGGCAAGCACAGGTTTCATCGGGACGCGGACGGGCTGTACACGCCGCCGCCGTACCTCCACTGCGAGCTGGAGAGCCAGTACCTCAAGATCCTGGAGGACGGTCCCGCCGATGTCGCCTCCGACACCGAGGAGAGCCTGGACAGCACCATCAAGCACTTCTTCCTCGACGGGGACGAGCGGATCTGCGATTACATCGAGGACCGTCACGGCAACCAGACAACGCTCACCTATGGGCAGCAGGTGGTTATCGATGGCCTCACCAAGAGTCTTCTCACCGAGGTTACCGATCCGAGCGGACGTTCGCTCACATTCACTTGGACCAATCTGGGCACGACGGAGCAGCCCGCATGGCGGATAACCGAGGCGACGGGTCCCCTGTACTCCGTCACATACGATTACTACACGAATGCGGGCGACCCGAACGCCGGAGGTGAGGCATTCAACCTGTGGAGGGTAACTCTGGACCCCGGCGGGCTGAACAGGACTACCGTCTATACGTACACAGCCTTCACCGGCCCGGCGGGAACGGAACTCGGACTGCTCGCCAGCGTGACCGACATGGGCGACGGAACCGACCCGGAGGGCGGCGGGCTCCACACCGTTTCCTACCAGTACAGCCTGGAAGGCGGCATGCTGTGGATCACGCAGATATCCGAACCCGGGTATGTGGACGACAGCAGTGTGTCGCATCCAAGAGTGTGGACGATTGAACCCATTGGCAATCACCGCATAATAACCGACAATTCGGGCTTGAAGTTGTATCCAACCATCTACTCGTTGCCTCACATGCCGTTCAAAGGCTACTATCACGATGCTGTCTACTGTGCGGACAATCTGTACCGCAAAACGTACGACGAGACGGGCTATTACGTTCTGCAGGATCAGCAGACAAGATCGTGCCTTACCGAGTGGCAGGTTCCGCCCTGTGACGGGTACACGCCGCATACAGTGTCGTGCACCCGTTTGTACACGTACGGCAACCACGGACACATGTTGACTGCCAAGTACGTCGGTGACAGCAACGAGGAAACGTACGACTACTACTGTGAGGAGAAGTACTTCCAGAGATGGAAAGTCATCGACAGGAACGGGAACGTAACTGAGTTCGATTACGGCTCGAAGGATGGCCCCGTCGGCGACCGCGGCAACATGCTCTGGATGCGTGACGCCCTCGGCCACCAGTTCGACTACACCTACAACTCCTACGGGCAGAAGCAAACCGAAACGAACCCGAACGGTGTGTTGACGCAATACACCTACGCCGACGCCTGGGGTAACCTCACCCAGGTCGTACAGGATGTCGGCGGTCTGAATCGCACGACAAGTATGGTCTACGACGAGGCCGGCCGCGTGACCCAGCGCACCGACCCGAACGGAGCCACCACTAGCATCAGCTACAACGCGCTGGGCCAGCCGGAGTCGGCCAGCTTCCCGGCTGCTCCGGGTGCACCGGCGGAAACCGTCAGCTACACGTACGATGCCTACGGCCGGCTGGAGGCCGTCACCGTGAGCCGCACCGACGGCGGCGTTGTCGACACTGTGCTCACCTACGAGGAGGGTACCGACCGGGTCAACAGCGTGACCGAAACTGTTGACATTCCGGGAGCGCCGATCAGACCTCCGACCACCATCTCGTACAACACCGACAACGTCTCGGGCACACTTCTCAGCAAGACCCTGGCCGACGGCACGGAGTGGACCTACGAGTACCAGGATGCCGCGCCCTACTGCGCCCTGCCCAACGACGATCCCAACAGTCTGTCTTTCAGCCTGAAGAGCATTACCGACGATTACGGGCATTGTGTCGAGTACCTGGTGGATTGGTACGGGCTGCTGTGTCAGGTCAAGCAGCTTGATGATATCAACTACCCCGGGAAGTACTACCAAACCGACTACCACTACGACCTGCACCTGTGGCTCGAGACGGTCAAGACCCGCTGGACGCCGGACGACGGCCAGAGCATGACT